>UEXM01000789.1_pt1 | contig 31102 bp, 23 predicted proteins | sample 1796661 | NCBI WGS metagenome assembly UEXM01 (sample SAMEA4772469, study PRJEB27181) | metagenome
ATCCCTTTCCAAAAGCGAAAGAAGATCCACCGCTGCAAAGAAAAAGCGTGAAGGCGCAAAAGGCAAAACCGTCGTTAAAAACACAAAAGCCGCGGAAGTCCAAAACGCCAGATACGGCGGCGAAATCAAGCACCAAAAAGCCAAAAGGAAAAGCCCGCGCCCGAAAAACGGGAAAGTAGTAGCAAGAGGATGCGGGAAAGTGCTTTCCAATCGACGTAAGTTTACGTCGGGGTCAGTGAGTACGTGATGCGAGTCGAGTTTTTTGAACCTAAGCTTGAACAAGGAATTGTCCACGAAATACTTCAGTGGTCAAAAGACGTTTTAGAAACAAACAGTTCTTTTTTTGGAGGGTTGCCTCCGTGTCCTTATGCGCAAAAGGCTTGGGCAGACCACAAAGTATCTATAATGTTCAAGTACGAGCCTAGCTTTCAAGTTTTGTATACTTCCATCTCTCAGTTTGACGATAACTTTGAACTAAACATAATTGTGGATATGAATTATGAGCAAGATCCAGAAAATTTTCATGAATATTTGCATAATCTCAATGGGTGCATTGCTGACGGGATGTTCATTGATAGAGATATTTGGCTGATGGGTTTTCATCCGGAGGATGAGCCAAATGATTTTGTTGCGGAACCCTCAGAGACGTTTGAACCTGTTGTAGAACAAGAATATGCTATGATATTTGTACAACGGTTAAGTAAGTTGCAAGAAAGCGCAGACAAACTTGCAAAAAGAGGGTATTATAAGCCCTACGAAGAAGATTACAACGCTAAGGAACTATTTGAACACAGGCATCAGATTTATAGGAGACTTAAAGATGGCAATGCGACCTAAAAAGAAAATGCGGGCTGGCGGCATGGTTAAGAAGATGCGTGGCGGTGGTATGGTTAAGAAGATGCGCGGTGGCGGCATGGTAAAGAAGATGCGCAAAGGCGGCATGGTAAAGAAGAAGTAAAATGACCTTATCCGGAAGCACAGATTTTGAGCTTGACGTAGCTGAATACGTTGAAGAAGCCTTTGAGCGTTGTGGAATTGAGGTTCGTACTGGTTACGACCTCAAATCGGCAAAACGTTCTTTAAACCTGTTGCTTGCGGATTGGGCCAACCGTGGGTTAAATCAGTGGACCATCAAACAGAGGTCTGTGACACTTGTTGTTGGGGATGGAGAGTACGATTTAGGGACAGATGTTATTGATATTTTGTCTGTGGTTTTAAGGCGAGATGGAACGGATTATTCTTTAGAACGTTTAAGCCGTGACGAGTTTTTAACTATTCCAACTAAAACTACGCAAGGACGACCTAATCAGTTCTTCTTAGACCGTCAACTTACTCCAAACCTTAAAATTTGGCCCACTCCTGAAAACACGACGGATACCGTAATCTACGATGCATTAACACGAATGGATGATGCTGATATATTTACCAATACAATGGACATGCCTTTTCGGTTTTATCCCTGCTTGGCCGCAGGATTAGCGTATTATATTTCTCTAAAACGGGCTCCAAACAGAACAGAGCTGTTAAAAGCAGTTTACGAAGAAGAGTTTGAAAGGGCGGCTACAGAAGACCGGGATCGTTCCTCCTTCAACGTAGTTCCAAGCTACGAATCCTATAGGACGGGTTAATGACTAAGTTTGCTTCAGGTAAACACGCTTTTGCAGTTTCTGATCGTAGTGGTCAGAGATACTTGTATCGTGTGATGAAGCGAGAATGGAACGGGTTGCTGGTAGGCCCTGATGAATATGAGCCTAAGCACCCTCAACTGGGTCCCTTTAGAAAAGTAAATGATCCGCAGGCTTTAAAAAACGCTCGTCCAGAACCCAACCTTGTTCAAGAACGCGCAGTACAACACGGCTTTGCCCCAGTCGGCTTTGCTAATATACCGGGTGTGTCGCCTGATAATCTCTTAGCCCCCTTTGCTTTGGTGGGAACAGTGACGGTGGTAATAACATGAGCTTTACACTTTCTACGCTTACCCAAGCCATTAAAGATTTTACTGAAAACACAGAATCGTCGTTTGTAGCAAATATAAACACTTTTATTAAGTTGTCGGAAGAGCGCATTCTAAAATCCGTACAGCTTGATTTGTTCAGGAAAAACGTTGCAGGATCTACTGCGGCTTCCAACAAATACTTAGCGCGACCCACTGATTTTTTAGCGCCTTTTTCACTTTCTGTAGAGGTAAGTGGGAAAAAAGAGTTTGTTGAATTTAAAGATGTTAGCTTTGTTCAAACGTTTAATCCGGATGCAACCGTCACGGGTACTCCACTGTATTATTCTGTGTTTGACGTAAATAATTTTATTTTAGGCCCAACGCCAAACGCAGCTTTAAACGCGGAGTTACATTATTTTTATAGGCCTACCAGCCTAGTAGATGATTCTAGCGGGACAACATGGCTAAGTGAAAACGCCGAGCTTACGCTTCTTTATGGGTGTTTAATTGAAGCATACCTGTTTATGAAAGGGGAACAGGATGTTATGGCGATGTATGATAAGCGTTTTCAAGAAAGTTTGGTTGGATTAAAATTGTTGGGCGAGGCAAAAGAAACTACGCAAGATTATCGTGTTGGACGCGTAATCATACCAAAACAATAGGATTGAAACATGGCTATTTCTCAAACAACATGTACGTCTTTTAAGCTTCAGCTTTTACAGGCAGAGCATGATTTTGATGCACATACGTTCAAGATAGCTTTGTATTCTAGTGCTGCATCTTTGGGTGCGGATACGACGGTTTATAGTACAGCAAACGAAATAACCAATACAACTGGAACGGCATATACTGCGGGGGGCAAGCCGTTGACAGTGACATCTACATTTCCAAAGACCTCTGGCACGACCGCTATTGTGGACTTTGATAATATTTCATGGACTGACGCAAGCTTTACAGCAAGGGGGGCGCTGATCTATAACGCGAGTGCTTCCAATAAAGCGGTTGCTGTGTTAGACTTTGGAAGCGACAGGGTTGCTAGTGATAGTACCTTTGAAATACAATTCCCCGTAGCGGATGCCACATCTGCTATAATTCGCATAGCATGATAGGAGTTATCTAAATGGCGAGCTTTAACAAAGTAAACGATTTTGTGGTAAACGCAGTCCACAATATGGATCTAGCAAGCGACCAGCTTGCGGTGGCCCTAACAAATACTGCGCCGGGAAGTGAATCAAGCAATCCAACCGCAGATGGTAACGGTATTGTTGGCAATCTTACACAGATTAGCTACAGCAATGTATCTTCTCGCAACCTGACTACAAGCGCATCATCACAGTCTGGCGGTGTATATAAGCTGGTTGTTGCAGATCTTACGCTCACTGCCTCTGGTACTGTTGGTCCATTCCGCTACATTTATATTTTTGATGATACGGTTTCTTCTCCAGCAGATCCAATCATTGGGTACTATGATTATGGCACCTCATTGACGCTGAATAACGGTGATACTTTCACCTTAGACTTCAGCCCAAGCAACGGTGTCATCCAACTAACATAAGGCAGTATCATGGCGAAGCTCTTTAACAGAGCCAAGATGACAACCAGTACCACGGGCACTGGCACAATCACACTTGGCAGCGCGTCTACGGGGTTTCAGAGTTTCGCAGATGCTGGGGTTAGTAACGGTGACGTAGTACAGTACGTCATTGAAGAACTTTCTAACTTTGAAATAGGCACTGGCACATATACCGCTTCTGGCACAACCCTTACAAGGACTGTGCAAGAGAGTTCAAACTCAGATAACGCCATCAGCCTCGCGGGGAATGCTGTTGTCTTTATCAGTGCGGTAGCCAGTGATCTGAACATCTTGCAGAACGCAGGGTCTACCAAGGTTGCAGCAACATCTTCTGGGGCCACGGTTACGGGTAACTTGGCAGTTACGGGCACGGTTGATGGACGCGATATCGCAACGGATGGTACAAAGTTAAACACCATAGAAACCAACGCTGACGTTACGGATAGCGCGAATGTAGGATCTTCTCTTACAGGGTTTGCTACGGGCACAGACGCGGTTTCTTCTGACCTTATTCCTGTCTACGATGTAACAGCTTCTGCTTGGGAAAAGCAGACGATTGCCAATGCAGCTTTGCAAGGACCGACTGGGCCTACTGGCCCCACGGGACCAACTGGCCCGACAGGGCCAAACGGACCTACTGGTCCCAATGGACCCCAAGGTCAAAAGGGCCAAAAGGGTGAGGTGGGTTCAACGGGTCCGACAGGGCCTACAGGTGGTACTGGCCCAACTGGTCCCACTGGTCAAAAGGGACAGAAGGGCGAGGTCGGCAATACTGGTGGAACAGGTCCAACAGGCCCCACAGGACCGACTGGTCAAAAAGGACAGAAGGGTGAAGTAGGGAACACTGGCGGGACAGGCCCCACTGGTCCTACTGGCCCAACAGGAAATACAGGCGGTACAGGACCGACTGGTCCACAGGGACAAAAAGGACAGAAGGGTCAAAAAGGACAGACGGGTTCTACTGGCCCAACGGGTAACACGGGTCCAACAGGGCCAACGGGATCTCAAGGCCCCACAGGCCCCACAGGTCCGACAGGAAGCACAGGTGGTACAGGCCCTCAAGGTCAAAAGGGTCAGAAGGGTGAGGTTGGCAGCACAGGTGGAACTGGGCCAACGGGACCAACGGGACCGACTGGCCCTAATGGCCCTACTGGACCTCAAGGACAAAAAGGGCAAAAAGGAGAAGTAGGGGGTACAGGTGGCACTGGCCCGACAGGCCCAACAGGCCCACAAGGGCAGAAGGGTCAAAAAGGTCAAAAAGGTCAAACAGGAACGGGCGGCGGCACAGGCCCCACAGGCCCCACAGGCCCAACTGGGCCATCAGGAAATCCATTTGGTGGTGGCACGTTCACAGGGAGCATAGATCTTGGCACTAATAATATTTCTCAGGTTGAGGATATTTATCTTCGTGACAAGATTTATCATTATAACGATACCGCTACATATATGCAGTTTCATAATGACGGTCAGTGGCGAGTGCGGGTCGCCGCGAACGAGCGCCTAGAGGTTAAAAACACATCACCGCATGTTTTGATTTCTGGCGATTTGGAAGTTACTGGTAGTATAACAGGCGCAGCTTCTCCTTCGCTTACTCCTACTCTTTCAGGTGACTCAGGTATGCCAGTGTTTGGTGGTTCTGGCTACACTTTAACAGTATCAAATTATTCAAGTTATACTGATCCGATTTTTTTCTATGTAATAGATGATGGTTCTAGCAATACCGCTCAAGGTTTTTGGGGTAAGGCTAGTGTTGATATACCAGTAACTCAAATTCCAAGTGGAGCCTTTAATATAAGAGTTATAGCCTTAGATGTAGGTCAGGCAGCATCCGCACAAGCAAGTAAATCAGTAAGCTCCCCTTCTGTTACGGCGAGGTATTGGAGAATAGGCATAACCGCAGGTGGTAGTGGTAATGAGGCTGTTGCAGAATGGCGATTGTATTCAGGTGCGGGTCAAACTGGCAGTGACTGGGCACCATCAAGTGTTTCCACAACATATCAGTATAGTTCAGCTTACAGTGGCGATAAAGCCCGTGATGGGAATGTTTCGACTATGTGGTGGCCGTTAGGAACCAGTGGCCGACAGTATATGACTTATGACCTTGGACAAGCTAGAACGGTTATAAGCACTCTTATATCAAATTATCAGACACCATCCCCTCCAGATTCTTACTCAATTGGTAAAAGTGGTACAGATGGTAGTATTGAAAGCAGCACTGATAACAGCAATTGGACCATGCAAGTAAATGATCTTAACGCACAAGATGCATATGACGCAGATCCCAGCGGTTACAATGGAACAATTTACAGAGGTTAATTATGTCAAAGCAAGAAGTTATCAATTTTTGGTTAAATGGTTGCTCTGATGAAAACGTTGTATCGGTGGCAGAAGTTTTAATTGGAAATGAGTTTGACGAACAAGGATCTACGAATTTAATAGATTTTAATATGCCGCCTAGTTCCATAACAGCACTAGAAGATCGTTCGTCCGCTTATTCTCCACCTACAAACCAAGACCTAGAAAACAAAAGGGCACAAGAGCAAGATAGCAAGAGAGATAAATTGCTTCAAGAAAGTGATTACACACAACTGCCTGATGTTCCCTTGACTAACGAAAAGAGATCAGAGTGGGTAACTTATAGGGAAGGTTTGCGTAATATATCGGACCAATCAAGCTATCCCGACAGCGTAACTTGGCCTACTAAGCCATCGTAAATTTATCTTGGGAGGGATAATGAGACAAAATTGGCAAATGTGGTCTGGCGGTATGTCGGACGAGGACTTGTTAATAATATTTTTAGAAGCAGCTAAAGCTGACAAGCAACCCGCAACAACCTTTAACAATGCAGACACAAGCGTAAGGTCGAGCGATGTTGCTTGGTTGAGCGGCAATGACGCTGTTCAAGATATCCTTTGGAAATATGTTAAAGCGGCAAACGAAAACGCCTTTCATTTTCAAGTAGAAAATATATGTGACATTCAGTTTACAGAATATCACGCTACTAAAGGTGGTCATTACGATTGGCATATAGATGTAAACTGGAATGGCAACGAGGCGCGAGATAGAAAGTTAAGCGTTACAGTCCAGCTTTCAGACACAAGCGAATATGAGGGCGGCGGCTTTGAGTTTATAGAATGTCAAACGCCAGATGCTTCTTCCCGCCTCAAGGGAACTGTTCTAGTTTTCCCAAGCTATTTGCAGCATAGGGTTTTGCCAATTACCAGCGGCACAAGGAAAAGCCTTGTTGCGTGGTTTGAAGGCCCAAGGTGGCAATAGTATATCAGATTTCTCTGCATGGATCTGCGTATGATGCACGGGGAAAAGACTGGAGTATCGTAGAGGAAGAGACGGGCTGTGTTAAAAACACACAGTGGCGTGATCCAATACTCGACAGGCCCCTGTTAGTTACGGAGTTTGGTTGCGCTGTTAGCCATCTCAGGGTTTGGGAAAGGATAGCCGCTTCTAATCGCAATGGCATAATCCTTGAAGAGGATGCAGTCTATGAAAGTATTGATCCTAGCGCAGTTGATACTCTACTAAAGGAGCATGACAGCGTTTGGTTGGGATACCGTCTTAATACTCTTGGCTATTGGTATAATTGTCATGCTTACGCTATTAGACCAGAAACCGCCAAGAGATTGATAGAAGGCTACAAGGATGCTATCATCCCTGTAGATGAGTGGGTGCCTGCCAAGCTAAAAGTTCAATCGAACTTTTTCTTTACACCAGAGGTGGTTAAGCAGATACCTAGAGAAGTTAGACCAAGCACGATTGAGGGGGAATCAATGCAGGTACATGTACTTACAGTTGGAACAGATCAAAGTAAAATGTGGGCTTTAGAACAGTCTGCAAAAGAGTACGGGATAACGTACTTAAATCTGGGTCGCCAAGTTACTTGGGCGGGGGGCACAATGGAAGCTCAGGGTGGCGGTCAGAAGATTAACCTTGTACGCAATCACCTTGAATCCCTGCATGATGGGGATGTTGTGATGTTTGTGGATGGGTATGATGTTATCATAAACGATACACTGCCTACTATCCTAGAGAGATATGAGGACATGGGTGCGGATATCATATTCGCAGCGGAAAAGAATTGTTGGCCCGATCCGACAATGGCGTCACAATTTCCTTTGTCAACAATCTATAGGTACTTAAACAGCGGCGCGTACATAGGTAAAGTGGGTACGCTCAAAGAGTTTCTTAATGAGGCGGTGCCCAATGACTCTGATGATCAACTGTGGATGCAAAAAAGATTCTTATCATCTGACTGGCAATCTACGGCTTCTGCCAATTTAGATTACGAAGGATACATCTTTCAGTGTGATGACGATATTAAGATTATCAATGGTCAACTATCAAACGGCATGTGCTGCCCATGTATCTACCACGGCAACGGTGGAGATGACGCAAAGGTAAGGTTTAAAAGCCTTGCAGATAAATTTGGGTATGTAGAAGAGGCAGAGGTATTATCTCCAGAGTACCATAAGGATCTTGAGTACGAAGAGGTTGCACCAGAAATATTGGTAGCTGAATTTATGTCAGAGGCCCAGTGTCAACAATACATCGAAGCATCAGAAAGCCTTGGTAGATGGGGGGAGCTTGATGGAGATAAATTCCCCGCGCAAGAGATAAGGCTCAAAGAACTAGGCTTGTGGGACGAGATATCAGAACAATGGGCTGATAAGCTTAGTAAGATATGCGAGAGGCATTGGCACCCAGAAGCTTACCTTGGATTGCGAGATGCGTTTACTATGCGTTATTCTATGGAAACACAGACAGAACTAGGGCTGCATACAGATGCGTCTTTGTTCACGGGCAGCGTAAAGCTTAATGATGATTACGATGGAGCAGAACTTGTTTTTCCTAGACAAGATTTTACAAACAAGGATGTCAAAGTTGGGCAGTGCATTTTGTTTCCATCTATGGTAACACATGGACATAAGGTTCTGCCTTTGCGTGGGGGAAAGAAGTACAGCTTGACCATGTGGACCTGTCGATATGAGGGTGACTCAAACTAAAAACAATGTTAGTTTCGTGCTATGTTAGGTTACAGCCCCATAGCAGGATCTGCACTCGCGTCTTCTGGACATGAGATTATTATTGTCAGCCTAGATCATGGATCTTTTGCTACTACAGGTCAGGCGGCGGGAACTAACATAGCCCTCAGTGATGGTTTTGGGACGGGCAGTTTTGCCACAACAGGTCAAACTTTAGATATTCTTGTGACAAACCGCATCACTATGAATGTGGGTTCTTTCTCTGTAACAGGTCAAAGTATTGGAATTGGCCTTAATGAGGTTCTGGATCACGGCAGCTTCTCTGCGACAGGGCAGAATGTTTTGTTTGATTTGGGGTTTGGACTTCCCGGTGGCGGGGAAACAGGATCCTTTGCCCTTACAGGTCAAGCCTTCTCCCCTGTATTAGATGTAAGTGCTATACTGGATCACGGAAGCTTTGCCGTAACAGGTCAGGCTGCGTTTGGTCTTGTAGGTGAAATATTTGAAACTGGTGGTTTCAACCTAACAGGGCAAACATCTAATCTGAAGAAAGCAATGCGACTGACTGCAGATCACGGTAGCTTTGCAGCTTCTGGTCAGGCCATAGATTTTGGTGTGCAGGTAAGTGCCATACTGGATCAGGGTTCCTTTGCGCTTACAATGCAGAATGTGGATACCAAGGTATCAAGAGTTCTGGGCTTTGGTTCCTTTGCACTGACGGGTCAAGATACGGGAACTGTAATTGCCTTGCGGGAACAGCCCGACAGGGGGTCATTTGCGGTTACTGGGCAAGCAGTAGGTACACCGATTGCAATGCATGAAGAGTTGGCGCATGGAAGCTTTGCTGCAAACGGACAAAACTTAAACTTCCAGAAATCTATGAACGCAGAAGCGGGAAGCTTTGCACTGACAGGCTTCACGGCAAACAGAAAGATAAGCGAAGTATTAGACCACGGTTCTTTTGCGCTTACGGGCCAAGCGATAAACTTTAAGAAGACCGCAAACCTTGAGGCGGGTAGCTTTACAGTCACAGGGCAAGACCTCACCACAAGGTTTGAGGGCAGCGTTGCGTTAGACCAAGGTTCTTTTGCATTGACTGGGCAGGCAATAGACTTTGAAGTGAGAAGGATTCTTGTTGCAGATGTAGGAAGCTTTACCCTTACAGGCCAAGATACAAACTTTGCTAAGGCACTTAAACTAGATCTAGATGCAGGTTCGTTTACCTTAACAGGTTTTGATGCAAACGCTAAATTTACAGAAGTTTTAGATGTCGGTCAGTTCAGTGTTGCTGGACAGGATGTTACAATGAAGCTAGGAGAGGCCGTAGAGGGAGTTTCAATAACCGTATTCATTGGGGGCGCTGCTGTTTACGGTTTAATACTACCCGATCAAGACCCAAATTGGGCTACAGTTACACCCGCACAAGATCCACAATGGACACTTGTTGCTTAAAAACGGAATAAAAAGTATATTAAGTGCAATTGAACTTTTTAGATAGGCGCTCAGATGGCTACATATACAGACGCAAATGGCGTTAAACTAATAACCACAGGTGATGAGGCTGGAACGTGGGGTTCTAGTACTAACGTCAACCTTCAAATATTAGATCGTGCGGCAAACGGTTTTGAGTCCATTGCTCTAAGCTCAACCAGTTACACTCTTGCATTATCTGCACAGCCTTCTTCTGCGGAAAACGGGCACTATAAAGCTATAAAGTTTACGGGCACTCCCGGCGGTACATGTACTGTTACCTTGGCGCAAAATGATAAAGCCAGAATGTATATGTTGCTGAACTCGACAAACCAAGCGTTGATTATAACACAGGGTTCTGGTGGAAATGTTACTCTTGAGGTTGGTAAAGGAGCTATCGTTCTTGCAGATGGTGCAGGATCTGGCGCGGCAGTAACCGACTTTACCGCTGCGGTTCAGAACGTAACGGACTTATCTAGTCCATTTAATGTTGGTGCCACTAGCGTTACTACATCAGGCGCAGAATTAAATTTGCTAGATGGCTCTGGTGCGGGAACCATTGCTAACAGTAAAGCTGTAATATACGGATCTTCTGGCGAGGTAAACGCCACAACGCTACAGATAGCGGGTACATCTATCACAGCTACGGCTGCGGAATTAAATTATGTGGACGGTGTTACCTCTGCAATCCAAACCCAGATTGACGCAAAGCAACCTCTTGGGACTGTAATTGTAACAGTGGCAAATCCCGGTTCAGGTAATAGATACTATATTGATGGATCGTTACAACAGACGGTCGAGTTAAAGCCTTCTGTCACATACAGATTTGATCAATCAGATGCTTCTAATAGTAGCCATCCGTTGCGGTTTTCAACCAATGATAACAACTCGCCCTCTGCCCCATTTACCACGGGGGTTACAACTGCGGGAACGCCGGGAAGTGCGGGTGCTTACACGCAAGTAAAGCTAGAACAAGATGCTCCTGCGGTGCTGTACTACTATTGCTCCAACCATTCTGGTATGGGTGGCAAGGCGGTGGTTCGCATATCAGATCTAACAACAAGCCGTGCTTTGATTTCAGATAGTGGGGGAGATGTCGCGGTATCTGCGGTTACTACAACAGAGCTTGGATATTTAGATGGCGTGACCTCTGCCATTCAAACGCAAATAGATAGTAAGCAGGGCACTCTATCCTTAACCGCGAACAGAGCTTTGATTTCAGATAGTGGGGGATCTGTTAGTGTATCTCCTGTCACCAACACAGAGGTAGGATATCTTGATGGCGTAACGTCTGCTATTCAAACGCAGATTGATAGCAAACAGGCAACTATTACAGGAGCCGCAACTACTATTGATGACGCTGACCTTACAGCCAGTAGAGCGGTTATATCTAATGCAAGCGGAAAGGTTGCAGTATCTGCGGTAACTGACACAGAGCTTGGTTATTTAGATGGTGTTACGTCTGCTATCCAGACGCAAATAAATAGCAAACAGGCTACTATTACTGGCGCGGCCACTACGATAGATGATGCCAACCTCACCGCAAGTCGTGCGGTTATATCAAATGCTAGTGGCAAAGTCGCGGTTTCCGCTGTTACGGATACAGAGCTTGGTTATTTAGACGGGGTTACTTCTGCCATTCAAACGCAGATTAATAGTAAGATTGATGGTACGTCCTTAAATGCATCTAACTTAGACAGCGGTACTGTAAATGACGCAAGACTTCCCGCCAGCATAAGCTCAGACATTACTGGAAATGCGGCGACAGCCACTACGGCGGCGGCACTTACAGGAAATGTAACTAAGTCGGGTGATTTCACAATAGATGCTTCAGGTGACATTTATTTAGATGCGGATGGAGATCAAATTTATTTGCAAGGTGGTGGGGCCACTCGCGGTGCGTTTACTTTAGATACGTCAAATACAATAAAACTTGATTTAAATATTGCAGGCTCTCTATATGAAAAATTAAGAATTACCAGCGGAGGATTAAATTCTCTTGCAGGTCTTCGCGTTGGAGATGCAACATCACCTACAGACAACGATATCTACGCTGTTGCGGATGTTGAGGCAGGGGCAGATTTAAAAGCAGGGGGAGAAATTAAGCTTACTGGTGGCGCTCAAGACTGGACTTTTGAAGTAGACGGTAGCAATCGCTTAGTAATCCAGTACAATGGAACTTCACTAGCTAGGATAGACACTAGCGGAAATTTAGTTGTTGCGGGTGATGTAACTGCATTTGGTAGCCTGTAATGACTATAACCTCATTAGATAACTTTGGTCACGCAAGCGGCTCAATATCTATGAGTGAGTTACGTGACTACTATGGTCAGTCTGGTGCTGTATCTCTGAGCGGTGATTTAAGTGGTAGCTCTAATCCTGTTCCAGATAGCTTACCGTCTTCAGGTAGTGCGTTAGCGTTTTCAGATTATCGAAGTGCAAATCGTATACTGAAAAAGAAAGGCACGACAGAAACTAAGGCGAGCGGGTCTTCTTGGTCGCCAGCACAGTCAGGTTGCGTCCAATATAATGTTTATGTGCTTGGCGGGGGCGGTTCTGGTGGGGGTCACTCAACAGATAGTGGTCGTGAGAAGGTTGCGTCAGGCGGGGCTGCGGGGGGTACGTCATTTCGTAGATACTCAGTACAGGATCATAGCATTACTTCTGCTACTATTAGTATTGGTAGTAGCGGTGCCGCAGTTTCTTACCCTGCGAGTAGTGGAACAGTTATATCAGGCCGTAATGGGGGTACGACCTCTTTCGACCCTAATGGTTCTGGAACAACTATCTCTGCTACAGGTGGGTCAAGGGGTTTTGGTGGTAGACAGGGTGAAATAAACGCTACTGTAACATCTACATTACCAGTAGGTGAAAACTCTACTTCTGTAACTATTGGTGCTTGGGGTACTTGCCCTGCGTCATTAGGTGGTTCTGGCTCTGGTGGGGAGAGTAATTACACTGGTGGGAATGGCCCCGGTTTATCTATAGGCGGTGACGGATCAGGTGCAACAGGTGGCGGTAGCCCTAACTTAGGATCTGGTGGTGCAAATGGTTCTACCGTAAGTCAGTCTGGATATGCGAAAGGTGCAACCACAAGCGCACCCTCAAAGCCCTCTGAGTGGGGGTCTGATGTCGCAGTAACATTTCAAGGAGGCGCTGCGGTGCAGCATTCAAGCGGTGCGGCGGGCGCTTCTGATGCAGGTAACAATTACGGTGCAGGATCTGGAGGTTCTGCATCAGAAAGCGGTGCGGGATCCACGGGTTCAGGGTCAAGCGGAGCAATCTTTGTAACTTATTACGAGGTTAATTCTTAATGGGTAAACGAGGTTTTTATTTTAATGCCGACAATATTGTTGAAAACATCGTTGTTTTTGATAATGATCAGGTTTTGACTTCAAGTCAAAAGTTTGAAGAAGATGTGTCAGGCGTAGCAGAGATAGGTAAATACTTCGATGCTGTTAAAAACTCAGTATATTTCTTTACATCTCCCATAAGTGGTTGGGTATTAAACACAACTTCTTGGGAATATGAGCCACCTACGGCGAACCCATCAACAGAGTTAAACTTTTATGATTGGGATGAGTCTTCTGAGTCATGGTCTTTGACTGAAACAAGAGATAGTATTGATCAAGAATGGAGGGCTGTTTAATGCCCTATACAGACCTTAGATTTAAAGCTGGCATAAACAAAGAAATCACTCCGTACTCTGAGGAGAACGGCTGGGTAGACTGCGATAAGGTGCGCTTTAGGTTTGGGTATCCAGAAAAGCTCAATGGGTGGGAGAAGAACTCAGGCAATGCTTTTCTTGGACTATGCCGTGGGCTGCATGAATGGGTTGCCCTAAATGGGGAAAGGTTTCTAGGTGTAGGCACAGAGCAAAAGTATTACATCAAGCAGGGTACAGATTATAATGACATTACCCCTATTAGATTAACCACATCTGCGGGGGATGTTACCTTCGCTGCAACAAACGGATCTCCTGTAATCGTAGTTACAGAAGTAAATCATGGTTGTGTTGCAAATGATTTTGTCACGTTTTCTGGAGCGGCATCTTTAGGCGGCAACATAACGGCGGCGGTTCTCAACCAAGAGTACCAAGTTACAGAAGTTTTAAACGGAAATTCGTACAAGATATCTGCGCGTACTGTTAGCACTATCCCTAGCATTACTATTACTGGCGGTCTAAACGCTACGGCTGTAAACGCCAACGGAAGCGATACAGGTAACGGTGGGAGTAGCACTGTTGGCACCTACCAAATAGGAACAGGCCTCAACTCCTCTGTTGAAGGCGCTGGTTGGGGCGCTGGACTTTGGGGTGGAACAAATAACTCTGCATTCCAAACTACTATAGCAGAAGATTTAGATGCATCTGAGACAGGGGTAGACGTAGCGTCAAGTCAAGGTTCAAACTTTGCAACTAACGATGTTGTTTTGGTGGGCAGTGAACTTATGACAGTGGGATCAGTCGCTACAGATACGTTGACAGTTACTCGCGGAACCCGTGGAAGTAGTGCTGCCACACATAGCAACGGGGCAAACATATTCCTTACGTTGGGCAACACAGACAGTGCTAATAACTTTAATGGGTGGGGTGAAGCAGTTGCCACGGGAACCCAAACCGCAACTACAAACCTGCGTATTTGGTCGCATGATAATTTTGGCGAAGACCTTATCTTTAACGAGCGCAATGGTCAGGTTTTCTATTGGGATCAAACAAACGGTGTGACCACAAGGGGCATAGAGCTTTCTACGTTGACAGGAACGCCAACATCTGTGCCCCAGAAAGCAGCGCAAATACTTTTATCAGATCGTGACAGGCATGTGATTGCTTTTGGTGCGGATGGTTTAGGGGGAAGTTCGTCTGCTCCAAAAGGTGATGAGACTCAAGACCCAATGCTGATTAGGTTCTCAAGTCAAGAGAACCCTATTGACTGGTATCCGACTACTACAAATACAGCGGGTGATCTACGAATTGATTCTGGCTCAAAGATCGTACAAGCCGTAGAGACAAGGCAGCAAATCCTAGTATTTACTGACGTTGCCATCTACGCAATGCAGTTTATTGGGCCACCGTTTACGTTTGGTATCAACCTTATTTCAAGCAACATAAGCATTACTTCACCAAAGGCGGCAGTTGCCGTGGATGATGCGGTGTACTGGATGGGCGCAGCGGAGTTCTATGCCTATAACGGTGCAGTTCAGCGCCTGCCTTGTACGGTTCGTGACCATGTGTTTAATAACTTCAACACTGCACAGTCTGATAAGGTTGTTGCGGGATCAAACATATCATTCTCTGAAGTGTGGTGGTTCTACCCATCCGCAAGCTCTACTGAAAATGACAAGTATGTAGTCTATAACTACCAAGAAGGCATCTGGTACATAGGCACTTTAGATCGTACAGCATGGCTTGATCGTGGGATATCCTCGCTTCCTGTGGGCACAGGTACAGACAACTATTTATTTAACCATGAGGTGGGCGCAAAAGCAGATGGCGCTGCCATGACCTCCTTTATTGAGTCGGGTGATCTTGGAGTTTCTGACGGAAACCAATTCTCTTTTGTTACCAGAATAATCCCTGATCTTAACTTCAGAGATACTAACGTAAACAATACCACGGTAGATTTTATTTTGAGTGCCAAGAATGCGCCCGGTCAGGTAGCTCAAACAACCAACACAGATACTATTACAAAGACCTCTAACGTCCCTGTTGATCAGTATACGAGCCAATATCAGACCCGACTGCGAGGACGCAGCTTTACATTTAAGGTCCAGTCAACAGACGCAGACGTATTGTGGCGGTTGGGTATACCTCGCGTTGATATAAGACCGGACGGAAGAAGATAATGTCTATAGCTCCAGTACCATTCTTTCCAGTACCACCGCCCCAGTATACACAACAGTATATGGCAGAGGTAGTTCGTGCGTTCTCTGTGTTTGCAACTCAGATTACAAACCCCGCTATAGCAAAGCCTATACTCATTGAGATCCCTGCATCTGCACAGGCGCTAGATGAGGTTGGCACTATTTACGAAAGCAACACGGTTCTTAGATTAAAATCTGCTACGGCAGCAAACAATACTGTGGGTATGCCACTGCCCACATATACAGTATCAACGCTTCCTACAGTGGAAACGGGAACTTTAATATACGTTTCAAACGGTGCAGCGGGAAGTCCTGTTGTTGCGTTTGGTGATGGATCTAATTGGTTAAGGGTAGACACACGTGCCGCTGTAAGTTCTTCATAGAAACTCTTACAAACTTCTGGTACAGTGTCATAAAAGACGGTGATATAACATGTATGGACGCTTCCCACAGCAAATAAGCCAGATGCAAAATGCTGCAATGATGGCCCATCAGCAACGATTGTCCCAAATGCAGGGCGGTCTAGGCGGATTAGGCGGCGGTTTAAGTGATCAAGTATTTGAACCTTTAAAGAACATGTTGGGCCAACACCTGACACAGAGCGTTGTGCAAGAAAAAGTAGAGCCTTTTGTTGAAGAGGTTAAGCAAATGGCACAAGATAGGTTTGATTTAGGCGGTGGTCCGCAACTTCAAATGACTCAAGCACAACCCGCTGTAATGCCGCGAAGTATTGCTCAAATGACTCAAGCACAACCCGCCGTAATGCCGACCAGAATGCCCTTTCAAAACGCATTTGGAGGCTTCGCGGACGGCGGACCAGTAGACAAGGGCCTTGGTTCTTTTCTTGCTTCCAACATAGATGAGTTTGGTCGCAACGGAGATACAGAGGTTATTCACGCTACTAAGTCTGAGGTGGTTTTGCCCAAGGGCATGGTGGACAACCCTCAAGTTGCTCAGACGGTGCGGGATCTGTTTGAACAGACGGGCCGTGACATGCAAGAGTACACGGTTGGCAGTGGTCAAATGAACGTCAATCCGATGACGGGATATGAAGAAGCCTTTGATTTGATTGGCGGAATTAAAGATATCTTTAAAAAGGCCGCTCCTGTTCTGTTGCCGATAGCGACTACCTTCTTATTTCCGGGCATGAGTCCGTTTTTGTCGGGTGCTTTGGCAGGCGGCGTTGGTTCGTTAATTCAAGGCGGTAGCATAGAAGACGCGTTTAAGTCTGGGATACAGGGTGGTTTAACTTCTGCGGCGGCGACAACCTTGTTTTCCGGAGGTAATTTAAAAGCGGGTTTTGAAAAGGTTGATTCAACCAAGAGAATGTTTGACCTGCGGGACGATCCGCTTGGAGATTTAGGTTTAGGGGGCAAAGCCGCTGCAAGTAACGCAAAAGGTTTATTTATGAATGAGGGTGTTGCAGCTAATCCGGGCGTCACACTGGAAAAAGCTATACCACAGGCTCAAAAAATTGCGGCGGCAAACCCAACACTTTACAACACGCCTGAATCTATTAGGAATTTAGCTACCGAATTAGTTGTTAAACCAACTGCGGCAATTCCAGCTACCCTAAACACGGGCAGAGCCATAGCAGGCGGTCTGGGAGCCTTGGCACTTGCTGGTGGGTTTGACGAATTACCCGCGGATGATGTGGAAGATCCGTATCCATATTCTAGTCGCGAGCTAATGGAGATGTATCCGGAACGTTACCGTTCAGGCCCGATTATAGCGCCACGTAGAAAAACTTTAGAAGACAAGATAGAGTTTGGAACGCAGTTTGCGGCTAAAGGTGGTGAGATGGAGTTCCCCCGTCGCCAAGGATATATCGCGGGCCCCGGCACAGAGACTTCTGACGACATTCCTGCGATGCTGTCAGATGGAGAGTTTGTTATGACTGCACGTGCCGTGCGCGGAGCGGGAGACGGTAGCCGTAAGGCTGGAGTTAATAAAATGTATGATATAATGAAAGCTTTTGAAGGCGGGGTGGTTTCCTAATGGCTGTGCAAACACAAACCGTAATTAACAGGCAAGATCCTGAGATAGAAGCCTACCGCCTTGGTTTACTTGGCGATACTCAGGGTTTGGTGCAAGATCAAATCTTTGGTCAAAACGTGCAAAACCTGCGGGAACAGGGTTTAGACGACGAAGCTATTGCAGAACGCTTAGGTCGAGACGTTGCAGATGTTGGAAACATCTTACAAGATCAACTGTTTGGGCCTCCAGAATATGATACTGCGGATATTTCTGCAAATGAGCAACGTGCGATTGATTTAGCCAGTGAAGGCGTTGGGGCTTACCAGCCGTTTTTAGATCAAGCTGGGTTAGGGTTGGATGATGCGGCCTCTTTAATGGGAGAAGCTGCGGGTGGTTTTAGAGGCGCAGAGCAGGCAGCTTTTGACGAAGCACGTGCAGGGCAGGCGGGGTTAGCTGACGCGGTAGAGGGCGGCAGAGCCGTTGCTGACGCAACACGCGGCGATATTCAAGGCGCAGTAGATGCCCAACGCGATATTGCAGGCGGGGCCAGTGAGGCTTTAGCTTCACAAGCTTTGGCGGGTCAAGCTGGTTTAAGTAACGCTGCACTTAGGGGAGATATTCGTCTTCGCGGACAGGCTGGTTTGGCTAGGAATGAGATTGGTCGAGCTACAAGGCAAAGCGCTGCGGAGGCTTTAGCGGGTCAACAAGGTATTGGAGCAGCGGGTGATTTAAGCTTATCGGAAGCTCAAGGAGGCCAAGCTGCATTAGACGCTGCGGCAAGGCAGGCTCAAGCAGGCTTGACGGGACAAGCAGGCCAAGGACAAGCGGGCATTGCGGGCGCTGTTGATCAAAGCCGTGCGGAGGCCTTAGCGGGTCAAACCGCTTTGGGCGGCACCACTGATTTTGCGAGACAGGCTGCTAGCACAGGTGCTGCGGGTATGTTGGGCGAAGCTCAAACAGGTCAGCAAGGCGCACAAACGGCAGCGGATAGAGCGAGAGCTTCAACTCTTGCGGCACAACAGAGTTTAACGGACGCGGGCGCTTTTGGAAGACAAGCCGCAGAATCCGGAATTGGACAACTGGCAGGCACTACTGGAGGCTTTGACCCCTCTGGCATTGGTGCTTTTATGAATCAATACGAAGACGCCGCGGTTCGCCAAGCTTTGGACGATATTGGAGAAGCGGGCGAGCGCCGTCGCGCTCAAATAGGCGCGGATGCCGCGGCAGCGGGAGCCTTTGGTTCACGACGTCAATTGCGTGAGGCCATGTTAGACGAAGAAATTTATGATCAACAGACGCGGGCTGCAACAAATATGCGCCAAGCGGGCTTTGAAAGCGCCGCACAGCGAGCCCAAACTGCTTTTGAAAACCAAATGGGTCGAGGTCAGTCCGCTGCAATGGGCACAGGGTCTTTAGGGCAAGCGGGGGCGGGCACCTCCATTGATGCTGCCAGAAGCGGTGGTCAGCTAGGGCTTGGTGCAGAAGGGCTTGCACAAACAGGATCTTTGCAAGGGGCGCAACTAGGCATGGACGCTTACGGGCGTGGGTCACAATTAGGTATGGATGCCGCGGGTTTAGGTCAGCGTGGCGATATTGCGGGAACGCAGTTTGGAATGAGTGCCGCGGATGCTGCGAGAGCGGGTGCCGCTACCAGCGCGGGTCTTGGCATGGACGCGGCGGCACGTGGTGGTCAATTTGGTATGGATGCTGCTACTCGCGGAACGCAGTTTGGTATGGGTGCCGCAGATGCTCGCCGCGCAGGAGCCATGTCTGGAGCGCAACTAGGTATGGGTGCCGCAGACGCGGATCGTGCAGGGGCTACAACGGCAGCGCAACTGGGTATGGACGCCGCGGCTCGCGGAACAGGATACCGTATGGATGCTGCGGGCCAAGGTGCGCAATTAGGTATGGGTGCCGCAGAAACAGGAGCCCGTCTTGGAATGGGCGCTGAAACCTCTGGTATTACGGGCGCGGATGTTTACGGACGGATGGGTATGGGCGCAGAAGACGCCGCGGCCCGCGGTGCCATAGCAGGTACGGGAATGGGCATGGATGCTGTCCGCACAGGTATGTCGGCAAACCAAGGTATTGCTGGGCTAGGTGGTCAGATGGCAGGTCTTGGGATGAATTACGGCTCCTTGGGTCAAATGGGTCAGACGATGAGTGCTTCTGATCTGGATAGGCTAATGACTACAGGAGGTCTTGGTCGCGGAATTAATCAAGCGGGAATAGATGCCTTGCGGATGACTAACTTACAAAATTATTCGCAGCCGTTCCAGCAATATGGTTTCTTGTCTGATATTTATAGCGGAGTGCCTACGGGTTCATCTACAATGCAAGTTTCTTCTATGCCTTCAGCTAATCCTTTCCAAACAGCGGTTGGTTTGGGTATAGGGGCATATGGAGCAGCCAGTGGCGCAAAAGAAGCGGGGATTTTTTAAATGAACGAAGGTTTTAGATCGCTGCCACAAGATGTGCAGAAAAAGATATTAGGTAAAGCAATGGGCGGCGTTATGCAGCGGCCTTTGTTCCGTCAGATGGGCGGTCCCGCGCAGCCTATGCCACAGGATATGATGCAGCAACCGGATCCCGCGCAACAAGCACAAGCGCAAGGTCAGCAAATGGGAGAGGCCGTTTCTTCCGAAACTCTTAGCAACATAGACGCGGCTACAGATGTAAAGTCGGCTATTGATGGTTTGCGGGGCAACATTGCACCTCTTGAAGCGCGGTATCAGGAGCTTGCTAACTTTGTTGGAGAGCGGGACGCGGCCCAGACGCCAGAGTCCGTTTTGGCTCTGACCCAGCCTGCCATTATGATGACAGAGCAAGGGGCGATGGACAGCGGCATTGGTGAGTTAATGCAGAAGTTTGCGGGCGACACGCCGATGGATCAAGGCATGGACCAAGGGTTAGGTGGCTTGATGATGCAGGGGGCGGGAAACACACCACCCGAAAATTTTAGGCAGGGTGGGCCCGTAGCGGTCCGTCACTTTGCAGAAGGAACCCCTCCTACTGGGAACAGTACTGTTCCCACCATTGCAAAGCAAAACTTAGGTCAATACCAAACTTTATTCAGTGATATTTTGGGAAGTCAGGAAGAGCGGGCGGCAGAGTTAGAACGGGATCGTCAAAGAGCAAAATCGGATGCGATGTTTAACCTAGCCAACTTTGGTTTGGCTTTTGCAGGGGAAACGCAGGGTAATACGGTTGCCGAAAGATTAGCTAACGCGGCAACACGTTCTAACGTTGTTGGCGGGTTCCAACAGGCAGGAAAAGATGTTGCGGCGGCACAAAAAGCGTTAAGAGCCGAAGATCAACAAATGTCCACGGTAGCATTACAAGCCGCTTTAACTGATGCTACTCGTCAAGCGACGTCTGCGGATGACTTAGCACTGGCCGCTGCTAACAAAACTACAACCGCGCCAAAATTTAGCACGAAAGAAGTAAAATTTTCCGAAGACGGAAAAAACTATGTAAAAATAGTAGTTACTAATGAGAGAACGGGAGAGCAAACGGAATCCGAGAAGATGCTCGCTCCCGGTCCAGATGTTACTTTTACTTCAAAACCCTTGGAAACGGGGGATGAAGTTAAAATATTAGTTACTAACAATGCTACGGGAGACGTAACAGTAAAAGATACCTTTAAAAGGGCTGAACCTGATCCAAACTTCACCACACAAACATTCACTGTTGACAGTGGTGTAAAAGTAATCACTACCAATAGCGTTACTGGGGATGTTACAGAAAAATTTACATACAAGGCACCTCCAAGGGCTTCGTTTACATTCGAAACCGTTAAAACTAAAGACGGTGTGATACTAAACGCTCTCAACAAAGAAACTGGGGAAATCACTGAAACAAAAACATATCAGCCCCCAGACGCTGACGTTGCGGGCATCCCTGCGTCCATTTATAATGGTCTGACAGAGCAGCAGAAGTTAGCTGCTATTGGTGTTGTTCCTGTCGTAGCAGATAAATTCACAACTGAATTAATCGACACTGCGGAAGGGCCAGTGTTACAAATTATAAATGCAAGAACTGGTCAGAAGTTAAGAGAGGAAAAGTTTGACCCTGTTAGGGAACTGGGCGGTCCAGTGAAATTTACAATTCAAGAAGCCGACGGAAGCATCACTGAAACAGTTGAAATGTTAGGTTCTAAAGCGGGCGTAGAGTTGCAGAAAAGGGTTAACGAAGCAAATAAAGCAAAACCGGGATCCGCAACTTTGTTGAAAGTTGGAACGCAAAGCATCAACCCGCAAGCGTACTTAACCGATAAAGGTCAAGTAATTACAAGTTTTGACAGCAAAACGTTTACGGATCCCACAGGGAAAGTTCAATTTCTCACTGACGTTGATGCAAAGCTCTTGGGTAATACTAATGTTTACGAAATTATTAAATCTCGTAAAATTGCGGATTATGCAAAACAACGTATAGAGCAGCGCAATCAACAGATTGGACCTATAACCTTTGTTGACGAAAACGGAGAGGCGCTCCCTGCGACTCTACAAGACGATCTACGTCAATTCTTACAGAGAACAAACACCAACTTACTGTCTGTTTCCGAAAACGATGTTAAAAAGGGAACGGGATTCTTTTCTAACGTATTTGCGGGGCTTAACGCGGTAGGCGGAACGTTTGCTCCAGAAACTTTTGATAAAATTTTTGGAGGTAGTACAGAAGCTCGCAAAGACTTGGGGTTGTTTAACTTTGTGGCAGTCTCTGCAATGGCGCGTAATCCAAGACTTGCTGTTTATGACATGCAACAAGTTAAAGAAAACCTAGTCAATCCAAAGAATTTGGTAGCCAACACTGTTTCTGAAGCGAAACGATTTAGATCACTTGTTGCTCTAATGGTTCAAGAGCGAAACTCACTTGAGAATGCACTTCAACTTGGAGAGCCAACAGTTATGGACGATGTTGGAGGCGCTTTAACAAAGCTTAAAGAAATTGATTTTGTTCTTTCTTTGGTAAGGCTAGACCCAAATCAACAAGGTAATTTATCACTTGATGCAGCATTGGAACAAACAGAGGATGAATTTGAGTAATGGCTGGCCCACAACGTCGTACCAATAACGAACAAGTCCAAGAAGATTTCAATAGCTTTCCGGAAAGTTTTTCTCCGCCTGTTTACAATCAAGAGCGAATGAACAACTTCAATGAAATTTATGGAAATCTTGCCGATGCTACTCTCGACGAGGCTTTGGCCACTAAAGTAATACGCGATGTTATCCGTAAAAACAATTTAACGGAAGAAGACATTTCTATCGAATCATTAAGGAATGGGACCGCTCCCATTTTGGATACTTTTACATTTAGAAACAAAAAAACAAAAGAATTTTTTCCGGGTACGGAGTTATCTCCAGAGCAACGTGCCAAAGTTTTTTCTTCTAACAATGACATTTTTGAATACTTTGCGCGTGGCCCGTCTGGAGAAAAGATAACCCCCGGAAGATTTGGCGAAGGGATGAAATCAAGAATCATTCCTGCCGCGGTTTCGTTTCCGTCTTTCTTTGCGGGAGCTAAAGCTACTAATTATTTACTTTCCGGATTGCCTCCGACAACTCCACTAACAGCGGGTATTCGTATCGTCGCTCCGGTGGTTGGTGGTATTGTTTCCAGTATTGCTGCCTACAAACCTGCGCAAACCGCCAATGATTATATTTTTGGAGAAGCGGACGTTTACTTACCCGATCAAGCAAACGAGTTTAGGTCGGGTCAAAGTTTCATGGAGGGTCTTGGTTGGATAGGCGCTCCATATGCTTTTAAAGCAAATATTGGAGCAAACCTAGTAACAAACTTTGCGGAATCCAGACGGTTGGGACCAAGAGCCGCCCGCGCCGTTGAAAAAGGGCTTTCAACGGTTCAGGCAGAAGCACGACAAAGACCGATTAGAACGGCAATTGCAGAGATAACCGCGGCTGGGACGGGCGCAGCGGCTGTAGCGCAAGCTGATGCCGATACGGCTACCGCGGAGTTTTTAGCAGAGGTAATGGGGGCTTCCGCGGGAGGCATTGCTGCGGATGCGGCTTTGAATAGACTTGTTCCTACGGTAAAAAAAGGTTTTGAGGGCCTAAGAAAACTCAAAGACCGCGGTTTTAGGGGAGAAATGGTGGAAAAAGCCACGACTAATCTGGGTGATCGTCGTCAGGCTGAACTAGGGGTTTATGCTTTAGAAACCATAGCCACCGTTGAAGACCCCGATGAGATTTATCGCAGATTAAAGTGGTACAAAGCTTCTCGTGATGCAGTACGTGCGGGTAAACCCGTTCCACAAAGTAATACGGTAGTTATAGAAGCAAAAGGAGTAGAGGGAGAGACAGGTTATGTTCCTCCAGTTACGGAAGCTGATCTTTTTGAAGAGTTCGGAGACATAATTACAGAAACAATTGATCCGACAACGGGTCAACCCGTCAACTTGCCCACGGCCCTCGCGTCTAATTCGCTAGGGTTTATGCTCTTACAGCAAGCTTCTTCAGGACAATATGCCTCCCCGCAAATGCAACGGCGCATTAACGAACTAAGTAACAAAGGGGATGAAGCTTATTCAGAGTTTCGCGGCATTATGCTGGACATGATTAAGGTCGGATTTGCATCTGAAGATAAAGATATGATAGGAAACGCCGCGGAACTTGCTTCACGGCTCTTTGCTTCCGACTTGCAAGATGATTTAGCGGGCGCTGTTAACAAATACACCGATGCACGTAAGCGTTTGCTTAAATCAGATGACCCCGCGGACATTCTTAAAGCTTCGCAAGAACTTCAAAAAATGATCTTGACGCGTTTATCGGCGGCTCGCGCTAATGAGAAAAAGATTTGGCAAGCGGCACCAGATTTTGATGTTAGGTTAGGACAATTCACGACAGAAAACGGGGCGTTAAATACAATTACTTTGCCAAATGGTGATGTTGTAAACGCTCCAAATTTTGTTTCAAACTGGCTTTCAATTTTACAGCCGTTAGACAAAAAAGACCGGGCTAGTTTTTTAAAAGATTCTGAATATTCTGATTTAAATCAATATGTTATGGATACTCTTGATGAACTTGGTTACAACGTTACTCCTTTAGCTGATCGCGCCGAAGCTCCAGAAATTGAAAGCGCTCAAAAAACTTTTGACAAAATTAGAAATCAGGTTGTTGGAAATGATTATAATCTGAGAATTTTAGACCGTTTAATTGCGCAAGGCGAAGAAATGTCTACGCAAGACGCGGTTCGTTTTTGGAGGGATCAAGGTTTAGACTTTCAAGAAAACGCATCAGATTTTGAAAACCCTACTTTGCAACGCCGCATTGGTCGGGCTTTAGAAGCTCGTGCTAATCTGCAAATTTTACGAAACAATGCAAATGCTGCGGCAGAAGATGCAGTTGTATCAGAATCTATAAGCAGTCGTACAATGGCGTTCAGGCGCTCCAAACTTTTGGCAGAAGCAAAAGTTGCGCGAAATGCAGGAAACGAACAGAAAGCAAAGTTTCTTGGAGATATGGCTGCGTCCTTTTTGGACGATTTAGATAGCGCGGATACAAATGTTCCTGAGTATCACTTGGCTAGAGCGTATTCCCGCTCCTTAAATGATGCTTTTACGCGGCCATTTACAGGAAAAATTGCAGCCCAAGACAAGTCGGGTGCTTATCGGATTGCGCCAGAGTCCGTAATTGATTCTGTGTTTAATTCCACCTTTGCGTCGGAAAGGGCACGAGCTATTGATTCCTTGGGTAAATTTGAAATTACTCAAAGTTTGACTAATCTTCTTAATTTAGCTCCAGAAGAAGCAAGTGTTGCAAGAGATGCTTATTTAAGTTCCTTAAGTGAACTTCCTTCAAACCAACAAGCCGAAATACGATCCTTTGCGGAACAGGTAAACAGCGTAGAACCCGCGGATGGAATGCGTTTAATAGACCAAGCAATGGCTATTCCCGACACTCCTGCACAAGAACTACAAGCTTATCAAGCGTTAAAAGATTTACACGAAGCCACTCACCTAGCTACGGGCCAAAACTTGGAGTCGGCGGACGCAGGCCTTTTGTTAGATCAAATTCGACAACAGGCTTTCGATACGGAAAGCGGATTTATTAATCTGCCAAAGTTACAGGAAATTTTGGCCGCAAATTCAGATTTGTTGGACAATGCGCCCCTTCTTAAAGAAGAATTACAAAAGGCATTATCCCAAACTACCACCACGCGTGGTGTGATGGAAACATCCCTGCGCAAAATGAGAGATTTTGGGTTTGACAGTGAGGGTAAGTTTAGCCGCGCCTCTTTAGAACGTTGGATGGAAAGTGCAGAAGCACGGGGGTTGTTGCAAGCTTTTCCCGACATGCAACAAGATTTACAAAGAATAATAGAGACAAACGGAGAGTATCTTAAAGTTATACAGGACAACAAAGACCGCATTACAAATGCTAAAGCGGAACAAAATTGGTTTTATTTGTTAAAAGAGGAAAGCAAAAACCCGGACGGAACTTTAAATTTTGTAGCTCCAGAAGACATGTCTATGCCCTTTGAAAAGTTGTTCATGGACAGTCAAACTAGACCCGGAGAAATGCTTAACAGATTTTGGAAAGTTGCAAAAAATGCCCCCGCCACACAAACCATGCCAAATGGTGACGAGATTACCAAAGAATCCGTTAAGCGCGGATTCAAAACATCTTTAATCGGCTCAATAATGAATATGGCTGGAATGAAGTCGAAGGACAAGTTTAGCGCCTTAAAGGCGCACGAGTTGTTTTTTAAACCGCTTCCCCGTAGCGATAACAAGCTTACTTTGTCTGAATGGGTTATTGAAAACGATGTGATGACCAAAAGCGAAGTTGAACGAATGAACAAGCTTCTAACTCGCATTGGTGAAATCGACATGCTGGCGGCATCTGGAAAGTCTGTAGATGTTGGAGATTTTGCGGAACGCATGGGTACAAGCATTGAACTTCTAGCCTCTGCCCTTGGTTCTGCAACTGCTTCAAAATTGTACCGTGCGGTTGGCGGAGATAGTCAAGGAACCGGATCCTTGGCCGTTGTAAGCCGCGGGTCAACCGCTGCGGTTAACAAAGCTAGACAGATAATGAGTGACATGCCTGCTGCGTTAAAAGCAGACTTTTTTATCAATGTTTTAGAGAACCCCGATGTAGCAATTGATTTGCTTGAAAAAGGAAGAACCGTTCAAGAAAAAAATGCAAAGATTGTGGATATTGTAAACTATTTTGCCTCTCGCGGGTTTTTGTACTTAAAACAGCCACTGCCTTATGTTCCTGAATATGCGGATTCTGCGGACTTTAGAGAACTTACTGAAAGTGAACGGCGAGAACAAAACCTGCGCGGACGCAACAGACCACGTGCGGACAGGGCTCCTATGCAGCTTAGTCCACAACCTTCCGCAGCTTCTCAAGGACGTAATGTCCCACGCTCGCAGCCTGTAGGCACTCCCACCACTCAGGCGGCTCTCCCCGCTCCGCAACCCCCCATGACTAGCGGGGCGGGGACGAATCCACAGGTACGGCAACAATACGCCGCCCTGTTCCCAAATGACCCCATATCGGGTATGTTGGTTCAACAGCCACGGACCTTCCGTCGCGGCGGCATAGCAAGCTTAATGGAGTAGACGATGGCAATAACCTATGAACAATCGCAAGCTCTGGAAGGTAGTTCAGGCAATGCGGCACGAGCAAGAGTAGCAAGAGGTCTAAGTAGCAGTGGGCAGGATAATAACCCCAATAAACCCGCAAATACTCCGGTCAGTTCTGGCATAACGTTTCCCGGTGGTTACACAAGCATTGCAGACATGTTTGACGGTGGCGGACCGGGTATGGCTGGCGCTCAATTTTCAAATGTACCAAGTGGTCATTTAGATACGGACGGAAGCGGATATATTTCAGAAATGGAATATAATGCGGGCGGAAACTCTGCGCTCGATACACAGGGCGGTATTTCGTCTCTTTCTAATAATTTAGGATTTCGTCCGCTTGGATCTTACGAGCAGGAACGTAATTTGGGATCCGCAGGAACTAACATTGGAACTTCTGGCATAGGAGATTTTCTTGCAAGCGGGGGGATGATGGGAAGCTTTTTAAATTCTGGACCAACTTCATTGCAATTAGCTAACCCCAATATGCCTCAAGGCGCTACCTTGGACCCCGGAGCAGTTTCCGTTTATGACGCAAGAGCAGAAATGGCTGAACCTTCTCTTATGGAAAAACTTCGCTTAACGCCAGAATTTGCTAATCCTAATCCCATTAATGTCACGGATAACTCTAGTGATAACAGTTCTATAGCGGCTGTAGAGCCACCTAAACCCGCAGCGCCTGTAGTCGTTCCACGAAATATTGCAGTACACATAGCTCCAACCCGACAGTACGCATATGGAGGCATTGTCTCACTAGGGAGACGATAATGGCTGACGTCCCCGCACCAGTAGAAACCAATCGCGGCCCACGGGTCCAGACAAATTCCAAGGGCCTTGGTTCTTTTATTCCACCAGAGCTTAAAGAAACAGGGCGTCGGGCTGTAAACCTTGCCTCTGCCCTTGATCCTATTCAAGGTCTTATGCGCGGTATGAGTGCTAGTGGACGCGCCGCAGATACAGAACTTAGTCCGGAAGAACGTAAAGCCGCTTTGATAGAAGCAGGTATTGAAACAGCGGCTCCATTGGCAATGATGGGTTTAGGCGCGTTGGCCAAGCAACCCGTAAAAGCTACTGTGCTGGATATTCTTACTCCAACAGGTGCGCCGCAAGCTGTGGTGGACGATGTTTCAGACCCTAGCCGCCGTGCGTTTATGAAAGGCGCGGTAGCTACGGGTGGCATTGCGGCCATTGCTCCAGACGTAATTACGGAAGCTTTAGAGAAAGTTCCCGCTGCGGTCAAAAAGCTTAAACCTGTTCCTAACCCTATAGATATTTTTACCCAAAACATGAAGATTTTGCGCCGTGAGATGGAAGAGGCTTACGATGCCGCGGACGAAATGGATGTTGATGTAACTGTCTCCGGATCGATAAGGGATGCTTACGACGAAGCCATAGAAAGTGCCGAAAAACTTGCATATGATTTGGACGCTACAACAGAAATGGATTTGCGCGAGCTTATTTCTGATATTGGCCCCAAACAAATTGCTGAAGCCGCGGATGAGTCGTTAGAAGAAATATCTCAGGCTTTGACTGACTTTAGAATGGTCAGTGAGGATGAGTACATTGAACAAATGATCCCGCTCGCAGAAGAAATACAGCGACGCGGTTTGTTAGAGGTCAAAGACAACGGCATACCTCAATATCCGTATGCCCGCACCGTCGTAGAAGACGTCCAAGATTACCGTATCGGTGAAAACAGAGCTAGCAATAACTCCGCGATTATTGACAGGCCGCGGGATCTTCAAATGACTGAAGGCGATGACTTTGTTAACTTTGGAAAGCAAAAGTTAAAACAGGAACAGTTAAGAAACATTATAATTGACGGCGAGGCCGACGGCGAAAGTGTGGACGTTATCAATAAAAAGGTAGTGGACGCTGCAACGCGCCTGAAAGTTCCTTATCCACAAAGAGCGTTTGAAGATCCCAAGGTAGAGTATGTTGATACTCAGACTATTGCGGACAACGTAGCTCAATTCAACTTTCCGCGTTATGATGTTGGTACATTTGGCGGGGACTTTCCAAGCGGTGATATGGGAAATATGCCGGGATATCTAGCGGAGTTTCAAGCTTCCGGAAAAGAAACGCTTAAAGAAAATATTTTTAATGAAGGCATCAAAGATCCTATAGAAATTCAAGTGGACCTTAAAGACGGTGGCGTCAGTATTGGTCAAGGACACCATCGTTTGCAAGCTGCTCTGGAGCTTGGAATGCCAGAAATCCCAGTGGTAGTGAAAACCGAAGTGAACCCTCGCCCTAATCCAGTAATGCGTCACGCAACAATTGACACTTCGGGCTTAAAAAAGTTTGAAACTTATTCTTTTTCTGAGCTTGGCTTAAAAAAACGTTTAAAAACACCGAAAGAAACCCCTGAAGAAATTCAAGCGCGTAGTGGCACGGTGTATACAGATTATGAAACAGGGAAACCTTTCGAAAGAAAACTTCCTCAATATGAAACACCTATGCGCGAAGGTTTCTTTCGCGTTGTAGATGAAAAAGCCGACGGCGGTGAAATGCGCAAGGGCGTCGGTTCGTTGAGCGAGATTGCCCGTCGTATGAACGAGGGCGGCGAGGCTAAGATTTATATTCCAACGCAAGAAGATTTGGATAAAATGGCGCTTAGAGTCAAAAAGACTTATGGCTTTGATCCCGTAAAAGAAGCTTTAAACGAAGGTGTGGACCCTGATCTTGCTCTGCGCATAATGATGCGTGAAAGTAGTGGGGATCATAGTAAAGGAAGTGATAAAGGTGCAATAGGTCTGATGGGTCTAATGCCAATTACCGCGGAAGATGTCGGAGTAGATCGTACAGATCCCTTTGAAAATTATGTAGGCGGTTTAAGGTATTTAAAAAAGATGCAGGCACGGTTTGGAAACGTTGAGGGCATAGCCGCATATAACGCAGGCCCCACCGCTGTAGAAAAATATGAAGGCATTCCGCCCTTTGCAGAAACACAGGCCTATGTTCGTGCTGTTTTAACTCCATTTACTGGGGTGGATTACGAGGATCAAATACAAGAAGATGCTGAAACGGCACTTATGCAAATGCCTGTGCAAGCGGCAGAAAACGTTATGAAACGCCCTCGTGCTAGACCACCAGTCACGTATGACGGCCCACGGCCCATGCAGCGTCCAACATTACCACAGGATGCACCGCAACAGGAAATCATTAAACAAGCTGTTCAAGAGGTTGTTCAACCCCAGAGCTTACGAGAAAAGTATTCGCCTCAAGGGATTGAACAAATGCTTACTGGAACCATTGGCGAGCCTCTTCTCCCAAGACAGTTTCAGCAAGGTTCACCTTACTCTTCAATGCGGTAAGGATCTTCTCGTCCAGCGTGTCAGGCGACACCATATCAATGTAAGTGACGGTGTTTTTCTGGCCAATGCGGTGCGCCCTGTCCTCTGATTGCAGGCGTATCTCTAAATCGTAGCTGTTACTGAAGTAGATCACCGTCGTGGCGGCGGTCAGGGTAATCCCATAACCGCCCGTCTTTGGTTGGCCCACAAAAAACCGCAGGCGGTCCTCTGGATCTTGAAAGCGCTCAACTATGCGTTGGCGCTCGTCTTGGGGCGTCTCCCCATAATAAAGTGCGACTGCTTCGGGCCCAAAGCAGTCGCGCAGGGCAGAATGTATCCGTTGAATATCGTGGGTGTACGATGCCCAAATTATACATTTTC
>UEXM01000791.1_pt1 | contig 31082 bp, 59 predicted proteins | sample 1796661 | NCBI WGS metagenome assembly UEXM01 (sample SAMEA4772469, study PRJEB27181) | metagenome
GCTTTCAAGTAGGAGTTTCATTTTACCACTTTTTGCAAGACCAGTATCTGGCCTTTGTCTTGGGTCCTGGGTTATCACAGTTATGACGGGCCCGGAAGTTCTTCCTAGCCTTTGGATTGTTCTTGCGGATTTTCATTGTCTTTTCGCCCTTAGCTTTGGCACTTGAGCCGCCATGGCCAAAGTTAACCTTTTTTATATTTCCAGTTGACGGATCCTTGACATAAACTTTGAATTTCTTGACATCTCCGCGGGTGGGCTTGTTAAGAGTAACCTTTCGACCCTGATATTCAGCTTCGTAGACAAGATCAGGACAATCACAAGAAGCGGCGTCGAGCTGTTCGGCAAGACATCCCACACATACTGGAGTGCCGTCTTCTAAAAATGCCTCGTCGAGGTACGGCAGAACATTGGTTTCAAATATGAAACGTCGTGTTTCCTCAAAAATGATTCCTTCAAGCAGTTCTTTAGATAACTTCATATTTTCATTCCTCTCATCTGGGCGTTTATAACCCTTGCATTGTGCTTTGGTGGGGCGGCATCGAGGTTTTCCCCTTTTTTCACCCTTTTTACGACCACACGGCTTACCAGTTTTGCAATCAATCCAGCCGCCTTCTTTTCCTTTGGCGCCCTGGCGGGAGAACCAACCGTGGAGCCCCTCTTCCTCTTCTTTTGAGAAATCTGATTTTTCATCAATCGGCTCAAGGGATTCTTTCTTGCTTTTATTACCCCAATTGGCAGCACCGACTTTACGACACTGCACGAGAGCGCCGGAAGCATATGCCGAGGGCCAAACCTTATATCGAGATTTTACCTTGCGCGTACAGGCGTCATCCTTTTCTTCGATGACCTCTTCTTCTAGAGGAACACAGTTGGGGACCATTTTATCGCCCTTCTTCTTCATTCCTGCTTTTCTATAGCCATCCCAGCACGGGTTGTCAGCCTCCTCAATAAAGGCTTTCCAGTTTTCAAGTAAAAGTTTCACACTATAAATAGTTTAAACTAAGTGAAATCTTTTGGATCTCTGTACTTCTGGCGCACCTTTTCAGAAATAGGGATGGGTTCGCCATCTCCATCAATGCGAACGAAGGTCATTTTAGTACTAACAACAGTCCGTTGAGAACCATTGTAGACGGAATGGCGACGCGCCTCGATCCTGAGCCGCAGGGAGGACTTTCCAACGCGATCTACACTACCATATATCTTAATGATTTGTCCCGGGCGAACGGGTTTCTCAAAGGTGAGAGCTGCGATGTGTTTGGTTACGATCTGTGGAGTGTCAGCAACCTGTGCTGCATATGCCGCGGCCGCCTCGTCCAGCCATGCTAGCATTATTCCACCAAATAAGTTGCCGTGATAGCCAACTTCACTTTTCTTCACGAAGTGGGTCGATATTAGTTCCAAGATTTCCCCCTTTCTTTGGGATTAACTCTTTATTAACCTTTTTAACTTGCTTGCAACCGCCCGTCGCTCGGCAGAGTTCTTCAACTTTAGCTTGTAAAGTTTCTAGTTTGTGACTCAACCCCGCTATCACTAGCGAAATATCGGTTATCATCTTATCTTTAGAGTCCATGCGCTTCAATCTCCTGAATCAATGCAAAATGTGCGTGCCCCACAAGGCGCTGGACCTGGGGTTTGAGGAGGTCTCTCGCATCCTCAAAGTTTGTCATAAAGCCGTTTTCGGATAAAACAGCGGGCATATTAGTCTTCCTTAGTACGTAGAAGTTTGCCCACTTATCGTTGGCGATAACACCGCGGTCTCTAAAATCAGTTAAATCCCCAAGCCATTTTTGCAGAGTGTCAGCTAACTTTTTCCCTTTTTCAGAATTAAAGTGATGAAAGGTGCAGATTCCTTTAGCAGAATTAAAGTCTCGTCCGTTACCAAAGGCGTTTGCGTGCACTGAGACATAGATGCAGTTTCCTCTTTCGCGATGAATAGCATTAGCTCGTTGTACACGCTCTCGCAGCGGGACGTCCTCTTCACTATCGACTATGTCAATAGCATCGATCCAATGTTTGGCACAATGATTAAGAAGATGTTTCACAATAAGCCGATTAAACTCTCCTTCGTATAAAACAGTACCGTCTGGGAAAGCTGGGGATCGTTTCCCTGCAGTCTGATAGACTCCCTCGATTATTCCCCCGTGACCCGGGTCTAAAAGCCATGTATAGCGCGACATAAGATATCTCCTGTATTATAAATACTCTTGCCACTTCAAATTCGCTTTTCCAATCCTTTTTTTGATAAGAGTGCGATATGAGGGCTTGCGAGGAACCCGCATTAGTCTAACAGGCGCCCGATCGGGGAGATGATCCCCTTTTTGTTGATTGCAGGGTTTACATGCGGCAGCTACATTGTTCCATTCATTTTTGCCACCCTTTGAACGAGGAATAACATGGTCTATGGTAAGATCACTCTCTTTGAACCTCTTTGTGCAATATTGGCACACAAATTCATCACGCAAAAGAACATTTCGACGAGTACACGGCAAAGTAAAGAACTTTTCATCAATATATTGGAATAAAACTATAACTGAGGGAATCTGAAAGGCTTTCCTCGCTGAATGAACCCATTTATCCGTATATTCAGCCGCCCATGCTTTTTTTAGCCACGTTAGCACGATAGCTTCTTCCCAACTGATGACTTCAATGGGTTTAAACGACGAATCGAGTTTTAGAACCGAGATATTTTGCATTTTCTATATTAACTATCAAACAAAACAGCAATGGGGGGTTGATTGTTGGCGGCTTTTGTATTATAATGGTATTACAAGAAAAACTAAACTGTTTTGTCTACTTGAAGAGTATTTAGAGTATGAGTGTATTCCGAAAACATAAATCGATCGTTGATCGAGCCGCATCCGATCGCATGCGACACAAAAAGAAGATCGATAAGGCTATTAAAGAGTCTATCAAGGATGTGGTCGCCGAAGAGTCCATAATTGGACAAAATGGCAAGAAAAAGATCCGAATTCCAGTTCGTGGCATCAAAGAATATCGTTTTATTTATGGAAATAACGAAAATAATAAAACTGTAGGCTCCGGGGGTGACCATAGTCTCAAAAGAGGACAAAAAATCGGTAAGAAGCGCGCCGAAAAAGGTCAAGGACAAGGCGCCGGTAAGGCTAGCGACAAAAAAGGTGATCAATATTACGATGTCGAAGTTTCACTCGAAGAATTAGCCGAATATTTGTTTGCAGACATGGAATTACCCGATCTAGAGAAAAAACAATTCCGATTTATCACTGAAAAGACCATTAAACGCCAGGGGTATCGCTTTCAGGGGATCCGACCGCGGCTTTCCAAGAAGGAAACTCTTAAAAGAAAGATTCGCCGGCGTAAAATGGCGGAAAAACTCGGCACCTATGATCCCGAGAGCGGAGATCGCTTTCCGTTTCACAAAGATGACCTCAAATATCACCATGTCAAGCCTAAAGATAAAGAAAACAGCGCCGCCGTCATCTTTTTTCTTATGGATGTCTCGGGATCTATGTCTCAGGCTCGAAAGTTTCTCGCCAGGAGCTTCTTTTTTCTCCTTTATCAGTTTTTAAACCACCGATATGAGAAAGTGGAGGTTGTTTTCATCTCTCACTCGACCGTCGCCGAGCGAGTAACCGAAGACGACTTCTTCAAGGTGGGCACTTACGGCGGAACAATCATTTCATCTGCACTAAACAAGCAATTGGATATCATTGATAAAGAATTTCATCCCAATAGCTGGAATATTTACACGTTTTATTGCGGAGATGGCGAGAATTGGTCTTCTGACAACGAAAAGAGCCTCGAACTATTCAAAGAGATTAAAGAAGTTAGTCAGCTGACAGCCTATTGCGAGATAAACGAGCACTATTCTAACTTTGCTGACGAAGGATCGGAGGCTGTAATGCCTGATGGGTACCCATGGCCATCATTTTCCGCTTGGAAAAATGAGGAATTAGAGAATCTATGGTCCAAAGTGACTCCAATCTGTGACAATAAATTTAAAAAGGTAATGATTGGGCAAACTGAGCACATTTGGAAAGCCTTCAAATCCCTTTTTGGTGGAGGAAACTAGAGATGAGCGACTGGACTGAAGCAGATTTACTCCATTGGGATGAAAAAATCATCCGGGTAGCCGAAGATTTGGGGCTAGATTGGCACCCAATTGACTACGAAATCATTGATTATCAAGAAATGCTGGGCGCGATGGCTTATGTCGGGCTTCCAACACACTACCGACACTGGTCATACGGTAAAGAGTACGAGCGTACGCATACACTCTATAATATGGGACAGACTGGGCTCCCCTATGAGATGATTATTAACTCAAATCCGAGTATTGCTTATCTTATGAGAGAGAACGCTCTCTATATCCACCTCTTAACCATGGCACATTGCGTAGGTCATAGCGATTTCTTTAAACAGAACCGTATGTTTGCTGAAACAAACCCAGAAAATGTTATTGACAGCTTCAAATCTGCTGCGAAATACGTGCGTAAACTTATCGAAGACCCCTCCATTGGTATCGATCGTGTGGAAGCCATTCTAGATGCCGCGCATTCCATCAAGTATCAGGTACCCCGGTTTCCCGGAATCAAATATAAGACACACCAAGAACTCTTGGACCTTGAAAAGAAGCAAATGAATGAGAAAGTCTCTTATTCCCCTGATTTGAGTAAAGTTCCCTTAAGACCAGAGTATAATTTGCTTCGGTTCATTGCCGAACATAGCAATGGACTTGAAGATTGGGAGAGAAATCTTATTCTGATCGTGGAAGAAAGTTCAAAATACTTTATCCCTCAGGCACTAACTAAGGTGATGAACGAAGGTTGGGCGTGCACGATCCATTATAAGATTATCAATGAGTTGAATCTGCCAGACAACCTTCATCTTCCTTTTATTAAGCTGCACAATCAAGTTGTGCGCCCACACTTGGGACAACTGAACCCGTACCACCTGGGATTTAAGTTATTTGAAAGAATTATTGAAGAAGGCGGCTTTGAAGAAGCCATGATTGTGAGAGAAGTACATAATGATATTTCCTTTCTCCGGTTCTACTGTGACCAAGCCTTCATGGAGGACATGAATTATTTCAGTTACTCCTTCAAAAAAGATAAAAAAGCTATTACAATAGATGACATAGCGGATGCCTCCGGTTGGGAAGGTGTGCGTGATGAAATGATAAAAAATGTAGGTTTAAATCGCGTACCTGTGATCTATGTAGAAGAGATAGAGAAGGATAACACCCTTTGTTTGACTCACGAACATGATGGACGGGATCTTGATCTAACCTACGCCCGCAAAGTATTTGAGAGTATTCAAAGCTTGTGGAAAGACAATGTTAAATTAATAACCATTGTGGAAAATGAAATATGGGAGTTTTAAATTATGACCACAACTAATAAGTTTTTAGAGCGAATCAAGATACATCAAGAAAAAGGGGGAACTGAAAAGTTCTCCGGGACTCTAGAGCAGTATCTACAGTTATTGGAGAGTGACCCCAATATTGCCGTCTTGGCACATAAAAGGTTACATGAGCAGATTATTTCACACGGTCTTACTACCTTGGATGAATCTGATCATCGATGCAACAAAATCTTCGACGGAGAAGAGGTCAAAGTCTTTGACTACTTTTCCAGTCAGTTCTTCGGAATGGAACGTCCTCTTGAAAAGGTGATGCGCTTTCTGCGTAGTGCATCCATGAGAGGCGAGGAGAGCCGCCAGGTTCTTCTTTTACTCGGTCCCGTAGGTGCTGGTAAGTCTGCCCTTATAGAGCACATTAAAGGAGCACTGGAACAGTGTGACCCAATCTTTGCATTAGACGGTTGTCCAATCCGTGAAGAACCCCTCCACTTGATCCCTCGTTCATTACGTGAGGACTTTGCCGAGTCCTACGGCATTAAGATCGAAGGAGATCTCTGTCCGGTCTGCCGGCATCGTCTAATCCATGAGTTTGGGGGAGACTATACCAAATTTCCCATCACACAGTCTTCTTTCTCTGTTCGCGGACGTAAGGGTGTAGGCGTGGTTCCTCCCATGGACCCCAATACACAGGACACAAGCCTTCTGATTGGATCCGAAGATATTTCTAAACTAGATCTTTATCCTGAAGATGATCCCCGATGTCTTTCGCTCAATGGTGCCTTCAATGTTGGCAACCGCGGTATCGTAGAGTTCGTTGAGGTTTTCAAGAACGAGATTGAGTTCCTCCACACCATGATCACTGCAACCCAGGAGAAGAATGTTCCTTCCCCCGGCAAGCAGGCAATGATCTATTTTGATGGCGTTATTCTAGCTCACTGTAATGAGGCAGAGTGGAATAAGTTCAAGTCCGAGCATACTAACGAGGCTATCCTTGATCGTATCGTTCGTGTTAATGTTCCTTACACTCTGGAATTTGAACAAGAGGTCAAGATCTACAAGAAACTCATTGGTCGCTCCGATTTTGAGTGCCACATCGCTCCTCATACTTTAGAAGTTGCTGCGATGTTTGCAGTCCTCTCGCGACTTAAGCCATCCAATAAGGTTGATCCTGTCACCAAAATGAAGATTTATAACGGTGAGGAAATCGTTGAGAAGGGTCTGATTAAGAAGGTTGATATTAAGGATCTTCGTGAAGAAGTAGAGGATGAAGGCATGACCGGTATCTCTACTCGCTTTGTTATGAAGGCTATCGATGCAGCTCTGTCGGATTCTACTAAGAATATGATCACTCCGATTTCAATCCGAGACGCGCTTATCAAGCAGGTTAAGGAACAGATCGTAAATGCTGATGAGCGAAAAGTATGTCTCCAGTTCCTACAGAAATCGCTCCATGAAGAGTATCTCTCAATTCTTGAGAAAGAGATTACTAAGGCTTTTGTTACCGCCTATGAAGAACAGGCTGAGTCATTGTTCAACAATTATCTCGACCACGCTGAGGCTTATGTGAATAGTACCAAGGTGAAAGATCGAGTGACAAACGAAGAGATGGAGCCAGATGAGAAATTCCTGCAGACTATCGAGGAGCAGATTGGTATCAAGGGTTCGGCCAAGAATAACTTCCGGGCGGACATCACTTCTTATATGTTTGCTAAACTGCGACGCGGCGAGGTGATCGATTGGAAATCATACGGTCCCTTACGCGAAGCCATCGAAAATAAGCTCGTGGCTTCCGTGAGAGATATTTCCCGTATTGTTACTAAGAGTAAGAGCCGAGACGTTAAGCAGCAGAAGAAGTTTAATGCAATGGTCCAAACCTTAATGGACAATTATGGTTATAACGAAGACTCTGCCGAAGAAGTTATTAAGTTTGCTAGCAACAATTTGTGGCGCGACTCATAAACTCCCCGAATTAAGAGCGCCTGGAAGGGGGTCTTCACGACCCCCTTCTTTTATTACCTCTAGTAAACTCTGCTTACACCATTGATAGGTGTGACTAGGTTGCGCAAAAGCGACTCGTACCCAAGGATCCCGAGGATTAAGATCATCAAATACTTCTGTTATAACGCCAATGGCGCCATGCTTATATACTCGTACTAGGTCGCCTATTTTCACAGTTTAATTAGTCGCAATCCGTTGGTTAATGAAAAGTATTATCGTCAGGGTTACCAAACCCGACAAATGAATTTTCCATCGCTAAAGTGGCATCCATCGAGAGGATAATTTCTTGAGTCTCGGTATCAACATAGACAGAGACCATTTCTTCATCAGAAAGCATAAAGTCTTGTAGTGAGAGCCGCACAGAACCGCCGCGACCTACCATTTTATTAACTAAGACTGTGATAAGAGTAGCCATAAGTTCTGGTTGCTCCATCAGTTGAGGCATTTCCTCATCCGCCCCGGGGGACATCCCCTCCGCGTCGGGCTTGATTTTATGAGATTGTTCCACTGCCGTTTTGCTTTGAGCTACCGTTTGGCTGGTTTTGTCGATAATTTTTTGTAATTCGTGTGAGATGAGGAGGTTCATTCGGTACCGCCGGTAACTTAAGAGGGTCCAGTACCCTGCTCCGATACCCAAAAGCAGTGATAGGACAAGAATTGTAACAGACGCTTCGAGCATAAGATCTCCACGAGTAAGTAGTCAAAAATCCGCGATTTTTTCTCGCCAAATTTTCTTATGTCTCACAGGCTCTAGAATCGACTTTTATACTGTAGCCCCAGGCAGAACTCCCAGCTCAAGATGCAAACGCACACACGGACCCGCCAGTAGCGTCGAGAGAGACTTCCGTATTGTACGGAGACACTCAGCACGCAGCCATGGTGTCGATCTAGTCCAATGAAGGGTAAAGGTAGCATCTCTACCAGATATGTAGTAGGATCCAGGCGCCACTGCCGGTAATACTAGCACAACAGACCCAGAAGACGGCCTCGGTGAGTTCAGAATTGGTAGCAAGTAGATGACGCATAATGGGCATAACAGACATAAGTAGAAGGCAATATACCAGAAAGCTCTACAAAGTTGTTGTGGATATATGCACGTGTTGTGCCAAAAACACAAAAGGCTGTAAAATTTCTACTGGGATTTTTTTCGGGGTCGTGTTTTTGCTAGATGCAAACGGCTGGCACGGTTCCGCGCGCGAAGGGAATCCTTAGAATACCTGGGGAATGCTTCGAGATATGCTGCCAGAGCTTCGTCGGGAGTGGGGAGTTTGTCGTCAAAACCCTCTTTTTGGCTCGTTTGATTAGGTTCGCCCTTAAAGGAGATAGACTTACGGGTTGCTCTCCAAGCAAAATACACCAGTAAGCCGCCGGGTATCAATACCGCGGCTATAAACGCTAGCGCATGTACAACTGGGTTCGCCATCTGATTCGGTTACTCGCATGTTATACACTAATTATGCCTGGATTTGTATAATTCCTTAACCCAATCGTACATCATGCGCCAATCTGCCACTTTTGCATGGATCGGATTCATCGAAAGGAACGCTGGTTTGTTCCCTTCAAACAGTATATGTCCTAATACTGCTGTCGGATATACCACGAAAGGCGCTAGCAGCAACCACCACAAGCTGACTGGTGCTATAATGACGCCTAGAATGTAGGCAATCGTCAATATGTTGCCAATCACGTGCATCACTTTGTTCATGGGATGCCGATGTTTGCTTAGATATGTCTGGTAGTACTCTTCAAATCTCATTCTGTGGCATGCGCTTCTTTGGAGCTGCTCGACCACGTGTCTTCTGTGTAGCTCCGACTGTAAAGGCGTCGGTGTCAAGCAATGCGGCCGCTAGGTAGTCGATTGAGATGTCGAGCTGTTCGAGCTTGTCTGTTAGGGACTCGATCACTCTGTCTACCATGGCTTCGATGAATTGGGGTGTTATCTGGTTGTCGTCCATACTGTAATTAGTCTTGTGTCAGGTGTAAGGCAAAAGTCCCAGAAAATTACCTACGCGTTGAAAATGTACCTAGGCAGCTCTTATCCCCAGTATACTTGCTAAGCACATACATTCCCCCCGCCACGGGGGGAGGGGGGGGTTCCCGTATGCTTGCATTTTGCAACTAAAAAATCGGTAGAATATGTGAGTACTTGTGTGTGCTTATTAACTCACGCCGGCAATCTCTCGAATCGTTGTGAGTTACTTAGTACATGCAAGCACTCACGTGAATACAAAAAAACCCCGGACAGTGCCGGGGCTTGATTGGTTGCGGGCTGCAATTAGCTCCGCTTGTATCCTCGCTTGTGCAAGGTCATGCGGGTAATGGTAAGCTCTACCGCATCCGCCGGAGCATCTACCAGCATGCGCGCATTGTCAAGCTCTACCTGAAGCTCGGCTACCTTCGAGACGTTCGCCGGGTCAACACCCACAAGCTGGCAAGCCTGGAGAGCGCCATCAAGCGCAGACTGAGCAGCCGCGACACGGGACGCGCCGTCAGCACCGGCAGCGGTGAAGTCGAGCGTGCGACGGTAGGACGCTTTGACGTCGCTAGCAGTCGCCGGAGCACCCGCGAGCATCAGGACCGCGCCTTCTGGATTCAGGTCGGCGTGGCTGTCTTGAATGAAAGTGAACGCCGGTCCGATGCTGGAAAAAGCAAGGGTCATGTCGGCGGCGGTAGCGATGAAGATTTCGGAGTTAGCCATTTTTTGAGTGTCCTTTCGAGACGGTCGGGGCGTTGTTGCCCCTTCATTGTTTATATAATACCAAGAATTCTTGATTTTGTCTCGGGCATTATCGTGCCCGATTGACTTTGTGGGAACGGACAGAGCCGCGCGGGTTGCGTCGGCGTTGTTGTTGTCGTCTTCCCTCATCGTCATACAAGTATTGTAGCATCTAAATCCTCTTTTGTATCGGGCATTATGGTGCCCGGTTGATTGGGGTCGCGATTACTTGTGCGCCACAACCGTAACACTTGCATGCCGCATACAACTCACAAACAGTTGATTGCATGCCGCATATAACTCACATAACTCACGGGTTGACTTGGGCGGATTGGGCATGTACTAAATCGGTCAATACGCATCCCCCACAATTCTCCACTTGATAGCACGGTGGATATCATCTTAAAACACTCTTACGCATTCACTCCATTCCCCCTAACGCACCTTTGCGTATTCAACAGGTCTAGACAATACCTTCAACCTATAGTCAATAGCATTACCCATATAGTAGCAATTGGAACTAGGCAACATGTAGTCTTCTACCTCTGTTGTGTTAGCACTCCAATGCACTTTCACATAACCGTGGTCCTCTGTCTCTTGTACAATACCCAGTACACTACCGGTGAAATCTTGAGTCATTTTTCCTGCAATAATTTCTTGAATTGTCACAAGATCTCCTGGCAAGATTTCTGCTGCGAATTTCTGTGCCTTTTTCTGCGAAGAATTTTCTACTCTTTTATTGAGCGGATAAGTTCTCTGCTTTTTTGCCGCTCCTTTGGCAACAATGACTTGTGGCTTTTTCTGAGACTTTTTCTGTCTCGCTTGGTCGCGGAGTTCTCGCGGTCCAATATTCTGTGACTTTTTCTTTTGTGTTGTCGCAGACTTCTTCTTACCACCCCATGCGGTCCAACACGCATTGGCACAAACGATGTTGCCTGTCTTTGCTGTAAACTTCTTTGCTTTGCAGTGCTTGCAACTCTTTACAAACTTTTCTGCTGCTTCCTGTGCTTTGATTGTCTTGACTAGTCCGGTGTTGGTCGTGAAGACTTCTGTGGTTATCTCGCGCCAAGACTTCTGACGATTTACGAAGCAGAGCTTTACTCCAACCTTGCCGACAACTTTTCCGCTGCGCTTGCCGATGCCTGAATCAATCACCACGCGCACAAACTTTGCGGTGGGATGCTTGCGGCTGTAAATGATGGTTGTGCCCTTGACGTTCTTCTTGTGTGGGAAGAAGCCTTCGGCTTTTAGCATCGCTTTTCTTTGTACTACTGACATTTTATACCTCGCTCATAAGTTCGAGTTCACTAACGTATTCTTCTGTGGTTCTGCCGTTATCCCAAGTAAACCACTTAACTGCGACCACATAAGCACCATTTGCGTTTACCTGAAGAATCTTCACCACGGTTCCCGGATCATTGTCCTGATGGACAACGTGTGTTCTCACCACATCTCCAACCTTCAAAATGGGCTGTCCCCATGCGTCTTGCTTTCTCATTCTTGAGGGTTCTTCCATTGTGTTTGGTAGTATCCACCATTTTGCTTTTGCTTCCAAACCTCTTCCATAAAACGCTTGAAGTGGCGAAGGGATGTTATGTCTTGTCCCCTATCCTCTTGAATCTCGTTGTATGCGCTAACGTCCCTGAGCATCTTGATGAATTCAATCTTTCCGAACTTCGGGTCACTCTCGTTCCATTGGCTGGAATAATCGCGAAGAATGGTTTGCATCATTTTCATGGAAGTTCGCATTCCGTCTGCATCATCGGTGTCAAACACAAGGACCATCTTCACTTTAGTTGCCTCCTGCAAACTTCCGAAGTTGTGCTTCCGTCACTCCGAGAACTTCCATCGCTCGCTTTCGCTGGTCATCCTTCGTTGCAACCGGCGCAACCGCGACTCGTTTCTGAGGAGCAGGTTTCCTGTCGAGGAACGAGGGAACATGGGCAGTGTACGGATTGGCAGTTTGCTTCTTCTGCTTTGCGCGGAATCTCGCGAATCGTTCGCGGCGAGCAGCACCCGGAATCCCGTTGGTGTACTCTTCATCCTTTGCGTTAGAGCGCGCATGATTGTTTGCGCCTCCGTGCCGTTCGCATCTCCACAAACCGTCATGCTTCTTTGAAACATTCGGGTCGAAAGTACGGCAATCACGGGAAGCGCAAACAACACCATGAGAGAGATTAGCAGCGGTCCTATTTCCGCGTGCGATGATGGAAGCAGTATTGACAAAAGACCGGCGAGACATAACAAACAAACTCCTAGTAGTGCGGGGGGTTTCCTGTCCCTCACTGTGCCTATATAATACCACGTGGGAGGGCTCCTGTCAAGCAAAAAATTACCGCGAAACTGCGCTTTCGCGCTTTGTGATCTCCGCGACCTTCAACATAGCATCGTTCCGGAGCTTCTCAAAATCCTGCGTATAGTATCGCTGGGCGCTCTCCGGAGTCTGAGTGGTGCCGATTTTGAGTGCAAGGTTAAGCGGGCAATTCTTGTGCTGAATGAACCGCCGCAAAGTGTAAGTACGGTCCATCTCGTCTTCGGGCAAATCATCGTAAATCTCTTCAAGCAGCTCGCCCGGAGTGTTGTTCTTATCTTTGCCTGGTTGCCAATAATAGTGACTTCCCAAAAACGCCTGCATCATTCGCCACCGAGAGCGGGTGTTGTTCTTGAAGTACTTGCGGTAGGTTTCCGTGTATTCCTTCTTCTTCAGTTTGATTGTGCCCTTCGAGAGCAGGACTGCCTTAAAGACGTAACCTCGATGATTCCACAATTCCTGGGCTGCGGTGGGCGTGATGTTTGGGTTCTGGGCCAAATACTCCTTTGCCAGCCGGTAGTAACCCTTTGAAATCGCCTCCATCGTTTCTGAGTCGGTATATCTGTTCTTTGCCATCCCAACCAGTTCGCTGTTGCTCATGTTGGGGACATTGTTCGCATAAGTAGAAGTGTAAACTCCTGTCATTTTTAGTATTCCAAACCTTTCAGGTCGTAGGGATCCACGCTTGCGGTGGAATCGTTGTTTGTTGTTTCCCCTTCGCCAATGGCGTCGGCAATCGAATTGCGGAACTGTTGCTGGGCACAAAACAATTTCTGCCAGCACCATTCTGCTGAACCAGCTTCGGTCAGGTCAGCATCATCCCGACTCTCCGCCCATTCAAGCCTCTTGGCATCGCCGTAATTGTCCAAAGCCACCAGAATCGTGGTGACTTCATCATCAGCTAGTTCAATCTTCATGCGGGGAACTCCGAATTTTCAAAAACTGCCGGGTGCATAACATGACAGGCAATCCCTCGCGCCTTTCCAACATGCTGCGAAGTGGTCATGGAGTGAAATCCGCCACCAGGGGAAGTGTAATCTCCCAGAATGGTGGAACCGGACCTTGCACGATAGCCAATCCTGAGATTATAAGAATAAAGGTTCACGCCGTCTGTGCGGAGTGCTCCGTTGTGGGAACTGGCGGCAACGCCGCGCGTCCAACTGTTAATAACAAGTTCGTTTTTCATTCTACTCATTGTTCTGTCCTACGAATTGCTGCCAGCTATAGCCAGCGCCAAAGTTACAAGTGCAAAGGTGATCATTCGGTGGTTTCCGTTTCTTCTGTGTTGTCTTCGTCGTCGAAGACGGGTGAATCGTACTCTTCGTCAAATCCATAACGAAGCGAATTGCAACTGTCCCAAATGTTATCATCCATGATAACTCCTTTCATAAATCCACATCCCACTGAGAATCCAGAGGAATGCGTAAAGCGTTAGTTCAATCATTACCAGTTCTTTCGGTTTTTGTGTTTTGGCTTGCGGGAACGTCCTTTGTTTACGTCCCGGTTGCGATTGTGGTGTTTGCCTGCGCCACCTCTTTGAAAGGCGGCAACTGCAATCCAATTTCGAGTTTTGTTCTTGTTTGACACTCTGGGCACCCCTTCCAACTGTCTATATAATAGCAGAAGGGGCACCCGTTGTCAAGAGAAATAATGGTTACTTTTCGGGGGGAACAATAATCATGCGTTCCGGCTTCGGGTTAAAGTAAGGTCGCTTGCCGTGGTACTCATCAGTAATCCAGAGTCGCTGGACATTACATCGAACCGGCTTAGGTGCCTCCATATCGGTGCAGATGATAAGACCATCGAAACCTCCAACTTCGTTGACAAACTTCGTTGGAGCGTTGAAACAAGTTCCGCCACACATGCTACGCTCGCGCTTTCGCGATTGTCCCTTCTTCCAAACCCAGTTGAGGTCCGGGTCTACGCGAGTGTCAAACGGAATCACCGTGAACTCTGCCAGCTTTGCCAGGGAGTTCAATTCCGAGAAGAAGGAGGCCAACATAGAGTCAGAGACAGACCCGGACTGGTCGATAGCAATAGCGATCTTTGCAGTGCGCGAAGCCTTCTTGCCGGGATGCTGGTAAGGATACCGCTTGTTAATCTTGCGAACTGTCGAACGCTTGTTAGCCTTCTGACTCTGCTTCACAAAGTAACGAAGCACCTTGCGCCAATCAACCTTCGATGAAATACTGTCCACAATCTCTTTCCTAAGATTGCCCGGAACACTTCCCCATCCTCGACTAGAAGAGTTTGCCTCTTCCACAGCATCCTTGACAAACTCTTTGACTCGCTCTTCAGCAATCTGCTTTGTCTGCTCATCAACTTCATCCCAACCAGAGTGGTCGTCAAAGGAATCCATATCATCTAGGGATTGTCCGTTACCCGGTCCTCCGCCTTCTTGACCTTCGCCTCCGCCTTCACCTTCCCCTTGACCTTCGCCCTCGGGTTGGTCCTTTTGCATCTGACGGAGTGCCTTCAAATAGTGTTCGGCACTCTTAAAGGGTTCCATATGCTCGAATATCCCCTTTCCAGGGAAACATGCGCCATCGGGGAGGTTCGGGAGGTGTCCATTGATTGACAAGTCCATAGCAATATTATGAATTTTACGTTCACTCGCTGCCATATCGCGGAACGACATAAAGCGATTGCCAGTCACATGCTGAAATACAATGTGGTAGAATTCGTGCTTGAGAATATCCTTTTTTGCATCATCACTCAGGGGAGCGAAGAACTTAGGATTGTAGACCATCTGCAACTTGCCTTCCTCGGTCACAGTCACTCCGGCAGTTGGAATCGCGTTTGTTGCGCGTTTGTCCATCCGGCGCGAAAGCGCAGCAAAGAAAGGCTCGTCCATTAGCAGACGATGAATATGAATGTTCAGGTCGAAAGCGGAGACATCCACTTCCTCGGTTTCGGTTGCTTCGCTATTGGCTGGCTCGGTCATTGAGCGTTCCTCCATTGTTAACTATAGTATACCAGAAAAGGGGCGACCTGTCAAGCAGAGAATTAGTATCTCCACTTAACAGGCGCGCGTAGTTCTAAACTTTGTCGCCAGTCAGAATCTCGACAAGGTAGTTGCCCACCTTACGACCATCAGCCGCCGCAGTCGAGTGAAACGCAATCGCGTTGTCCTGATTCGCCTGACCGATGACGGTCCAAAGCTTCATAGCAGGCTCGGAGGGAAGTGACATGAAATACCCTGCCAGATTCGTCAGTTCGCCCTCGTTGAGAGCATTGGCGAATCGGTCACTGGCACCCATCTTGTCAATGAGAGCGCAGTGCTGGTTCAGGTCCACATCAATCGTCTTGCCCTTGTCGAGCACATCCGAAATAGTCACTACCTTACTGTAGTTGGCAACGAAGTCGTTGAAGGAAACCGCAGCCTCGAATCCGAGATAAGCAGAAGCCAGCGCAAACACAGCCGGGTTAGACTGCCCTGCTTCGATGAGTCCCGCAGCCGAAACAGTATCGGAGAAGCGAGCCCAGGAACGCCGGGAAGGATAAACCTTGTTCGGCTCTGGGTCGTCGTTGTGCTCCAAGTGCTCGGTGTTGTTCCGAATGAAGTCAGTCACGAGAGGGTCGCAGTTATCCACAGACCAAGTAACCCAGTCATCAATGGAAGGCTCAACATCGAACACGGTGTAACGGTCAAGTTCCGCCGGGTCCATCTCGCCCACCTGATAGGAAGCAGCGCCCGCGTGTGTTCCACCATTCACCGCAGCGAAAATCAGGGTGTCGGGGTGAAGTGCGTGACCTGCGAGCTTGCGACTATCGCATAGCTCAAAGATACCCTGTCGAACTTCCAGGGTTGCACGGTCAACCTCATCGAGGAAGAGGACCACGCCATTATCGCAAGCAGTCGCAAACCAGTCTGGAGGACAAAAGGAAGTCACGCCTTCGTCAACAGTCGGCAGACCCAAAAGGTCTCCTTCCGTCATCTGACTTGCGCGGCGTTCCACAACAGGCATTCCGAGCGCCGATGCGTACTGATAAACCACAGAAGACTTACCAATGCCGTGACGACCACGAAGCAGGACAGGGTGATTCGCACTTGTAACGTGCGGAAGGACGAGGAGAAGATTCTTGAAGTCGATTGCCATGTTTTGTTCCTATTGGGGGGCTTTATCGCCCCGTCCATTATCTATATAATACCACACCTGACCGCTGAAGTCAAGCAAAATAATCATCACTTATATACTAAGTATTAATCCTTGGGAACTTCGGGATCTTTCATTTCCGAAAGTTCAATCTCACCATTTACGTATTGCTGAAGCTGCTTCCTTTGGAAGTCATCGAAGGTCTTGAAACCGCGTTCAGTTTGGTCTTGCTGCGCAGAGAAATGGGTCTTGGTCGCCTTCTTCAGTTCCTTCGGCGAAAGGAATCTGTCGGTGCTGAAGTCAGCCTGTTTCGCAGAAACCACTTCCCAGTCCATATTCTGGTTTCGGTCGTCGCGGTCAGCGTGCTCGCCGCCGTACCATCCCTTTCCGTAGCGCGGGACGATGCCGGGAATGCTCGGAAGGGAACAACCAATGTTCCTCCGGTATGCCATTTCGGTGTCGGGTGCTCCAATGTACTCAAAGGAAATGAGAGTTGGGGCAGAGCGCCAATCGCCACTATTCATAATCCCATTGTAATGGGTCGCGTCGTGGTGAAAAGAGTTCATTACCATTCCCACCGGAGGAATATAACAGTCTTCCTGGGGATACATGTAATCACTTCCGCGATAATAGGCAGCATTGTTACACTTGACCAGTGCACCGATACCGAGTCCAGTGTCATTCATCCACTTCACCAGCGCCTTGCGCCAGAGATTCAGGTCCATCTGGAATTGGGACTTGTGCTTCTTCGCGGTTTCACAACCTGCGCGAGTGTGCCCAGTTGTGTCGCAATAGCCGCAAATCTTTGGCTTTGCTTTGCGGTCAAGGATTCTCTGCCATTGGCGACCCTGATAACTCTCGGGGTCGTTCTCCCAGGCTTTTCGCAATTCGGGGCAGCCTGACTTGTTATGCCCACTTTGGTAGCAGATACTGCACCTTACGGTTCCACTGTAACTCATGTTTTTACTCTCTCTTGGAGGGTTCTATCTCTAGCTTCTGATTATATCATAGCATCTTTTGGGTCTGCTGTCAACCACTATCTGTCATTTAATAAAAGGGGGGCAACCGCTTTTCAGGTGTTGCAGCCTAGACAACTTTCAACTTATATTCGCGGATTTCTCTTACCGGAAGCTTACCGCTAGTATTCAGGATTGTCATTGAATACCTACTTTAGTTTAGTTCACCCCTTATACCATCTCGCCTTATTTATATAAGGCCAGACTTTACTTTCGCTTTTTGGCTTTCTTTAGCCATCGTTCTTCCGTCCAAATGGGAGCGGCTGCCCCAATAGGCAAAACCTGAATTGGCTTTGCCCCTTTCGCATGGGAAGTCACATGCTCAGTCTCGCCATACTTTAGAATAACACACGGCTTTCCTTGAAGGGTTCGGCGCGCGCCTGTCCGAAATACGGCAGTCCCTCCAACCGGGAACTTGCTTTCACTCTGAATGTTGCGAATGACACCAGCCGCATACTTGTTAAGCACCAGTTTGTTGTATTCTTTCTCGGAAGGCGCGCCACCACAGCGATGTCCCTCCGTCGTCAGATACTTCCAAACAATGTTGCCGTAGTATCCCGTCTTGCGGTAATACTGGAGAGCGATCCAAAACTTCGCTTCTAGGTCTGTGTCCCAATCCTTTTCCCAGTTTGCGCGGGAACTCAGAGCTTCATCGGACCATCGTCCTTCGACCTGCTGCAAGACCTCTTCTTGGCGGGGAGACAAAGTGCCTCGGTTGCTGAGTTGCTCTTGGAGAGATTCCATGAATCCATAATCCCACGAACTTTCGTCCCCAGCAATCAGGATTCGACCCTTAACATTATTGATTCGCTCTAGCATCGTGGTACCTTTCTCCATCGTGTATACATATTACCACACGGGAGCGGGTTTGTCAAGCAGCAAGTAGACTTTGGAGGTTTGTGATATGCTTACATTTCTGTCGAAACTGAAATCCTGAGCAAGTACACTTCCACTTGTCCCCTTGCTTGGACACCTTATAGATATTCCCCTTCGATCCTTTGACTTCAATGGTGCTTACTGGTTCTTCCGAGTAATTTGAATCCCAGTATTTGCGAGCCTCCGCACCCCAACAAAACAGCTCTTTAGCATCTTCCAAAGTAGTGTTATCGGGAACTTCAATCCAAATGCCAGAAGACACAGCATAAAACTTGCCTCCCGTTCCCTGGCTAATTGTCGGATGCCACGGTACGATGTATCGTCCATCAGGCGTCATTTTGTGAGACATACTCGTTGCCCAATCGCTGGTAGATTTCTCGCTGATATGCGTCAATGTTGAAATACTCTTCATTAAGGGTATCCCAATAGATGCCTGCTGCTGAGAGCATTTCTTCCACTTCTTCTCCTAGACTGCCCGAAACGAGCCTATCTTCTGTCAGCCGCTGCAAGGCTGCCTTTTCCAAACTGAGGATTCCTTCTATCATCACTATAGTTTCCCTTTGTGGTTTGAGTTTCCGAAGTTCTCGCCGACTTGTCGAAACTTCATTCCACTCATTGCGGTATTAGAGCCAGACAGTGCTGCGCTCTTACCTTTGTGCATGCCGATGTTGTTATTCCATGCGGCTCTATAATTCTCTCGTGCCTCATTACTTTCAAATGCAAGTATGGACACCCCGCCCATCTTCCCGTCAGCAGAGGTACAGCCCAGATACTTTATCGCCGTCTCAGTTCCGAGTTCTTCTACACAATCGGCACATTCGTTAATTTTGCCACCGGCTAGTTTCTTCCTTGTTCCGCGTGCGTCGAAGTCAAAATCACAGTGTACGCATATCATCCTTCACCTCCATCGTTATCTATATAATACCATACTAGAGAGCGTTTGTCAAGGGTTCTTCGGCAATCGTCAGATTCTTCTTGCTGATAATCCACACCCATTCCGGTCGCGACCCAACGACCATTAGTTCCACCCCAGTTTCCGTTGGAAAATCCAGAACTCGAAATCTCTTATCCAAATAACTCTTCATCCATTCTACTTCGGGTTTGTTAACCAACTTCACAACATCACCTATCTGCATTCTTACTCTCTCTGCTGGTGGTGAACAGCGCACGGAACCAGACGCCGATAATCGGAGCCGAGCCCAAGGCTGCAAACAAAATCTGCCATTCTCCATGACAATTAAAAAGGTGTTCAATCATTTTTGTACCAATACCAAATCTTGCGCCGGGTGAGAACCGTGATTTCTACCCATATTCTTATGAGTCCATTCCACAACTTTGACTTGGGCGTGTCCGGGGATTTCCCGCACGATAAGACCGAGCCATCCGTTATGAGAACCATTTCCCGAACGATACCTTACCAAGTCACCTATTTTCATCGTTTTTCTCCAGTGGCAAAAGGGTAATGTCTGCGGCACTTACGCCTATCAAGAGTGTAATTCCTTCTGCCTCTTCCCGGCGCACAGTATATACTGTCTCGGTTTCATCCGCGCGCGTTTGGGTAATAACACACACACCCCAAGTGGGATAGGTCACCAAGGTTACTTTATCCCCTACTTTCATTGATTACCTCCACGCACGAACTGTGTGCATTTATCATTTCCCCCTTGCTAGATTTGATTTCTAGCACATATTCGTCGGGACCTGCCCAATAGGTAAACATCCGAATGATCACCCCTACTTGAACTTCATCATCCCCAGCCGCAAGAGAACGCACTCTTACTAAGTCACCGATTTTCATGTTACTCTCACTAAATGACGTTCGTTAATCCAGACAGGATTCTTTTTTACTTTGGGATGGGACCAGTGTACGCGATGTCTAGGTAAAGTGGTTTCCACCCCTGCTTCGGTGGAGATGATGACGCCTATAATGCGTCTGGATTTTGTTGATACTAAATCACCGATTTTCACTGATTACCTCAAACTTCCAGTCCGTGGGGCGGAAGACTCCATCATCATCCCCAAAGCTAAGGACAACAATTTTATCAGGAAAACCGCGCAGGAGTTCATCATCCACACCTAAGTGAGTTACGACACCAATAAAGGTGTTATCTTCCCGGTTTATCTCCCACCACTCTTGAGGGCTTGCCTTTACCAAGTCACCGAGTTTCACTTATCACCTCCAGCAAGTCTTGCCGATGTGCCATCGTACTCTTGATACCATTCCACCGAACTACAGCGGTTGGCACAACTCGATGATGAATTTCTACCACGATACCCACGCGATCACTAGCTGCGGCCATTTCCCGTCCGTATTTTACCAAGTCACCGACTTTCATCCTATAATCTCCATCTGTTGCTGATACAAGGATTCCTCAACCATATCGGGGCTGTGGTGGCTTACAGTGTTGGTGGTAGCCCACGAAATATGATAGTTACCATCCCAGTTCGCTCCGGGCATCTGAATAACAATTCCCAGTTCGTCAATATCTTCAGGGGCATAAGGGTCTGTGCCGCCGTGCCATCGAACCAGGCTTCCAATTCTCAAATCAAGTTGGGTTTGCACGGGACAAAACCTCCAAAGTGTCGCGCCGGGTGTAAACATCCCAGCTATCCCCAGCTTCAAAATCAGTATCAAAAAAGCGCACCCAAACGTGGATGCCTTCTTTAGCTACAATATATCCCGCTAAACTCTCGGTGGTCACTCGGGACTTTACAACGCCTCCTACTTTTGGTGCTTTGCTAGCCACGTTTCACCTCGATGGTTCCGCCCTTTTCCCATTCTCTCAATTCTACATCGTAGTAATGAAGATGGTCGTTGGGTCTGTGTGGGAATCCCACCAAAACGGCAGGCTCGGAGGGGTCATCAAAGTCGCGACGAGCAATCCAGCCAATCTCTTCGGGTCCTGCTTCAAATCGTGAGTTCCCGTGAAAGAATAGAATTAGGTCGCCGGGTTTATAGTCATCTTGCTGCACAGTCCGTACCTCCATCGTGCTTACAGTATAGCACACAGGGCGCAAAAGTCAACACTTATTCTACAATCTTCAAGTCCTCAATGTGGGACCAAGTGTGCTTTCCGTCTGTGGTTAAAACTCTATATTCTGCGGTGCCATCAACGAAACCTCTGTCGTCGGTTATGACTCCCAAAACATTTGTCCATGTCCATTTAGCTTTCTCCGTTGCCGAAAAGTTATACCTTCCGCTTCGCAGTATTACTAGGTCTCCGATTTTCACTTACTACCTCCAAGTCTTTTGGCAGGCACCAACTGACATCTTTGCCGCCATCGTCTAACCATTGAACACGTAGTTCGCTATATTGGTGTGAGCTGCTCGCTGAGTGCATACGATATTCCTCTACAACTACTCCCACAGAATCGGGTGTGGAGGCAACCCCAAAGCGCAGTTTTACCAAGTCACCGATTTTCACTGAGCAGCCTCATTTCGTCTACATAACACCAGTTTGCTTCGCCCAGTTCGGGCCAGCGAACCCACACAACTCCACCCTCTTCATAGGATTCCCGCACCCACGGGGCGCTTTCCAGAAAACTACGAGGAAAGGGAACTACAATTCCCAGAGCAAACTTCTTGTTCGGATAGTCAATGTCAGTCTCCGAAACCAAGTCACCGATCTTCAGGTCGATTTTCACTTACTACCTCCAAAGCAAACTCTAGATCAAACTCAGGTTCCTTACCGGGCCACTTAACTAGAACAGTGCCGTCAGTATCCATTTTAATAACAATCCCAATCTGTAGTGTTTCGCCTTCGGTGTGCAACAAACCAGGGTGGTATTTAACTAAATCACCTACTTGCATTTCTACTTACAACTTTCCAGTGCCTAGGATCAGCCATTTCGGGGCGGTCAGACTTAACAAACTGAATCTGTATCCGGTTGAACATTGATATACACTCGGTGCTTATCACCATAGCAATAGGTGCGCCGGGATGATGCTTTGGTGTAACTAAATCACCAACTTGAAAGCCGTGGTGTTGCATCAGTCTTCCGTTGAAAGGATTTCAAAACTGTCCAAAGGATACCACGCGGTTTCGTGATCTCCAGCGAACTGGACATACTCCCCTCGATTGCTACACTTGTATCCTGTAACAATCTTCATAATCATTGAGCAGTCGCGAACCAGTGCGCCGATCATTGTCATTCCACGAAGTTTCATGGTAGCTCCTAGTAGTTAATGTGGGTTGAAGGGTAAATGTCCCAGAAGCCGTCGCCCATCATTTCGATATCGCCGGACTCTTCGCCAACTCGGACGAACCGGATATGCTCACTGGAGAGTTCTTTGTTTCCCTCAACCTCAAACTCATACTCATCGCAGATGGCTTCGCTAACGAACCTCTCAATAGTTTTAATATCCTCGTAGGACTCGTACCACTTGATACTGTCCCAAGTAATAAGCCAGGATTTGTCGCCCTGATAATCACGGTCAAAGATGTCGGCGTCCTTGAACACCAAGGCTTGAGCCTCAGCATTCTGTGATGTCGCCAGGGTCAAAAAGGGTGTTAGATGTTTACTGATTGCTAGAACAACATGAGAGCGATAGCCCATTACATACCTCCATTGTGACTACAGTATACCACCGAATGCGGCTCCTGTCAACCCCTAATCGTTAATGTGAAAGTCGTAGGGCTGGTGGGGGATGATGGAGAGGGCTTCGCGCCTTTCCCATGAATCCTTCGCCGGAGCTAAGTCATCTTCCCAGACCACACACAACTGCTGAAATGGTGTCTCCACCTCATAGCTACTATCAATTACGGTTCCAACCGAACCTGTTCCAAAGTGTTGTACTTTATCGCCAATATCCATTTTCTAGTTTCCTTCTGTTACTAGTGTTAATTCTTCTTCGTAAGCCCAGGCAGGGCTTTCGTCATCTATATACTGAACCCACCAAGCGGGTTCGCCGTCCCAGTTAATTCCTTCAATCCACTGGTCATTCCATTGTAGTTTACGCACGGTGATACCGAGCGCCCATGAGTGTCTTACTAAATCACCGATTTTCATTTGCTGCCTCCACATACTCTTCACCTACAATGAAGTTTTCCCCATCACCGTGGACTTCTATACGGTTGGCTTTGTGCGAGTGTCGCCGTGGCTTGATAACGCGAACAACCACACCAGCCAAAGAGCCAGCTTCAGGTCCTCTGCTCCACTCTGAAGCGTACTTTGTCCAGACTGCCAAATCACCGATTTTCATATTTTACTTACCACCCTCAAACAACGCGCGCTCCACCAACCTTGATTATCAGCAGTGTGCCAGACAACATAATAATGGTCCTCGGACTCCGCGTGGTCGGCCCTTGTAATTGTTCCCAGTTCGTTGGGGGCGAGCTTATTGCCATGCGAGTCTATATATTCTACCAAATCACCGACGTTCATTGCGTTTCCTGATTAAAGATTCATATTTGAGAAGAGTGAGAGCAGCGATGGCGACACCAATGAGTACGCCTTCTTCAGCCCATGTTCTAATTCGGGATTTGATATTCATTTTCAAGCCACTCCAGCTCAAAATCTAGGGCGATGATAACATGCCCGCAAAAGGTTTGTACTTCATAATGAAAGCCCTGGATGTGCATTGTATCGTCTACGCGGCGGACGATTATTCCCTTTGCATTGTGGAACATATCGTCCGACGCAACGAACCTTACCAGATCTCCTACCTTCATCATGCCTATAGCATACCACGGCAGGCGGCATCTGTCAACTGTTATTTTGGTATGTGGTCTTTATGGTGATGTGCTACAGGTGGTTTTTACAATTGCCGCGGCGACCTGATATGGGTCACAATTGGATGCGGGGCGGCGATCTTCTACATAACCCTTCCACCCGTTCGCCTCTAAGACCGACGGAATACGAATAGAAGCTCCCCGGTCCCCGACGCCCCAACTAAAAGTGCCGATGTGTTGTGTCTCGTGAAGCCCTGTCAGGCGCTGGTCATTATTTTCACCATAGGCTGTGATGTGTTCATCATGAGTTACCTCAAAGGCATTCATCAAATCGACAATTCCCTTGTGACCCCGTGCTCCGTTTCTCATCCACTCCGTAGAAAAGTTAGTATGACAACCTGAGCCATTCCAGTCACCCGCAACGGGTTTGGGATTTACATCAATATCCCACCCAAACTTTTCAGACAACCGATATAAAAGATAGCGACTCATCCACAAATCATCACAGGCTTTGAGAGTATCTTCGGAAAAGCACTGGTATTCCCACTGCCCCACTGCAACTTCTGCATTGATTCCAGTAAGATGGATGCCGTGGTCTAAACACTGCTTCAGATGTTCCATTACTAGTTCCCTACCGCGGACCTGATTGCCACCAACCCCGCAGTAATAGAGTCCCTGTGGGCGAGGATAGAATCCGTCGCGTGGGAACCCCAGAGGAACAAAGTTTTCGGTGATAAAATATTCTTGCTCAAAGCCCCACCAGAACTTGTCTGGTTCCCATGAGTCTATCAGGGTCCTAAGCCCTGCGCGTGCATTTGTTTTGTGGGGGGTGCCATCTGTATTTAATACCTCGCACAAAACATAAACATGTCCCCCGAATGTTTGACTCTCGTAAGTTCGGACCGGACGTAAAACACATTCTGACGCGTCGCCGGGGGCTTGCATCGTGCTGGAGCCATCAAAATTCCAGTCCGGGAGAGAGGTCAGATCCTCTACTACTCTTACCTTACTCCGAAGGTTCTGTGTTCCGTAGCCATCTAGCCACACATATTCTGCCGTTATCATTTATAGACTCCTTAATTCTTGTCTTTTGTTTGTCCGCTTATAATCTGTGTCGCGGACCATATATAGTTGGTGGGTATCTAAACGTCGTACCCGCATAAACCCATTCAAATGGAATGCCTCAATTTGGTAGAGTGTTTTGGTATCCCCCATCTTTGGGGTGACGAGGTCCCCCAATTGAAATCTAAACCCACTCATACTGCCTCCAGATATCGCCATGCGTCCGGCCACATCCAGGCAACGCGTCCCTCGATGGACACTTCTCGGACATGACAATATCCTCCATAGTAACTGGGGTCTTCCATCTTTCTCTGTCCAAGATAGATTATCAGGGGCTGCCCAACCTTCATGAATTTAATGGTTACGCGGGGATCAAACTTCCCGCAATCTAGCCAGTGGTCATTGCCGCTATCTCGGGTGTATTTATAGGGACGAGCCTCCTTAAATCGGAGGAGCATTCCTTCTTTAAGTTCGCTTACTTTCATTACCACTCTACCCAGGTGGAAGTGTGATGCCCATCATAGTCATAGGCGGTGAAAAGAAAATCATACTGGTTGGAGCAGTGATAAGAATTATCGGGGTTTCCAATGTTGTCGAAGGTAGTACGCCACTCATCCGCACCTACCGGAGACAAGTGAAAGAGTGATACTGAAGTATGGAGAAAACTCCCGTCGATTTCGGCATATACATCTTCAATCTCATCAATCCCGTAGGATGTATCTGGATTGGCCGCCAATGTCCAATGGGAGATATGTTCTCCCACATCATACTGACAATACACGGCAGCGTCATTAAACCACATGTCATAGGTATAACCATTGTGGGGTCCAAACCCGTCACCGCCGCGTTGAGGTTCCTCTAATACTATAAAGCATCCCCCGAGCATGACTGCAACGCTACACGCTGCTAGATATTCAATTAGTTGTTTCAAAGCATCCCTCCGCATAGGCATTATCGTAGACTCCCGTGACCTTCGTTCTTAGTCCACTCTCTGTATTATGCCACATCTGCACGGTGATGTCAAGCTTTTCTTTTGTAAGATACCCCCGCTCATGGTTTTCTATTATAGTGTTGAGTCCTCGTTGGAGACGTTGGCGTAGGTCCTGAATTTTGATTATCTCCTCGAAGTAATCATGACATTGAGCCTCCCACGCTTTAAGACTTTCTTCTTGAGCCTTCAACGAGGATATACGTACACATAAAACCGAGAGCACACATAAACATAACAAAGCCCACTGTTGCAGCCTACGAATTTTCACACTCATAAAGGCGGGATAGGGATCGCTTCCGCGCCTTTGTCGTATGAAGTCGTCTATGGGCTTCTGGACTTTTCGTGTCTCCCGCAAAATAAACACTTGCAAAAAGAATAAAATTGTAAACATGCTCTCTACAGGTTAGTGTCAACGGTGTCAATTTCTGAATCTGCTGTCTCAAAAAGATCTTGGATTTTTCCACCAAATTGTACGGCGATTGCGATGCAGACGATGGCGATGGAGACAAGGATAATAACATACTCAGTCATCCCCTGCCCACGTTGGCTTTTCATTAATTTGTTTATCATAGTGTTCCTTTCGGTGGTCGTTATAGGTATTTGCCGCCCATTCTAAGAATGCAAGTCGGGGTGCACCTCCGACTACACACTCTAACTCCGCGTCAGTTAGTTCCCTGCTCTCTTCCACCTATTAAATAGTTTTTGGCGGAATCTTCATCCAATAATCTTGATTGGTATACCGCGTCTCTCCTACGGTATCGGGAAATTCTTTATCATAAACAATTATGAGTTCGCATACTTCTGCACCGGTGTTGGTGATATTAACATTTATAACTATTGCCAGTCGTCCCGGGTCGTTCTTATATTGTACTAAATCACCGCAGTCTAGGGTCATACATTATATAGTACCACCCTCATGAGTTGCAACGATGATGTATATTCCGATAAGAGTGATGAAGAACCAAAATGCCCCTATCACTCTCCCCTCACCGCAATTACTCCCGGAGGAACTTCGCCCTCCACCATTCCGCCGTGCTTTACAATAACATTTGTAACAACATCGACGGGAACATATCCATACACTGTGTCAGTTGGCGCAAACTTATCTTCCGCCCAGGGCATAAGGAGCGGCTCTTCCGCAGACGGGAAGCCAATCTCCACCAGAGTGTACTTGCTCTGGGCGTCTTGTCGTGGCTCGCAATAAGCCCCATCGTGAGCCTGCACGGACATATTAAATCCGTCAGCGCAGACAACCATCTTATTTCTTTTATACATCTTCTCTCCTTAAAATTGGTAGGGCAGGCGAGACTTGAACCCGCGACCGGCGCTTTATAAGAACGCTACTCTGACCTACTGAGTTACTGCCCCACAGGGTGCAAGTCATTGTGAGTATACTCCTAAGTTCGTAAGCATCAGCTAACTCTTCTATTATTTTACATTCCTCTTAACGATCTGTCAAGAGCGTCGAGCAAAGTTCTGTGAACATATTGTTCTGAGTTTGTCCAGTCTCGTGACAGCTTAATCTCTGCCAACAATTCCAACAGGGTTCGGATTTGCTGTGTCTCTAGATTAATGTATGCTCTCATTTCTTCTGCTCCCCTAGAACATCTCGGAGCCAATTAGTAAACTGGCGCGGTGCCCATCGCTTGAGGTTGTGCTTCTTCTTAAACCACTTAACAAAGTCATCACTCATGTCAATCGTAAGAACGCTCTCTTTGTCATTCTTTATCTCGACTTTAAGCATCGTAATCTGTGGTATATATTTCTTCTTTTTTGTCATAATATTTGGTAGCGTGGGCGGGATTCGAACCCGCAAGGTCTAAGACCGGCAGATTTTAAGTCTGCTGTGTATACCGATTCCACCACCACGCCAGTCGTTCATCGTGTGTATACTATATCACAGCCAAGGGGGTCTGTCAACCTACTTTTTAGTATCTTTCCAAGGGTCGCCACTCATCTTTAGAGAAGATGCCAGTTTTTGCGACTCATATTTAAAGCGCATCTTCATCACACGCTTTCCGCCTGCCAGGACTCCGATGGAATCATTCCCCACCGGAGTAAGAGTAATCTCCTCTGACATGAGGGCTTTATATTTTTCACTTTTAATTGGATCTTCGAGGCGCGCACCAAAGCCCTTGTCCGAAGAGCCATGACCTGTAGCCTTAATATAATATGGATAGATCCCATCTGCATCTAGCCAATTCTGTACTAAGTGCTCGCGCACCGCTTCATCGCTGAGAGCCTGAAGGTGACTAAGAAGAAAATCCCGGAGCATATTTAGAATGATTCGCCCCGTTTCATCTGCGCGGGCTCGGAGGATGGGGTTGGCGCGAATAAAAGACTTTCGGTCTTTCGCGGTAAGGTGATCTACTTCCAAAGCCTCCATTTCTTTTTGCGCAACAGCTGCCACAACACTATTCAAATCAATACCTAAAGATCTTCCTATCGCGCCGACGCCCGGATTCTTGAATCCAATATCAGCTTTACCTTTAGTGGACTTCGCAGAAATACCCAAAAAACTCTCATCACCAAATTGGATCAAGATGTCAGTGGGGTTTCCCTTTGAGACTCTAGGCTCTCCTATAGCTTGCTGGAGGACTCCCGGGCGGGCTGTCCACCACACGTTCTGTACTAAGCCGTCGAAACCGTTTTCGACTGCCCACGCAGTAATAGAATCCTTCATGGACTCAGCTCGACCCTGCTGATCTTCGTACTGTTTTTGGGTAAGGTGCTCTGCGCGCTTGGCCAATTGGTCCTGTGCTTCGTCCCCATTCACAAAAGTCCCGCCTTCCCCTGCCAACAAATATCCTAAAAGGATTTCATTAACATCGGCGCCAACTGTATTGGCTGACTCTTCTAGTTCGACAAAGCCTTTAAAGTTCTCAAGTAGTTTCTTCATTTGCATTACCCAATAATTAGTATCTCAGAGGACTCTTTGCTCTTATTCATTCCATAAGTCCAGGCAGCCTTCACTGGTTTGTACCCATCGTAGAGGTCCCGAATATATTCACAATCATTATATGATAATACCCAGTTCTCACGGTTCTTCAAAATATCTGCGAGCCCCTCATGATCGAACCCCTTGTGGTGGTCCCCCTCGTTTCCATACAACGTCTCACGATTCACTCCCTTACTAAGCTTCTCTTTGTTGAGGCAATAAGGGGGATCTAGATACAAAGCGGCATCCGGGTGAGCAGCAATAGAGGTAGCGAAATCGGCGCGGGCAACAACAAAATTATCCATAGTAAAATTTCGGAGATTATTTATTGTGCTTTGTGTGAGGCGCGCCCATGATGCCTTCCATGACCACCCGCCAGAGGTGGTGGCACCAGAGAAACTGGTCCGATTCACAATATAATACTGCGCAGCTGCTTCAAAGAGCTTGTTCTGTCCACTAACAGCGGTACGACTGTTTACCAGTTCCCGTACAATCTCAAAGTTTTTCTTTGATGCCCCCAATACTTCGTCGCCCCAAATAGATGCCAGCTTCTTATGATTATTACAATAGTCTAAGCTGTCTTTGGTAACGAGACACTTGGTGCTACATTTCTTACCCCATTCCTGAGCGAAGATAGCAGGAGAGGTATAGTTGCGTACGTTTTCGCGATACCCATCGATGTGAGATATAAGCTTATCAGGATTAGAAAGCAACGCTTCCCAAAACCATACAAGAGGCTGAAAGAGATCATAGCCATGAACTGTCATTCCCTCTTCGGCACACTTCAGTTCAACAGAACCCCCTCCTAAAAAGGGTGAACATAACTCTGCACAATTTAAAGCGCGAATATGAGGCATGATTGTCTCAACTGCGCGGGACTTTCCGCCTGGGTATCGTAACGGTGTCTTAGGCATCTATTCTTCCTTGTTCTTCAGGGCATACTCATATGTTGCCCAGGTAATGATTCCGCTTAGTGCGGTTAAGATAACTATATATTCAATTAAATCAATCATTTACGTCTCTCGTATAGTTGGTGAACCCTCTGGGACTTGAACCCAGAACCTGCGGATTAAAAGTCCGATGCTCTGCCAGTTGAGCTAAGGGTCCGTCTCTTCATCGTACCCGTAGGATACCACGCCGAGCGCGTCCTGTCAAGGGCTTTTTACAATCTTTGCAAATGTCCACGCCGGAATATAAACCAACATGACAAGCAGCAGAAGGATGTGTAACCCAGTGTCTATTCCCATGTAGGTATCCAGGCGCCAATCATTTAAAACGCGAGTAATCATCATGGCATTAATACCTGCGTAAATGCCTATCACGACTGTGATTAGGACCGCTGCTATAAGGTGCAGTCCGGTCATCAATAAACTCTTCATTCGCTCATACATAATTCTTTATCCATTCTCTAATAAGGTGTCCGGCTTCGGACGCTTGGTTATCGTTTAAGTGCGCTCCCAGAAGCCAGTTTGTAATTCCTTGAATCACATGAACCTGTGGTAAGGGGAGCGCCATATCCAGTTTAACCGCGTCGCCATGACAGCGGAATAGTTGATACTCTTCGCCTCGCCTACGGGCATACTGGTCGCCGTCTTGCCATTCCCATTTGATGTTACACAGCCACAGAGCGTTCCATACGGCTTCCCAATCGGTAACAGCGGCGGTGGTCCATCGAAAGTTGGAGAACCCCAAACGATGAGGGTGTTCTACTGAGTTGTCTCGTGAGAGATCTGTCATCTTTTCCTCACTAATTTAATCTGGTTCTTAGTCATTTCCACTTGTCCTTTGCCGCGGCGCATATAATAGGAGTCCACGCTTCCTGGCTTTTCAAACCAGTGAACCACGAACCACGGCTGCGGGTTCTGTAAGTCTCGGTATCTTCCCGAGGCTTTTGTATCCATTGTAGGTCCCTTGATAATAATGCCAAAACCCTTTCCATATTTGCTACTCCGCGCCTCTACTAGAGCGCCCGGAATGTATCTAGCTCTTGCCACTGTATGCCTCCATCGTAGCTACAGTATACCCTCCCAGAGCCACGTTGTCAAGGTCTATCTTCCTTTTTTCC
>UEXM01000793.1_pt1 | contig 31058 bp, 22 predicted proteins | sample 1796661 | NCBI WGS metagenome assembly UEXM01 (sample SAMEA4772469, study PRJEB27181) | metagenome
GGCTGCACAATTACAGAGTACAAGTATTACACTTCCTAACTGTGCATATATGACAGACCAAGAAGTTGAATTAGTTATAAAGGCTGTCAAATCGGCTGCGTAGCCACTGCCAATCATTTATTTGTTTGAGATCTTCTCCACTATCAGCAAATGCTACTCCGTCATTTGCTCCTCGCAACACCCATTCATTATAATCACCATGAGCATGTGTACACCAAACATTTAATCTATGCTGTGTTTCAATGTCAACTTGATCTCTAATACAACGACTTTGTAGTTTGGTACATTCTCTAAATGCAGTACGCCAAGCACGATACTCATCCTCAGCAAAATGTGCAAAGGCGCTTAATTCAGGAACAACTTGTATTGGAAAACTAGTAGTAAAGTCTACTCCAAACTGGTCTTCATTGGCGTCTAATAACAAATCACAGTTATATAAAATTACACCCATTGTTCCGTACTCTAAGTCGTTGCTCATGTTACGAGCATTAAAAATATAATGACTAGGTGTGCGTAATCTATCTGGCAAAAAATCAAACTTAAAATCCGGATTAATCTGTGTTTTAGCAAATACTGCAAAGTAATGATCAGTTTCGCTTATACGAGCCGCTTCACGAAGCGCATTAAGTTGACCATCTACGCCGTGCAATCTCTTTGCTTGCGGATGCTGTTTTTTTAGTATATCGTAGTTTAAATCAGCGTTTTTTTCGTCATATGAAATGAACACTATATCTTGTGGTTTTTCATCTACATTCCAGTCGGTATGACGCAATATGTATGGGTAGTCATAGTACTGTGTCCGAAAATGCTGTTTACAGTCTCGCGGCACCAAGAGTACACTACCGTTTGTTCCAAAGGCGTGTATATCGCGTTTTTCCCATAAATTAGGATTGTAGTCAAAACGTGCGTCACTGTAATACACCCATTCATACATGTTTCCAAGAGTAGTGCGCGGTACACCGTCACTGTGCCAGTTAATGTGTTCATACCAACCTAAAACCTTAAGGCCTTCTGCTTGACGCTTAAAAGCGTCTACAGGTACTAAAAAAGTATCACCAAACTGTTGATCACCACTTGCCCAACAATGTATCTGTGTTGCTTCCCAAGGTACAGGTTGCCAAGCAAAATCAAAGTCAGTGTAATCACATAGGTCGCTTACAATCCATACATATTCTGTACAAGCCCGTTCAACTATGCGTTTAATGGTTGCTAGGTGTGTGTTATTATATCTTGTGTATTTTGTATGCGCAGGCAGTTCATTATTTCCGCCCATCTGCATACAGTAAATGTCAAACATTAATAAATGTCCCAACCTAAAGCAAATTTAGTTTCCTCTGGTACCATGTCCATGCTAAACGGAGGATCCCAAACTAATTCTCGTTCCACTGTTGCAACGCCTTCAACGCCTTTGATAGCATCAGTTATGTCCTGGCAAATTTGATCTGCAAAAGGACACATCACACTTGTTAGTGTGTGTTGTACATGCACATGTGTATCTTTAACTTCCAAATTGTAAATTAGTCCTAGATCGTAAACATTGATGCTAATTTCCGGATCATGCACTTCTCGTAGTGCTGCAATAACTTGTTCTTCTAACTGCATACCTTAACACCATAACGTTGTTCAAATCTATCTGCATCTGCACGGTTGTTCACCATGGGTTGGCCTTTAATATTCAGACTTGTGTTAAGTAGCAGAGGACAACCTGTCATAAAGTACCACTTCTCAAGCAACGCTCTTACGCCTGGGTGATCATTCTTGCCTACTGTTTGTACACGAGCAGTTCCATCAGCATGACAAATAGCAGGATACAGTTCAGGCTGTTTTACATAGTATACACCCTGCATATATGGATTAGTGCCGCCATGCATGTTAAAAACATCCTCAGCATGTTCTTCCAATACCATGGGTGCAAACGGGCGGAACTTTTGTCTACGCTTTATTTCGTTTACCCGATCTTTAATATCTTCACCACGTGGATCTGCAAGCAAACTGCGTGTACCTAATGCTCTTGGTCCAAACTCCGCACGACCTGTTGCAACACCCACAATCTTTTTGCTCATTAGTTCACCAATAACTGCATCAACAGGATACTGGCCGCCCATATCATGTCCCAGGTAAGGTCCATCCCATTGTAACTTTTTGCCATACATTAGTGCTGCAGCACCTAAACTACTACCGCAGTCACCTGGATTAGGCATAATCCACAAGTTGCGACAGTATCCACTGAGCATACTATTTGCTACGCAGTTTAGAGCAACACCGCCCATGAACACTACATTATCCTGTCTGCTGCAATGTTTTTCAAATAGGTTGCGTAGCAATTGTTCTGTAACTTTTTGTGCGCCGGCTGCAACATCATATTCGTTTAAGCCTGTGCCTGCAAAATGATCCTCGTCAATGCCTGTGTGCAAATTATCTTTAAATGTTATAGCGGTATCATCGTCAACTAGTTTTAAATTTTCTTCATATGCACTCAAATAACTTTTGCCATATGCTGCCATGCCCATTAAAATGTATTCATCTTCCATGGGCTTTAAGCCAACATACTTTGTTACTGCGCTGTAGTAAAGTCCAATACTGTGAGGATACTTCTGACTCCAGATCTTTTTATAACATGCAACACCTTTGCCTAGTCGCCGCGGTTTGTACCATGCATCCCAAACACTTACGGTATCCCATTCACCAATAGCATCTACTACTATAACTTTTGCACGATCAAATGGACTGGTTTGAAATCCTGCTGCAGCGTGGCACTGATGATGTCCATAACTTGTAATAGGTGCCCAAAGTTTATGTCGTTTTACAATGCGTTCAGGTGTTGTGCTGAAGTCCAGTGCTTTACGCCATTCGCCACTGTATAACTGTCGTGTGCGTTTAAGCCAATGGTTTTCATACCATGCTATGTGATTGGGTTCGCCATAACTGCATGCATCTTCAATTAGTTCATCATTTAAGTTTGCATCATTCTTAATGCCGCTGTAACGCTCTGCATGTCCGGCGAATAATACTTTGCCTTGATTACTGATTAGTGTTGCGCCAGCGTCGTGAAAACCTGCGCTAAGTCCTAGTATCATCCCACAAATGCTTTCTCTTGTACAAATGTTCCTGCTGTATTTCTATTACCTTCACTCCATCCCCAAAAGGTTAATCTATCTCTGACATCCATGTTGAACGCTAAACTACCACAAATCATTACTTTGTTTTTTTCTGGCACAAGTTCGGGCATTACTATTCCACTATCAATACATTTAGTAATACGCTTGTTTAAGCCTATCCAAGTTGCATCTTGTGTTACAATAGGTACTAAGTCTATTGGTAGATCGCACAACATTTTTTCGTAACTAATTAAATCAGGCAGTTTACGAACGCTCCAAGCAAGTGTTATTTTATCAAAACAGTTGTAAGTTTCTGGATCGTTGAGTATACTAATAAATGGTGCAACACCTGTACCGGTGGCGAGTAACCACAAGTTGCCTCCTAATTCCATGTTAGCAAGTGTAAGGGTTCCTGTAGTTTTTTCGCCAATATAAAGTGTATCGCCAGATTTTACTTTTGCCAAATCTTTAGTAAGTGGACCATCTGGTATTTTAATACTTAAAAATTCTAAATATTCATCACCAGGTCCACTGGTCATACTATAAGCTCGCTTTACTCCGTGTGGGTCTAATGCAAGCATAGTAAACTCACCTGCAGTAAATCTAAAAGTGCTAGGTCTTTGTGTGCGTATGCGAAACATACTTGTTGAAAAATGTTCCACTTGTGTAATTTTTACTGGTATCATTTGTAGATAAAAGGATCTCTCTTACGCAGTTCTTTTAGACGTTTTCTATAACGTATTTCCATTTTAATTTTATTAATGATACGTTTAATAAATCTAACCACTAACATATGTCTTTTCCTTTGGTCTATACCATACTTTTTGATCGTGCAATTTACCAAGCAACTCTTGTATTTCCAGCATTTCTCTTCTTAGTTCCTCACTGTAATTGCCACTGGCAATTGCAATACCACGTCTGCCTGCTTTTGCACGAAGTGCATGCTCAATGACTTCTATGTCACGCACACTTAGATCAAATTTTAGATTTGGCTTTGCCATTACAGTCTCTCCGTTGGCTTTCCTTGTAGTTTAAGCATGTAGTTTTTTACTACTTCTGCAAGTTGTGTATGTGTATCAATAAACCATTCACTTACATGATAGTCATAGTTTACTGGTTTAGTAAAATCTTTAGATGCTGGCACTGTGTCCATCCATATAATATAATCAGGGTGTAGATACTCCACTGCATCAGCACTAGCACAACGTTTATCTATGACTACTGTTTTACCGCCAGCGACAAGACCATCTATGTATCCACGCAGTTCATCCTTGTAACTGTCTTTGTTAACATACACAGCATTAATTAGGTCACTTAAAGGCATAGCAAGTGTTGTTTTACCACTGCCCTCAGGTCCACATATTAGTATTTTCATTGAATATATCCTAGACTTCGCATTTGTCTTACTTCGTGATCAATGTCTGTCCATGTGTAATCATAGTCACACGCTGATCCATTTACTTCGATTCTACATATATCTAAGTGATCTGAGAGTATTTTCCAAATTTCTTCTTTTGTACTTGTACCAAAACTATTTATAAGATCAACTTGCCCTATTTTTAAATATCCACTACTAAGACTGGTGTCATCAGGGTTGTAGTTGTTAGCCCTAAGCCATGCTTTAAATCCATCTATTTCTTCGCAGTGCCAAGGACTACGATCATCATACATAACATCCGCACCCCATTCAATATCAAACTCTCCACTGTAGTATTGTAGATGAGTAATGGCTTCGCATACTGTATCTGTAAGTTCCGGAGCATGTTCGTCTCTGTATACTTCCATAAGTGTTTTGCCTATCTGACACCAGTGCATGTAAACACCGCCTAGTTCTCTATTGTATCCATTTTCAGCAAATCCTTTTCTATGTTCGCAAGTTAGCAAATGCCTCGGTGCATTAAGAAATGTAGTAATTTGACTAGGACGAATCCAGTCTGGATTTCGTCTTTTGTTTTTAACACTCAAACATAAACTTTCTAATTCATGGCACAGATTATTTAATTGCCTAATACTGTATTTTGTAAGCACATCTGCTTTAATATAGTATTCACTTAAATGCTCCACAGTACCTTGTAATACTTCAAAATGATTGTGTAAGCGATTCATTATATCATGTTTAAACACATCATCTTGATCTAGCACATCATCAAAACTAGCATCAAACATTACTGCATCCGGAACAAAATATTCTTCGATTCGATAGCCAATATTACTGCGATTAATTTGTTTACAATGTCTGTTAAGTTGTTTACATATATAATCAATACTACGAGGATTATCTGGAAAGCCGAGAAAACAATAATTTTTTTCCAGGTGCAAACTTTTTTGCACTATGTCTTGCTCTAGTGCTAATATCCAATCTTGTGATATTGGTGTGTCATTTGCTACAATATCATAGTCTACACGTTTATTTTTATTGTGAGGATCTTGCAGTACTATTTTAACAGATTTCATCCCAAAACTTTCTTGCTTGTACTGTTCCCAGTGTATCTCTAAACTTTATACCTCCACGAAGATTGTCCATTGCTTGCATACGCCACTTGCCTTTGATTCTGCCTTTAGCATACTCGTCCGGAAACTCTTCTTCAAAAGTCGGACGCTCTAGTAAACTTTTAAGCATTTCTCTTATTGTACGATTATCAACATAATCTGTCAATAATAATTCATTTACATAATCATGTAGTATATTTTTAGGAAGGAATAGTGGACTCATTGCAATGTCCGGAGTAAATGCAAATGTAACCTTTGCAAGTATGTCTACTTGTAATGCTCTTGCAAGTCTGCATATGTTTACTATTTCAAATAACCCTGGCAATGTAAGTGTAAAGTCAATGCGCATTTTACGCCTGTCGCCTCGAGTATACTCTAGCCCTTGTTTAAAGTTTGCTAACCATTCTTCATAGTTTAATCCTGTGCGTATGTATTCGCCTACAGCACCTGTGCCATCTATGCTTGCACATACTTGCCAATCTCTGATGTTAGAGAGTATATCTTTATACAAGTTTACGCCTCGATAATCAACACGACTTAGATTTGTATTGTATCGTGCATACAATCCTGGCCCATCACCAAGATCAATAATACGCTGCATATACTGCCAATGCTGTTCATACATAAGTGGCTCTCCGCCTACCCAGTATACTTCTTCAATACGATGTTCCTCAACTGCTTGTGCAAACTCCGCTTCTACTTGATCTTTCTGGAATGTTTCAATAGCCTTTTTTACAGGCTTTTCCATCCATGGTTCAATTTTGCCTTGCTTGCGAGCTTCTGTTTCCCAACTACTGGATAGCATAGGTCCGCACATTCTGCATTTAAAATTACACAAGTTGCTAAATCTATAGTCCCAACTTATGGGTTGCATTGAGGTGTAGCCATTCCACTCAGTGTTTACTACGACATCCTCCCATTTATGTGCAAACAAATGATTAAAATAATCTCTGTATACGTCTTGATTTAGCAAACGTTTGTCACATACTTCGCATTCAGGCGGCACTTCATTGTTTAACATCTGCATACGAATACGCCTAATATGTTCACCATTCCACCATTCATCCAGTGTTTGCGGTTTATATTCATTAGTGCCTTCTGCCGTGTCAATGTATTGTTTAAAGTTCTGTGCAGGTTCACGACTAGCACAACACAAACGTCTTTCAGTTTGTGGACTGAGATAAGTGTGTGTCCATGGTGCCATACATAGATTTTCTGGTTTAGAGTTCATAACCAATTGCCTTTGCCATTTTTGCATGACTTTGTGCAAAATTTTGATTACGATATAAATCTGTGCGTCTAAATTTATTATGTAAAGGTTGTACATCTTCTTGTTTACTGCTCATCACAATATGTTGCAGGCTTTCGATGTCTTTTGAATATTTTTTATGCTTTACTCTGCACTTTTGTAGATATATCATTAACTCTGGTTTTGCACTAGTTGGAGTATTACTAATCGCCATTTCCCATGGATCATGCATTAAATTAAAGTGTATGCTATCAAAGTTCATAGTATCTGCCCATGTTAACACCTCGTCTACATAATAAATGTTTTGTATATTCCATGTAGTACATAATTGTGTTTGCATGTTATATTCGTCACTGTCTCTTAGAGCATGAATAGCATGAATATTCTTGTTGCTAGTGCGCCATTTAGCACCATATCGTTCATATTCAAAACGCTCTTCAGTGTTATCTACACTAAATGCAATTTGCACATGTTTGAAATGCTTCCATATTTCATGCTGCTTTGGTAATTTAGTAGTGTTAGTATTATAATGAATGTCTATATTTTTTGCATATCCTTGTGCTACTGCTCGTTCTAGTAGATCAAAGTGTTGCTTAATTAAAAAAGGCTCGCCGCCTGTAAATTCAAAATACTTGATTTGCGGTAGTAACTCGTCCATGTTATCCCAAAACTTACGACTAGTTCTGGGCCACTGCCCGGCTTTGAGCCAATCTTTAATTTGACTGTTGCCCGACAATTCTGGATTATAATAATCTAGTTCTTCTTGACCCCATTTACTACTGCTCCAGGTTCCGCAAATTCGACATTTTAAATTGCAAATATTTCCTAGTTTTAGATCAAGGAACTGTAAACTTTCGCCTTTTGTATTGTTGTAGTCTACTTCTATATGTCTAAACTTTTCTAACATATATTCTCGCTTAGACTTTTTACCTGCATCTTCTTCAATCCAGCAACTTTCACATTGGCCCGGTTTGGTACCTTGACTAAATGCTCTACGCATGTTATCCATATATTCGCTGCGAAAAGCATCTTCAAGTGTATGTTTTTTTAGATCAATTCCTGGTATTTCATGTTTTGCTAAACAACAAGGTCTGGTAGTACCCATTGGCGTTGTTTCTATACTAATCCATGGTAGTATACATTTGTTAGACATGGTTACGCAATTTCTCCAGTTCAGGAAATACTGCAAAGAACCCTTCATTTCTAAAACGATCCATTTCATCTGTACGTTTTACAAACTCAGGTACTAAATTGCTGTTATCTGTATTTTTCATATAATTTACTGCGCTCTTAAATCCTTGCGTTGCTCGACTTAACGGATCTTGAGGTTCCAGCCATTCGATGTGTTTGTTATATAAATCTATTACTTCTTGTTTCATATCTTTGGGCAATATATCTATTCTAAATCTCTGAGGATCTTGTAGGATGTTTACATTGAAATCTTGTGGGCGGATTAATCCAAGCTCTACCCATTCTTTGTGAAAATCTAATATATTATAAGCATTCATGACACTAAGTGTAGCACTAATATAAAAATCTACAGTCGGACATACTTCCAACATACGCTTGCGATTCTCAACAACTTTTGCCCAGTCAGTACCTTTTCGCATTAATTCGCCGCGTTGATAACTAGCATCTAAACTGGCTCCAACACTCACACATTCAAACTTATTCCATAGTTCCAAAACATCCTGTTTTTTAAAAACCAACTCAGTAAAGTTTGTATTGTATGTTAGTCTAACATCTGTTCTACCTCGATCTATTAGTTCATTAAGTAGATTGTAATGTTCTTTCATCATTAGAGGCTCGCCGCCGGCAAAGTAAACATTCTCAACATGTTCGATATGTGGTTCTAGTTGTTCCCACATATCCATTTCATAACGACCTGCGTAACTTATGTTTGGATGATCCGGTTTAAGCCAGCCATACTTTTTTGCTTCTTTTACCCAGTTACTACTAAAGATGTCTCCGCATGTTCTGCAACTAAGGTTACATAAATTACTAAAACGTATATCGTAATACTTTAACTCAAAACGTTCAAAGTGTCCATCAGATTCTGTTTCATCTACCAGAGATATATGATGTCCCATGTTTTTATTTTGAGCATTTCTCATACTAAAGAAACCATTCTGTTCTTGTTCATAACACTTAGTACATTCAGCACAAGGCTTATCTTGTAACATGTTACTACGCATTTGCTTTAGAGGCTGATCGTTCCATACTTCTTTCATGGTTTGATTTTTGAGATTACCAATTGGTTTATCCATAACACTTAAACAACACGGATATGCTTCTCCAGTTGGAAATGCATGTAAGTGAATCCATGGCAAAATACAAAAATTGTCACTGTACATCAACCGGTGTGTTTGTTGTTCGGTAAGATCTTCTTGATTGATATACACTGGAGTTCTTGCACCGTAATCATAATTTTTATAATAATTTTCTAGATCATCTGTCATAGTGTTTCGTACCATTCCTCTAGTTCTGGAAACGCCTTTGCAAATGTGTGATTACGGCGTAAGTCATATTGTGTATAAAACTTTTTAAAGTCGTTGTGCAAGCGTGGCATTTCAAATGCTTCATTGTGTGGTTTGTCAACTACTTGCAAGTATTCAATTAATCTATCTAGTTGTCCACGTTCCCAATTCTGCATATTAGTTAAGTCTAATTGTTTTAGTCTACTAACACATGCATCTTTTATATCTTGTGGTAGCACCAAACAACTTTGAAAACTAGGAAAGCGTAGTATATTATAACTCATTGTAGCAAAGTCATTACCAAATAATGTTCTTGCTTGTAGTATTTTTTCAATCATATTTGGTAGTGTCGGCAAGCACAATGCATTAATAGTCATCATACAGTGAGTATTAATTTCTGCAAAATGTAATTTTAACAAATTTCTCCACCACTGCTCAAAGTCTAGCCCGTCACGAATATATTCTGCACTATAGTCTGTTGCTTCCATACTAGTATAAATGTCTAAACTAGGCAAGTGCGTTCTTGCTTCCACTAATTTATCTATTAAATCATCTTTTCCGCCTAGATTACTATTAATAGCAAGTTTGGTTTGACTTTTATCTGCGTTAAGTTTAAACCAATCAAACAGTCTCCATAGTTCTGCACTCATAATAGGTTCACCGCCAGTGATGCGTAGTTCACGCAGTGTACGATGCAGGTCAGTGTCCCACCATTTAAAAAACGCTTCTACATATGGATTAGTTTCGTTTAACTTGTACAGTTGATTGCTATCATGCGGATGTGTAAAGTGGTTACGTCCATCACTTTGTAGTTCTTGATAAGCACCATTCTTTTTGATGTCTTTTACCCACGTTGTGCTAAATGCGGGATTGCAATAACTGCAAGCAAAATTGCATGTTCTGTCAAAGGCAATCTCAAGGGTAATGAGATCAACATCTTCATCATGTGGTGTAGCGTATGCATTTTTTAGTTCCTCACTAGTATATATCTTGCTTTTGTAAACACGGTCACTTATAAATGACTTGCCCATGTCCTCGATTTTCCAACAGTATTCGCAACCGCCTGGACGTTCTCCGCACTGCATTTGTCTACGCTGTTCTTTTTTCTCAGGCGTATTGTGCAGTAATTTAGGATTATCTTTAAGTGCTTCAGCATCAATTTTATGTGGCAAAGGATGATGACAACTTGTAGTCATCCCACTGCCTAACCATACAGTAGCGTTATACCACTTGGCTGCACAAAAACTTGCACTCTTTGTATCTAAATGATTGGTTTTAAATATTAGGTCTGTTTGCATAATACTCACACTGTTGCCAGAAACTGTGCATCTCTGGAAAGGTTTCTAAAAAGTTTGTTCCTCTGCGACGGTCATGCTCGCTAAAAAATTTGTAAAAATCTCCGCGCTTGCGTTCTACATCTGTAGTACCTTGTAACATCCAATCCAAATCACGTTGCATTTTTAACACTTCATAGTCTTTAAAGCCATGCATTTCATGCATATTTTGTTCCATATATCTTAGACATTCTTGCATTACTAACTGATATTCCATAGGCAGTATTTGCATGCTTTGCCAGTCTGGAGTGTAAAGTAAAGGTGTATCAAACCATATACGTTGATAAGTGTCTGTATATGTTTTACGCAGGTATACTATGTATTCTAATAATTTTTTTAAAGAAAGTATACTTAGATTATTCATTGTAATAATGAATGTAAGACTGCTACGACGTGGAACATCGCGGACGAACTCTTCACATCTATTTATCGCTAGATCAAAGTCTAATCCGTAGCGTATATATTCTGCTTGTTTTCCCCATGTGTCAAGACTTACAAACTGCATAAAGTGTTCTATCTGTTCACCTTCACATAGGCGTTGTACATATCCTTTGTATTTGTCCCATACCTTAGGTTCAACACTGAAGTTGCTAGTAGTATTCAAGTGTAAATCTTTTTTAGGATTCTCAAGCACATAATCGAAAACACGATATGTATTTGGATCCATGGTAGGCTCACCTCCTGTCATACGAAAGTGTTTTAAAGAGGGGTATAGATCGGGCCACCATCTCCAGAACGCTTCGCGGTAGGGGTTGTCTTCTCTGTTGGGTATAGCCCGTCTTTCGCCCACAAAGTGTTGGGGGTCATTGTGCGGTACAGTTGTGGGCCATGCTCCGTGTTCTTTTGATTCTGCTGTCCAGGTGCTGCTAAACTGAGGACTGCAATAACTGCAACTAAGATTACAAACATTATTAAAATTTACCTCTACATAACTTGGGTTAACATCCGCAAGTGGATTGTTAACTATTTGATCAAAACTATCCATAGCCCAAGGCTCACCGCTGCGATAATGTCTATCGCTAATGTTACCTTGTGCTTCTATGTTCCAGCAGTATTTGCAATCACTGCACTTTATACCTGCCATCATTTCACTGCGGCTTTGTCTCTTATGTGCAGTGTTGTGTAATGCACTAGGATTGTCTGCTAGTGGCTCTACAGGTATACGATGTAAGGGAGGATGATAACAACTATTGGTATGCCCTGTTGTTAAATGCAAACTTACCTGTTGCCACTTAGCCAAGCAAAAACTATCACTTACTGTTGCTAATCGCGTTTTTGCTGCTAATGCATCATTATAGTAATCGCTCACCAGCCTTCGTGCTTTCTAATCTGTTCAATCTCAAGTGACATTGGCTTTGCAGGACAGTAAGTTTGTGCATAATACTTTTTGAAAAATGTGCTTTCTTTTATGCCAATATCAAGCATAGGCAATCCAAGTCGTGTCATTAGTGCACCGTTGATCTCAGGCATGTTCATTGGATCATAGTCGTCGTGTATGCGTTCCAAGTTTTCAAACCACTGCACTTCAGTATGATCCCAGTCTGTGAGCATAGTCATGTATGTGCCCATTCGTGCGCCATTAATTGAATCTGAACCGTGTACTGCATCTCTGCCAACGTTATGCCACACGCTTAATCTATCAAAGTTTGACTTATGTACCATATCTTCAAATTCAATTAGTGTAGGTTTTGTGCCATTGCGTAAACACATCTTAACACCTTCTCTAAACCCAGCACGCCATGCATGTTTGGCACTGCCATTGGGATATGTGGTACTGTATACGTTGTTCATTGCCAGGTACTTTGGATCATAACAAAACTCTACATCATTTTCATCTGCACCATCACTTGCTTCATGTGTGCGCATATTGTTTATAAATGTGCGGGTCCAACAACTCATTCCACCATTTCCGTACATAAGTCCGTTGACATGGTTTACTGCTTTCCAACGGAATACGCAATCCTCATGCTCTGGTTTAATGTCCAGTGTAAGATCAAAAAACTCTGCAAACGGCATATTATCGCCATCGATTAAAATAAAACGTTCTGTCTCACTTGCCGCTGCCGCTGCTTTATGTGCAGCATCACTGCCTTGTACACCATCTACACGCTTTGCCCATGGTACCATGTTTTGTATTTTAACCCAAAATTCTTCTTTTTTAGGTTCGTCATAACTTAGATATACACAGTCTAAATCTGCTACATCAACTTTTTGCATTTGCTTCTCTTGCTTCATATATTGCTACTTTGTCTTCGTCTGTTAGATCAATATCATGGTTAAGATTTTGAATCGTAGTGTTAAAACTAAAACTCCAACGTTCGCCTGAACTACGGAAAGGATATACTTCATGTAATAGCCAAGCAGGAAAAAAGTATATGTCTCCAACCTCAGGCTTCAAACGAAATGCGTTTGTGTTTAATTGCATGTTGTTACCATTAACAAACTGTATCATACCAACACTTGGATCATGATCTTCTGCTTCCCATTCTTCATGTATGTTATCTGGAATACGCAGATAACCTACTCCACTTATTGCTCCTGTATGACTGTGCATGGGATTAAAGTCGCCTGCTACACTAATATTTCCCCAACTTTGATGTATTGCACAACTTAGATTCATATCCTGTATTCTGCCTTCTACTATTTCTCTGTGTTTTTCAACGGCAGTTCTGCGAGTATTTTCCCAATGGACAATTTTACTGTACTTGTACAATTCCGCACTTCCGTCTCCTAACATCTGTACAAAACGCTGTCCTGTCTCGCCTGGCAATACACTGTCGTTAATAGTAAATTCTCTTTTCATATTGCCTGCTAAATTCATACTATGATCAGGATGTTTTAGATTGGTCTCAAATGCTTCACATAAGTCTTTCTGCACTTGTTCTGGAATTTTTGCTTTTACAATACAAGGTCCAAAAGGTCTAATTACTTCTTCAATACTAATGCCTTGTTGAGCGTCTGTTACTTGTTGCATATGTAGGGATTCCTTCTTAATTCATCTTGTGTTAGATTCCATGTACGTTGTTTAGGAGGAGTAAACTTTAATTTACCATCAATAACAGTGTAATCATTTTGTTTCTGATGACACATACTGTATTCATTTTCTGAAATTTCTATATATTCACCATCTAACAAATCATAACTTATTCTAAGTATAGCACCTTTTTCATCATAATACAACTTATGAATTTTTTTTGTATTAGTTGTGGCTAATTGATCTGCTACTTCAAAAAAACTACTGTAGTCCATGTTCGTATCTCTCTATTAGTTCTGATGTGCAAAAGTCTTTGTGAAAATAATGAAAAGGTCGAGTTTGTGCATATCCGTTTACACAGAATATCATGTCATCTGTTAGTGTCCAATGACATCCATCACGCCAATCATCGTTTTTAAAGTTATTGATGTGTTGCTTCATGTGCGTAAATGTAGGATAATCTAGTGTAGGCACATAGTAGTTTTCACTGCCTAGTTCAGTAGCAGCAATACTCATAAACACATCTGTATCTGCAGTGTTGTGTCTACAATTACTTAGCACACTTGATTTGTATAGATCAAAATTTGCTAGTACAGTTTTGCAGGTATCAAAAAACTGTTTTGTTTCTGCACAATGTCTAAAATACATAAAGCCGTTGTAAGCATTGCATAGATTGTTTTCATACCACATCTTTCTATGGTAACGATCTTCCACAACTTCGCCTCGGTAGTTTCGTACTTGTGTAGTAAAGCAGACATTTTTAATTCTAGCACCTGCCCACCAATGATCTATGTTGCTAGTGACGAGCATGTCGCTTTCTACTTTAAAGGTTTCCTTAAAGGGCGTTAGTTCCCAGGCTAAACATTCATTAGAAAATGGCGCCATTGTATCTATAGTAATAACTTCATCAAACACTGCTTGCATATGTTCTGGTACTGGTGTTTCTTTATCAACTACAACTGCAAAGTCATTTATCTTACAGTATGTCTTGACACTGAGAGCAAGCAAATATGCGCACTGTAAATATTGCTCTCCTTGTGCAAAAGTCAAATAGCCTTGTTCACGAGTTTTTGGTCTCACAGTTTATCTGCCACTTCTAGTAAACTACGCTTATTCATTACATGTAGATCGCCTGTATAGCGTACAACATTATGTGATTCTTTATATTGATATTTTAAAAGCCAACGACCATTTGCGTAATCCAACACACTGTCACTACTGCTAAGTGCAGGCAGTGCATAGTCAAATGTTGCTGTGTTTGCATATCCGTTACATATTTGATGTGCAATACTCATTGCAAAGTCGTTGCGGAATGGTGCCTTACTAAATCCAAACAGTTCTGCATAGTAAGCATAGTTTTCATACACCATCTTCCATGCATCAAATATACGCTTTGCGTGTTGTGACTTTTTAAAATAAACAACTGTTGCCCAACGCATTTCAAACCAATTCTGTGTCATGTAATTGTCATGCCTAAATATATCATTACCTGTAACATCCCAACTTGAATTATGGCAAATAAAGTCATGGTCACTGCCTAAATAGTTTGCAAGTGTGTTTGACTGCACAATATAATCACTGTCAATCAGTAAAGTTTCATTATATGGACTAAGTTCATAGGCACTGTAGCGTCCTATGTTATTCCATTCTGTGCCTTCAAGTTCACCGTTGGGGTAACGAAATGTGCGGAAGTTTTTTTGTACAGGATCTAGTTTAATTACAGTACTAGGAAAGCCTAGGTGTTTTTCTGCTAGTCGTGCGCACAGTTCACTTAGACGTAGATAGTCTAACTGTGCGCTTTCACTATAGAGTATTAGTATACCTTTAGACTTCAACGTCACCTGCTTTACGTTTGGTTTTTAGTTCTTGATATTCGTTGTACCAGTCATTGTATACTTCGTTCCACCGCTGTTCGCATATTTTTAAAAGTTCAATACAATCAATTTCAATAGGTGTATCATAACTATCTGGTAAGATACATTTAGTGCTTTGACTAAACAAGCCTGCATTTGCATTTTTCATATACAAATAGTTAAGTAGTGTCATATCCACACGGAATAGCCCACCATTATGTGTAACAGTGAGCCGTTGCTGTTGTTGCTCTTTTAGAGTCTGTTTTTGTCGGTTGAGCTCGAATCTTTCGCGAGCATATGATTCTAGATTTTCCATACTTGATATTATAACAGGCGCCTAAGCGCCTGTCAATAGTTAAAATGTAAAGTTTTATTATGAACCTGTTGCTGTACCTGTTAGAGTAATTGAACCACCGTTGTCTGCAACATGTGTAGTGTCATGCTTTTCAAAACTAAAAATCATTCTGTGTGTACCTTCAACCTGATCCTGTACGTTGTAGATTGACTTGTTGTATGAAGTTTGATCAGCCGCTGCGTCAACCCAAGTACAACTTGTTTCTACACTTGCACCAGCGTCTGAGCTTTTAAGTTGCCACTGTACAAAGTTTGCTGTGTACGGTCCTGTATCTTCAAACTGCTTAAACACTGTGACATAACTTGTTGTTAGGTCATAGTAGCCATAGTTTGTGTTGTTTGTGTCTGCTGATCCAGAACCGCCACTCTTGCCTGATGCTTGTGCAGTTACCTGATATGTGCCTGCTGCTGTAAGCAAGTTTGCCCATTCGTTACCCTTAGTGTCTGAACCGTGTCCAGTTTGTGTTCCACTAATATTTAGACGCCCGCCTGCGTTAAAGAAGTAACGTGCTTGGTTAGCACTGCCCCATGCCCACTTGTGCGTAAATGTTAGTGTACCTGTGAATGTGTTGGTGTTGTCTCTGTTTGTAGCAGATGCACTCTGACGTGCTGCCGGTGTAAGTCTATTTGTATCAATCGTACCAATGTTTGTACTTAGTGCAGTGTATGCTTCAATTACATCACCTGCACTTGGATTTGAAATACTAGTAATACTAGAACCTTGATGAGATGCCATACTAGTGATTCTTGCAAGTAAAGTAGTCCATTGTGCCGCTGTAATTGTTGTGCCGTCACTTACGGTGCTTACAGTGGTGCTTTCACCATATCCTCTATCACTTGTTCCTGTACCCCATAATGCGTTTACACTTGTAGCAAAATCATTGTAGTGGGTATCTAGGATTGTATCGCCTGTTGAGTATGCCATTTATATCTCCGATTAGTTAATAGTTACAAAGGCTTCCACAGTGCCTTCTTCCATTGATGTTTTGGATTGGATAGCTCTGCCAAGTACATTAAATGCGTTAATTGATTCTTCGGAACCTGCTGCTCTTGCAAGTCCGTTGCCTGCACTAACAAGTCTATCACCTTTATTTACCATTCCAATAACTCTTACTGGAACTCTTCCGGCAACTGCTACTGGTGCTCCACCTTCTTGTGCTGAATTCATTAGGTATGCTGGCTTACTACTAACAACACCAAACACTCTGTCTGAAAGTTCTTCGTTTACTTCTGTAATTTCTTCTGCACCACCTAGTGCAACAATTGTGCCTGGTGCGTAATCAGCATCTGGACGGAAGTTTTCCGCCAAGTCAGCATATTGTGCAGCGGTTGATGTACCATTAAATGTTGTTGCAAACACTGTTGCAACTCTGTTGCCACTAGTACCAATATTAACTGTGCCACTAATTAGGATATCACCTGTCATTGTGCCGCCGCTAGTTGGCAATGCGCCACTACCTGACACTTGTGAATCAACATATGCTTTAGTTGCTGCGCCCAAGTTATCTGCCGGCGCACCTGCTAATAGTACTCTATTTGTTGCACCATCAATTGTCATTGCTGTACTAGTTACGCCACCGTCATTCACTTTGATTAGGATATCACCATCTGATGTTGTATTTGCAATGCTTACATTGCTTCCACTTACACCAACTGTTAAATCACTGTCAACACCAACAACTAGTCCAGTATCGTTAAGAACACTAAGAACACCACTTGTTGAATCACTAGCATCTGCGCGAAGATAATTTGCTGCAGCAATGCCACCTAATGCGTCACTGTCTGTTGCTGTTCCTTGGAACTTGTTGCCTGTAACTGCAGTACTAAGTTGAATGCCTGGCTTAATTGTTGCAAAACCTGAAAGAGCAACTTGCGGAGTGAATGTTGAGTCTTTACTTACTGTTGCAACTAATACGTTATTTGTAAAAAGTTTTACTACCACATGGTCTGAGGCACCACTGTCTGTTACTGTTTCAACAATAGCACCTGAGGTACCTGTGCCACTTGTAAATGATGGACCAATTGTTGTAAATGAACTTCCGTTGTATACTTTCAACTGTCCATTTGTGGTATCCCACCAAAGGTCACCAGTAACACTTCCTGTTGGAGTACTTGCACTTGCTGTACTACTACTAACAGTTTTAAACGCTGTTCCTGTGTAAACTTTAAGTAGGTTGTTTGTTTTGTCCCACCACATTTGACCTGCAATTGGACTTGCCGGTGCGCTAGTATTTGCAAAATTTTCAAGAAGTTTAATAGCATTCTCATTTAAAAATTCACCATAACCAGCATAGTTCTTACCAACAAGTGTAAGATCTGTGGTTGTATCAATAGTACCGTCTGCTACTGTTGCAAGAATAGTACCGTCCGTTTTATTAACTGTATAAGCCATCTTTATTTGCTCCGCATGTATTCGTTAGTATTATTTATCCATTTGATAAACTATGTATATTATATACTACTCAAGTTTGTCAATGTTTGAATTCTCACTGTGTAATCAATTTGTATTAGTCTATTAAGACTTTTTTGCACTGGGTGGAAAACAACATGTGTTAGCAACTTTCCTGTGTTGACTGTGCCTACCCAACTCCTTAACCCAAGTTCATCAAAAGTATAAGTATCATTAAAATTACTAGTGTTATCAAATGCTGCTTGATCATTTGGTTCACCATAATCTAGTAGACAACTTACAATAATATCTGTGTAAATTTGTCCGCTTGTGTGACTAACTGTAAGTTTGTTTCTAGCAGTATCGTTATTCAAACTACTGTTATCGTCAACAACTTTGTAGTATGTCTGGTTATATAAATTAGCATTTGCTCCGCTGCTATTAGCAGGCAGGTATGTAATCACTCCTGTTGGGTCAACACTGGTGCCGCCATTGCCGAAAGCCATTTCATGAATAAAACCATTTGTTTTGTTTGATATGCTAAGAGCAAGTGCTTCACTCATGTTTTCGTAGTGAATAGCATTACGTTTGTTTACATAATCTTCACCTGTCTCTGGATCAAAGATACGAATATGACCTTCCATCATTACGCCACTAGTATCCTTGAGCGCACTTTCTGGTTGTTGTGGTTGTTCAATATCTTTTTTCATGTCTTTCTTTTCCATAGTTTTATACCTTAAGTAAACATTCTACACTCTTTTCCGTTAAATCGCTATTTGTTTCTAATGCGATTCCAACGAGAGGGCCTTGCCCGTTACTGCTTGCACATCCATTATTGGTAGCAAACACTGGCATGCCTTTTGTAATATTACCTACAACACGGACTGGTACACGACCAACTAATGCTACTGCTTCGCCATCTGCCGCACTATTCATCAAGTATGCCGGCGCAGTACTTATAACACCAGCAAGATAATCTGTATCAGGTCCTGCCTTTGTAATTTCTGCATCACCTCCTACAGTTACTACTGTGCCAGGCGGATATTCTCTATCTGCACTGTAAATCTCTGCCAAGTCAGCATATTGTGCGCTTGTTGCTATACCTTGAAACTCTGTTGCACTGATGTTTCCTAAAACTTGTACTTTACCAGTACCGTTAGGATTAAGTAGAATGTTAGCGTTACTTGCAGTAGTTGTAATGTTATTATCAACAATAGTCAACCCATCTGTAGTAAATGTATCAGCGTCTATAGTACCACTGCTTGTTAGACTTGTAAGTGTGCCAACGCTAGTAATGTTTGTTTGTGCCGCTGTGCTTAAGGTACCTGCTACACTTGTTGCTTCTAGTGTATGCAACTGTAATGTACTTGCACCTGCACCACTAATGTCCATTGTAATGTTGCCAGTGTCTGCCGCTGTATTTGTTGTTGTGCCTATTACAAACTTATCTGTACTTTCATCAAATATAAATGCAGCATTGGAACCTGAAGTACCACGCTCCATAATAAATCCTAGGTCATTTGTGTTTGCGCTGGAACCTAATCCATTTTGTAATCCTATAAGTGCGTCGTCAACTGTGAGCGTAGATGTGTTGAGTGTAGTAGTGGTACCATTAATTGTTAAGTTTCCTGTTACAACAAGGTCTTGACTAAGTGTTACATCGCCTGTTGCTGAAATTGCAATAGCATCTGTATCACTAGCACTACCAATATTTCCGTTATCTGGAATGATTACAGTGCCAGCAAACGTTGTACTAGATGCAGTAATTGTTTGTTCTACTGTGCCATCCACTGTAATAACAACACTTCCTGTGCCTGTATCTATAACTTCAACTTGTGAATTACCTTCGATAATTTTATCTGCATTAAGTCCACTTATTTGTGAATCTACATACGCTTTAGTGGCTGCATCTTGGGCTGCTCCAGGATCACCCATGCCAGTAATCTTGTTTGTGCCCATTGCTATAGGACCACTCATAGTGCCACCTGCCAGAGGTAACATTGTGTCTGCATATGCTTTTGTAGCCGCATCTGTGCCGTTGGTAGGAGTGTCTAGTCCTGTAATCTTATTTGAGCCCATTGCTAGTGCGCCTGTCATGGCGTCACCTGCCACAGCAACATAAATTGGATTTGCAGTTGTAGTTGTATCTACATAGTTCTTTGTGGCGGCATCCTGTGCGCTTCCTGGATCTGTAACGCTTGTCAATTTGTTACTACCCATACTCACATCTGCACTTGGTGCAAAGGCAATTGTAATATCATTTGTATTTTGTGTAGCAGTAATTGGTGCAGTGCCAATAATTTTTCTAAACTGTAAGTCAGAACCAACTTTGCTACTGAATACACTAGCACCGCTTGCGCCTAGGTTGTTACCATTATTAGATTCACCGCCACCTAGTCCAGGAGGTGCAGCACTAATCCAACTATCTCCATCCCAGGTTAAAACGTGGTTTGTAGTTGGTGTGCCGACATAGTCAACATCGTTGACATCTCTAATACTAGCCGCTGCAATACGAGCATCTGCTCTAGCATTAGTAAAATAAAGATTAGTATTTTCTGTAATGTGTGAAGTGTTTATTGTGACTGCACCACTACTAGGACTTTGTCCATTTACAGTTTTGACGGCAATACCATCTAAAGTTGTATGGTTAGATGCATTAGTAATAATGCGAGTGTCTAGATCCGTAAAGTTACCGTCTAGTTCCGCATGTGTTAGTGCTTGGCTTTTGTTGCCTCTAAGTGTTATTGCCATTCTTTATTCCTCACGATGAAGTATTTATCAACCATTATAGAAGCTCTTCTACATAATCATCTTCAACATAATCTGCAACCATGTAAAGTTTTTCATTTAGTTCTAGTCTATAATTAGGCACTTGTGCTTGGCTTTCCTTAAGGAAGTTAGCATTAACAGTTGTTGATTGTTGCAATCCTAATCCATCTGAAGCCACGCCGCTACCCAAATCATACCATGTCTTAGTGTCTGTGTCTGTTGCTGGCAAGCGTTGCTCTCTACTACCGTCAACTACTAAAAAGCCAGGTTCAATTCTCAAGTAAATCTGTGTGCCACCTGTGCCTCTACGCAATCCTGAGATATAATTGTCCTCTAAACTTACTTCGCGATATGTTATACGTTCATTTCCTATAAACACTACTCCAGGAAATTCGCTATCTGCCGTAACAAATGGAAGCACACTTGCGTCTTGAACAAATATCTTGTCATCTGTGATATCGATTGGTTGTGCTACTTCTGTTGTTGCATCTTTGCTTAATCTTAGATATTCAACGTTGTCGTTCATATCTTTAAAGATTCTGAATCCTATGCTAGGCTGTATTGTATTTTCGCTTATATGAGTAATAATTACAACGCTTGTTCCAGTAATGGTTGCTTGTACCGCAGAACTCATAATAATTTCACTGCCGTTAGTAATGTAATCGCCCGGGTGCAGTCTAATTCCATCTACTGTGACCCAGAAGTTGTTTACGTTAGCAACTGGTCTGTCTACTGCATAGGTTCCTACTGTGCCACTTACTGTAGTGCGATCGAATCCTGCACTGTCAAATCCTACTTCATCAAACTCATCAATAATTGTAGTACTGCCTGTGCCTTGACCTACATAAACTTTTGTTTGGATACGCAAAGGATCATGATTAGCAAATGTATTAATACGCATCACACTTGAACTTGTGAAACTAAATGCCGAATCAATTGTAATTTCTGCACCATCTGCACTTATTGTATATTCTGCATCTGCACGATTATACACAATCACAGTGTCGCCTTGAGCAGGTGCAGTTGTAAGAGTAACAAAAGCATCTCCTGACGTTACAGTATAATCAATGTTACGAACAGCATTAAGTGTTGTATTTGTACTTTGTTGTATTACTGCAACACCTATATCACTTATGTTACTAATAGTAGTTTCGTTTGCTGTTGTCGCAATTGCAAACTGTACAGTGCTTCCATCACCTGTGTGATACTTGCTGTTTACAGGACGCAATCTTACGTTGTCAATCTCAACTACTGTATTAGCACCAAATGGTTGTGCATAGTTAACAGTATTATCTAAACTATATGTAAATGTGCCAGCAGTCATAGTCTCTGTTTGTAATGCGATTCTACTAGGTGCATCTCTGCTAGTTTCTTGATTAAATGTAAACACATGAATTTGTGCACCATTGTCCGGTGCTGTTGTAAATGTGACTAAACTTCTGTTGTCCTGTGATCCAATTGTAGTAGTAGTTTCTACACCGTCAACAAATACTAGTGCTTGTTGTGTAAGAGTTTGAACGTTACTTAACACAAACGCTGTAGTTGATCCATCACCTTGATAGGTGTATTCACCTACAAGTTTTTCACCTGTAACGCCATATGCATATATGTGTAAAATGTCTGTTGCTGTTAGTGGCGAACTGAGTACAACTTCTTTGCTTTCATAATCAACTGTAAAGTTATAAACTCTTTCAGAATTTTTATATACAATCAAGTATATAAAATCATCTGAACTCTTTGTAGGATCACCAAATTGAAAATCTACTTTACTTGCTGTTGTGTCCGTATAACTAGTGTAGCGAATGTCAGGTGAGTTTCCATCTTTTTCATAATCGTTACTTGCATGTGTATACACTTCCATATCTAGTGTATCATATACTCTACCTGGAATTAGCTCTTCAGGCGCATGGCTATTATAGGTGTCAACAAATCCGGCGCCATCAACATTAATGTCCTCAGGTCGTGTACCTAATTCTATATCAGTAAACAGACTGCTAATATTTGTATCTAGTCCAGCAAGAACTGCAAGGCCATCGCTGTCTATTTCAAAATTATCAAATGCAATAGTGTCAAAGTTACTGCTATCAAATCCTGGATTTTGATCAAATCCTGCACCACTGACTTTGTTACCTAAGTATCCTGTGCCTCTCTGCAATAGTTCTAGATCATCTCCAATCATTCCACTAGTTGGATAATAGTAAGCAGCAATTCTATCTGCGCTATTTGTAAAGTCTTCGTCAAGAGCAACTTCAAGTACTGTAAATCCGTTAGCATCCTCTACACTAAAAGTAGCGCCGCTTGTGAAATTACTCTGTGCAGTGTATACTTCTTGTGTTTTTGTAACTGTATTTTGATATGCAATTACATCACCTGTTGAATAAGCAGTGTTTGCTGTCCAATCTTTTATGTTACTAGAGTAACTAATACGATCAAATTTAATTGTGCTATCAAAACCTCTAATTGTTTCGTTGAGCAATCTAGGACTTAGTTTTAAATCACTACCACTGCCTGCAATAGTGATTGTAGGATTACTTGTATACCCACTACCTTTGTTAGTAACACTTACACTAACAATAGAGCTACCATTGGTTTTTGCAGTTGCAGTTGCTTGCACACCACCAACTAGTTGAGGCGCACTTATTGTTATTGTAGGATCATCTAAATATCCAGTTCCTGCATTAACAATTACAATATTGTCTAGTTTGTAGCCGTAATTTTCACTCCAAGGTTGATTTAATCCTTGCGTTCTTAAAATTTCATCTCCGACATATTCTCCACTAGGTTTGCGGAAATATTGATTTGTTTCGTCATAAAATGCATGAATGTCAAAATCTGTGGTATCACTGTCATAGGTATCAAGTTTATCGTACTTGCTGACATATTCACGTATTTTTGTTTTATAAGGCTTTACTTCTTCAATGAAATTTTCAATGAAAGTTGTGTTATCAAATTTAAATGTGCTATATTGATCCAGGCTACGAATTTTATGTGCCACAGTAATAAATGAAGTTTTAAATACCCAATCTTCAGTGAATGTTGTTTCGTTTAGTGCGTATTCTACTAAACGGAAGAACATTTCATTCATGTTAATTTTATATGTATCAACAAAAATTTCATTTTTAATTGCTGTAATAATTTGTCTAATTTCATCTGACGGGACTTTATCAAATGCACTAAAATCAAAACCACCGTTATCAAAACCTGTGCTTTCAAAATTGACATTCGATTTAGAAAAATCATAAAGATTGTCACTTAGTTGAATTGTGCCTCTTTCTATAATTACTTCAGTCCACGAATCAACTTCAGCATTTTTTACAAACATACTAAAGTTACCCTCATCATTGCTTGTAACTTTAGCAATATCGCCTTGTTCAGCATCTAGCAGTGATAGAAGATCTGCTTCTAAAGTGACCTGGTATTTAGGCACTGTTGTCTCATCATATCCAGCTGCGTAATACGTTGTATAGTTCCAATAATCTGCAGTATTGTATCCTTGAATATTTGTAAGTAACCATGAACTATCACTCTGTAGTGTATAAACACTCCAGTAATCATTGTTATTTTCATCTTCGAGAACTAGTACCTTGTACCCGGTGGTTAAAATTGCAGTGTTCAAGAAATCTCTTTCTTGTACCGTGTTTACTTTTGTATCATATTCGCCACTGTCTACTGTAGGTAAAGGCTCACTACCAAACAGTGTAGATAAATTACTAAATCTAGCAAAAGGCGCAGTAGCGAACACATTGTTACAATACTGTGTCATTACTTTTATAGCCGCTGCACGATTTACAAAAAGTCCTTGTCTTGGCTGAGTTAATACACCATATTTTTCTACGTCACTTAGATAAGGATCCGGAACAAGATTTCCAACACTGTCGCTTCCTGCTAGACTGTCAACAAGTTTGTTATACATTCTTGTTGGAATATTTTGGTCTGTATTTCCTTTACCAAACAATTCAAATTCACTGTGTAAAACACCTTCATTTTTTACCACATCGTAATTGATGCTTAATACAACATCGCTGTCTTTAAAGTAGGACTTGCAGTTGTATAGTGCTACCGCATCTGTATCAAAAAATGCTAGATAAGGAATGCCTTGAGCTTTTGGATTTTCAATTATTTTTGTTACACTATCTGCACTTATGTTTCTAAATTCTGCTTCGCTAGGAACACTAGTGCGTCCTTTTACCCAAAAGAAATAACGCACTTTAGTATCTTGCAGTGTGCTATCAAATACTTCAACAGTAGCAAACTTTGTAATATCTTTGACAGTGCCTGCGCCTGTGTATTGTTCCGGCGGCACATCACTCATTATCCATTCGTATACATCAATACTACTTCCAGGGAAAGTTACACCCCAATAGTTTGTTCTAAAATCTAAATCACCTTGTTCAGCATTTAAATAATGTACTGTGCTTGTATCCCACCATAATCTATATTCCTGTTTTTGATTCCAATTGTTGTACATTGCTGGATCATTATGAGTAACATAAGTTAATTCGCTTTGCGCTATGCCTGCAATTTTACCTTTTGCTGGATCAATGTAATCTAAGAATACACTAATTTCACCAGACTTTTTGTTGTATAGTGCTACTCTATTGATTAAATTAACATCAACTCTGTTTTCCTGATTACGATATACACGCCAAGCACTTGTTCTGTCATTGTTGTTAAACTCATAGATACTACCACTATTTTCGTAAGTGTTTGATCCACTGGTAGTTGTATCTCCAGGCGCACCAACTATAATTCTGTTGTCGCTAAATGCTATCGCTCCACCAAATTCATCTAAATCTTGTATGTTAGTGCTCTTTAGTTGTTGACCAAACACTAACTTATGTGGATTTGAAATAGTTGGAGAGTTTGCATCTAAAAGTTCGTATACATATGCAGCACCACTTTGTGTTCTCTTATCAGTAAACGTTGTACCTTTTTGATCAAAACTTGTTATTGCTTCTAAATAACTTTCGCTGTTACTATTAGTGTCGATATCAAATCCAACACCTAGCAGTGTGCTTGCTCTGTCACTTGCAATTACTAGATTGCGTGTTCCAGGTTGAGCATCAACTCCAACTCCAAAATGTTTGTCAAACATTACCTTGTTGCCAAAATTCTCGTTTTCAAATGCATTTGGATGATTAATTTTTTGTGTGTTTACAAAAGGCTGGAACACTTTATCTCTTTGGAACAATTGACCTGATCCAGGATTAACAGTAAGTCTGTTATTTTCTAACGTTTCTGTAGTTGAAATTACAATTTGTCCACTACTGTTGACACTTGCTGATACTCCTGGAATATTTGCTAGGTTAATATCAGAGGCAATGCCTGTTGGGTTACTACCGGTTTCTCCTACAGTAATCTTATAGTCGTTAATGTAAAACACATCGCCGGCAGTCTGACTATGGGTAGCATTTGAAGTTACTGTTCCATAATTCTTTCCGCTGTCTTGGAATATAAACACACTACCTGTGTTAGGATTAGTTTCATCTTCACCTGGTGTGCCAATTGCAACCATTGTACCATTAGTATCTATACTAACACTTTTACCAAATTGTTCTTCAGTTGCAATTGTTTCTCCAACAATGTTTTGATCCAACTTTTGTTTTTCACTGAAACTACCTGTGTATACTACAATTTTACTACCTGCAATAGGAGTAGTTTTGAATGTAATTGTGTTTGAAGTGCGTGTATAAAATCCATCTGTGCTACCTTCATTATCTGTAGGTACATCTGTATTATCTGTTTCAATTTGTAGCACATCATCTACTTCAACAAAGATTTTTGTTTGTAGTGTATCTGCTGTGGTAAATGATTTGCTTGTTCCGTCTGCTATAAAGCGTTCAACTGTTTGTGCAAAAACATATGCTTCGCCTGCTTGAGAAAGTACAGTACTATCACTATTTGCTACTGCGGCATCCGGTGCACCTACTACAATGTATCTTCCGTAGTAATCAGTATCTACGTCAAAACCAAACTTATCTCCTGGCATTGTTTCATGCCCTGCAAATGCCGCCACTTGTACAAAATAATCTTGTTGTCTTATAACAATATCTAGTCCACTTGAAGGAGTACTTGTAAATGTGATATCGGCACCACTCAGTGTAAAGTCTTTGTTTGGCAGATATACCTTGCCATTTTCATCTGTTACATTTAACGCTTGTATATTAATGGGAGTGAAATCTAACGTATAGGATGCACCGCCACCTGTGGTGACTGTGAAACTACGCTCACTAGTTGATGCGATATCCACAAGTGCATATGCATATATTTTGTTACCGCCTGGCGCACCTACAAATAAATGTCTTCCATTGCCGCTCATTGTCAAACTATAACCAAATTGATCACCAATAGTAACATCCGAAGGTCTTATAGCAGGTCTTTTGTTGAACGTTCCAGCACTATCCACATAGTATACAAATACTGCACCAGCACTACTTTGTGTTTCGGGCGCACCTACTGCAACATAGTCGTTTCCTACTCCTACGCTAAAGCCAAATCCATTTACACTATCACCAATTGTAGCAGTGCTTACACTGTTGCCTTCTGCAAGTGGACCAGACTCACTGCGCACATAAGGAATTATTAAACCTGTTCCTGAATCAGGTGCACCAGCAACAGCGAGAGTGCCTTCTCTGTTAATTGCTAAACCTGTTCCAAATTTATCTAACGCATTAATAGGACTTTGTGTTTTCGTGCCTGTACTAGACCATGGCTTAGTATTTTGCAGGACTTCCCAATCTCCGGATTTGTTTTTGTCAACCCATACCAGTTCCTGGTTATCCCAGCCGCTTACTGGAGTAAATGTAAAAATATCACTTGCTTGACTAAATCGTACACTGCTTAATTTGTACATTGGGATTCTTACATCGGATAGCGCAATATCAAATGCCGCACTTGTAAGTTTTATTGCAAACTTACTTGGACTTTCTACACTGTGTACTTTTGCAACTCTTCCAATTGGTGGTGCAGAACGCACAATAACATAATCATTTTCAACAAGTCCGTGATTGCGATCTGTTGTATAGATTAAAAATCCGTTTGTTGTGCTTTGTACATCAGTAATTGTACTAAGCATTTCATCAATGCGACGCATGCCCCAGGTATTTGTATCATCTGTTGCAAACCATATCTTTTTGCCTTTACCAAGTTCATTAATTCTTGTGCTTAGTGTTTCAAGTTGATCGCCATTAAAAAGTGTAAAATCAACATCATCTAATCTTGCATAACCTGCGCTATCCAAATCGTTAAGCGTCAGACTGTTTGCATTTCTAACACCAAATACATTGCCGTTATAGTTATTTGGACGTTTGAAAAGATCTTTTCCTTGAACATGCAAGTGCCCTGAAATGCCAGTATCTGCTGCTGGCTTATCTCCGTCTGCATGAAAATGTAATAAGAACGGATTGTTTGCAGCATCTTGTTCTGGAATGATTGTTTCTATAATTTGATTACTATCTATACTTCCATATTCGCCTACACGGAAAGCCCACTCTTCAAAATAATCAATCTCTTGATCCAAGTTTGTGAGTTCAGCATCAATTAATTTATTAATTGCGCTACCTGTGCCTTTTTGTGTAATCAGTCCTTGATAAAATTTAACTTGACTGACATCATCCAAATTAAGTCCCTGCAGATAATCTTTGTTGTTGAATCCAATTATACCTTTGCCTAGTTTGTCCACTCCATCTTCGAGATTCAAACTATCTAGATCGAAAAAGTCTTTAAACTGATTGGCTTTTGTAGTAAGATTTTTTAGCATCCCAGTAGAAATTTTATCAGCAACTAACCATTGATTGTAATCAAATACTTGTGTGCCACTGTGGCTTACTTTTGCTACATATACTACGTTTTGATAACTTACAATATCACCTTTTCTATAATCAACATAACTCTGCCAAACATTTATTGCATCATCACTTAAGAAGAATCCAGGAGCATGTAGTGTGCCATTCCAATCTCCACTTCTCGATCCAATAAGTTTAAGTCTTTCCTGTCTGTTTCCTAGCTCAGGCTGATAAATTACGTCATTGAAAATAGTTTTATTGTTGAAAACAAGAACATGCTCGTGTTGTACAGGATCTACTTGCACACTGTATAACTGAGTATTTTCTATATCTACGCTGATTTCAACTTGATTATCTATTCTACTAACATCATAAAATTCAGTCTTTATAATACCAGCGTTTGCATCTTTTATTTTTCCCACACGCTGGATGTTATCAACTGTGGTATACTGTCTGTTAATAGTTAGTTTATCAAAACAAGGACTTATAACAAACACACTGTCTGTGTTCCAACCTTGTTGCAACCAAAATGCATATTCCATGCCTGCGTTTACAAAATCGAAAGCCTGTCCATCTTCGTTAGTTTGATTAAACACAAATCCTCTACTTACTAGATATCTTTGATAACCTACTAAAAAGTCAAACACTTGTTGAGGAGTTGTAATAATGGTACCGTATGGTATGTTAATTATTCTACTTTCAAAGCCTTTGTATTCTATAAATGTTAAATCAGCAAGAGTACGCTGATTAAATTCATTGTTTTGAACACTTGGAATAATTTTGAAGAATGGGTTTTCAATGTCATACCCTTGTATCTCGTATCCGTCTGTGCGTTTTATAATCTGCACGCCACTATAGACAACACGTTCTAAAGGTGCGCTTTTCTTAGTATAGATTGTTAAATCTTCGTCTGGAATAAAAATATTTTCACTACTACTGCCTGGGCTTACACTTTCAGCAACTACTTTAATGTAATTTTTATCGGTAAAGCCTGCCATACCATAGCAAAGATTAAGTTCGAGGTTGTTTATTTCATTGATAATAGCATTTACTGCAAAGCCATTATGTTTAACATATTCTGAAATAAATTGATTATATCCTTCTACTCTCATTATATCAGTTTGACCTGTGTGCACCATACCATGCATGTGAAAGTCTGCTATACCTGGTCTATAACTTTTTCCTTTTTGTAATATTTGATCATATTCGCTGTCATTTGCATAGAGATTGGTATCAAACATCAATGTACAGTACTGCGCAGGCAATATATTTGCCGCAAGTATTTGCATAACAAAAGGAAACTCACTACTGCGTCTCCAAGCAGTTTCACCTGGACTTTGATCGCTATATGCCCACTGCGAATTTATGTTAGTGCTAAAAGCATCTCTTACTAGAAAGTCTGCCGGTGCTTTGAGTTCGCCTTGTTCGGTTACAGGGATAATATCCATAAGCGTTGGGCGTTGATATCTAACAAGTGTTGTAAAGTCTGTGCCTACTGCATCATTGTATAGTTTACCATCACGCAAATCTTCCCAAAGCACTGTATTACCAAATGTATATGGTGCTTCGCCGTAACGATCATCCCACCAAGTTGGTTTTACAGTTACTCCAAGCATTTCCCACGGTGTTGTGTGCGGAGTATCTGTGTCATAAACCCATTTGTACATGCCTCTCCAATACCCAGGCACTCTACTTCCATCTAATTTGTTTACACTATTTCTATAGTTCCAACTAAACAAATCGTCGCTTGTGCTTAGTGTATTAGTTTGTATTTTAACTCTATTACGCAAACTCCATTCGCCAAAGTAACTTCTTGTAATATTATTTGCTTCAGCAAAATTTTCTAAGGTACTACGATAATATCCTGGGATTACATTACTGAAATCAAACAAGTCTCTGTTGTATTGAGTTTTAATATTATTATAGATTCTTTTTTCTAATTCCAATATAATATCATCGCGGATATCTCCGTATCCGATCCAAATACTACCATCATGTCCAAGCACTACTTGTTTAGGAGTTTTATAAGTATTATCTGTGTACTTACGCGGAATAAATTTGTTGTAAAGTCCTAACTTGGTTGGTGTTGGTGGAGCAAAACTACCATCTGTGTCACTGTACTCTACAATTGTAATTGTATCGTTGATTGCTATACCAATGGTTGAAAGGCCAGCGCCACCAGAGGTTGTAAGCACTACTTTTGCTTCTGTGGTATCAAAAGTATAATCGCGTCCTTCTAACAACAAATTGCTGTTATGATAAACCAATACTGCTCTATTACTAATAC
>UEXM01000333.1_pt1 | contig 31046 bp, 36 predicted proteins | sample 1796661 | NCBI WGS metagenome assembly UEXM01 (sample SAMEA4772469, study PRJEB27181) | metagenome
TTCTGTAAAGTTTGTCTGAATGTATATGCTAAATGTCCAGCAGTACGAAATGGATGCATGTGCGAAAAAGATAAAGGCCAAGGTCAAGGTTTGGCCATCTGCAAGGGCATCGCAAATGGTGGCAAAGTGCCGTAAAGAACACGGTATTGTGCGTAAAGGTAAAGCAGGAAAGTCTCTTCAACGGTGGAAAAAGGAAAAATGGGTCGACAAGCGTACCGGCAAACCATGCGGTCACCCAGGGGACTCAGAGTATTGCAGACCAACAGAGCGTGTATCAAAGAAAACACCCGTTATGAATCCATCCAAAGCCAAAATAGCCGTTAATTTAAAACGCAAGACCGCCGGGAAGCGCGCCAAAATCGTCCAACGTTGACTTTCAAAAAGGGGAAGAAAAGGTCAAAAACCCCCATTTAACTCGGAAACCAAAATTGCGGTGGGTGGGATTTTATGTTCTAAAAATAAACCAGTAACCGTTGTTAAACATCATTTTATGTGGCGAGCGGGTCCTATATTCTATATATCCGTATTATTACATGGCATATGATGTTAACAACCATGCGCACTTGTTATATCTTGCTGTGCGCTGTGTTCGCTCTTGCTGTGCCTGTACAGGGCAAAAACAGATACGCCGTTGTAACACTGGGAACACCTTCGGTTTGTGCTCGTACGGCGGTCCTGTGCTGGTCTGTTCTGAAGCACAATATGACGGGCATCGATGTTGTTGTGATGCACTTTGACAGTCTCTCTCGTTTCACTAGAGAACCCGGATGTGCTCCGCTGCTGAAGCTGAATGTTCGGTGGAGGTTCGTTCCTAAGATAGACAAGCCAGGGGCACAAGACGTAGCCGCTTGGAAGATTGCCTTTTCCAAATTAAATGCCTTTAAAATGGTGCAATATGACCGTGTGTTGTTAACCGACTCGGATGCGTTTTTCAGGGTAAACAAAACAACGTTTGTGACAGATTATTTTGCGCTCAACTCAGCGGTCATCTATGTGTCAGCAGACCAATATAATCTGCCATGTGGTGGCCAGCGGCGGTACAGCATGAATGCGGGTCTTTTGTCATTCACACCATCAGAGAACATGTACAAAAAGTTCATTGAACGCAGTCAGCACGACGGGTGCCTGTCCGGGAAAAAGTGGACATGGAGCGAGCAGGAGCTTATCATTTGCCTGACCATGAAAGAAGGCATCTTTATGTACGTCATCTGGCCAGTCTACATGAGCATGACACCTGACACTTGGAATAAATGCCCATACGAAGTCGGTTGTGGTGTGCGTCACGTGCACTTCGCGGACGGAGGCAAACCCCCACAGCCCAAGAGTCAGCATAGATTCCATCGTGAATGGCAGGCGCTGTATACCGAGCTTGTCTCAGTACAGCACAAAACCAACATCCAATAAACAATATCAGTGTTCTAAAAATAAACCAGTGACCGTTGCTATGATAAACTATGGCGCGCCAAAATCGACTTTCAAAAAGGGGAAGAAAAGGTCAAAAACCCCCATTCAACTCGGAAACCAAACTTACGGTGGGTGGGATTTTCTGTTCTAAAAATAAACCAAGCGTATTGCTAGGGTAATGCATGGATGGGCGTGGCACTTGGTATGGTAAATTCGACTTGCAAAAAGGGGAAGAAAAGGTCAAAAACCCCCATTTAACTCGGAAACCATAGTTCACGGTGGGTGGGACCATTTTCAAAAGTGAAGAGCATCAGACTAACGGTCGACTCGACTTTCAAAAAGGGGAAGAAAAGGTCAAAAACCCCCATTTAACTCGGAAACCAAACTCACGGTGGGTGGGTCCATTTCAAAAGTGAAGAGCATCGAGAAGTCCTTAGCAACGATGCAACGGTTATTTTGAAATGTCCAATGTCGACTTTCGAAAAGGGGAAGAAAAGGTCAAATCCCCCCATTCAACTCGGAAACCAAGATCACGGTGGGCGGGTTCTTTTCTGAAAATAAATCGGGGTTGTTACTAGGGCCATGCATGAAGTGGGCGTGGCACATAGTATGCTAACCTCGACTTTCAAAAAGGGGAAAAAAAGGTCAAAAACCCCCATTCAACTCGGAAACCAAACTTACGGTGGGTGGGATTTTCTGTTCTAAAAATAAAAATGATAACTCATAACACATGGGATCAGAGACGAGCAAACATGGGCCTCCGCCAGACTATGTATGTTCTCAATCGACAGAATATTATGTGAATGAACGAGGAGCACGCAATCTAATAGAGCTCATCTGTGATTCTCATGACCCCTCGAAGACCCATGTTCGCGCACGCCTTGTGCATTTCTTTCGTATGACTACACTATCAGACACTACGATGACTACAGAGGCCAGAGATGTCTTTGCAACCCATACATTAGCATTGACAATAGCATACAAACACTTGACACAATGTTTATCGGCACCAGAAGACATGAGAACGTCTGTACAACTTATTTTGGATGCAATAGAAGGGCTATTTTGTACATGTGTACCAGGATACCAGTCGGGGTCTATAGCATATGCTGCAATGAACTTGGTAGATGGGGAATTTTTCGTGAAATAATCCGTATTTTTCGATAACGACCAAAGGTGACCAAAGTTGTATACTAAATTGGTACTACTAGAACAAGCGGGCCTAAAAAGTCTCTACCAAAAAACGACGATGCAGCTTTGTTTGGAGGTCCATGGTGCCATGAATATACACGAACATATGTACCTTTGTATTCCATAAGACTCATCCTACAGAACTCTCTTGGAAACATTTGTCCAACCTTTCCTGTTAGTTGACTGCCTTTAAGAATCACTGGGAATGGATATGGTGTACTTTTCTCTTCAGACGATACGAATAAACGAGCTGGACTTATAAGTTCTTTCCAGTCTTCTGGTGCAGGTAGCGGGACAATCAGTTTAATATCGCTGATCTCAACAGGAACACCAAATCTCTCTTCAAGGGTTGACTTGATTTCATCTGGAGTTTCACTGAACCAATAATGTTTATCATCACCACACGGTTCTCCAAAGTATGCCTTTGTTCCATTGTCTGCTACAATCTCTTCCGACTGGAATATACGTTCGCGGTCTGGTGACTGTGTGCTGCTAAATGAAGATACAACTTTCATAAAGCCTTTTATCCACTTAAGATACACATTTCTGTTTGTCAGACCAATCCGTTCATCTTCAATCCAATCGTCTTCGTGTGGTGCCGGACCAATATTGTTTGTCTTGAGAATGGCTCGACACGAGGCTAGTGCAACTGTGCCATTGACATAGTCTTCATCTCCCATCAATTCACTTATGATGAGACTCAGAAACACTGCACTCTTTTGTCTGCTATGTCCATCAACAAAGTCATACGGCAAGAGAGAAGTCATGAGCTCATGTGGAGTCATGTGGCCCGATGTTGTAAACCAGGCATGCTCGCTTTGCTCTGTGGTTAACTGTGCGGCGGAATGAAGTCTGCGACCAATATTTACGGGCCTTTTGTACAAGTCTAAATTGTTCATGTGCTGTGACTGTTGTTGTATCTGTAATCGTATTTGTGATTGTGTAATATATCCTGTTAAAAAAATTCTGGAATGCTTTAAGGGCTGTTTGGAGAAGACTTGTCCTTGCTCTTGTTTTAATTCATAAATCGGGGGTTAAAACACAAGAAGTGTGTATATCGAATCAAAACTTATCGTCATAACCAAAAAATATGGCACGGAAGAAGGTACCCAAGGAAGACACTAAAACGGGCAAAGAAAAGCCAGAGCCCACTGCAAATGAAGTTTCTGAGAAGCCTAAACGAAAGTTTCGGAATCATCCTGGAAAGCGCAAGACCCGCCAGCTTATGAGAAAGGCCCACAAGGCAGCACAGGCTGGACCCATTCAGAGTACTGTCGGTATGCGTCGACTTGTCATGCGCGTTATGAACGATGAAAACATAATGCTACGATGGACACCTGGAGCTATCGAAACACTCAAGTACATGTCATCGAGTGATGTACATCGGATTTTGAAGATTGGATCTGTTCTTTGTTCAACAGCAGGAAAGTCTACGCTTCAAGCCAGACACATAGATCAGGGTCTAGCCATTACTTCAGACTTAGTGTAATAAATTTTCCCAAAACCATGGAACTACATGTACCGCTCAGAGGGTCGTTGGCATCTCTTATTTTAAATCAAGAAGATCAATTATATTACATCCGACAATGGCTTGAAACACGTCTTCCTCTTGCTTTAGACGAAACACAAGATCATGTTTTACGCCAAAGTCCACCTCCGTCACCTACACATCGACACAGAAAGGTTGGTCCGGGTAAAACATGGTTGCAGCCTCAGGAGCCACCAAAGACGGTAGCACTGAAGGATCACATTTCGAGAGCAATCCATCTTGCTTTACAAAAACCAGCACCATTTCAGCTCACTTGGATTATTCTTGGGATATGGTTTTCGGATGAAGGGGCAAGACATAGAGTCAGAGAACTTACGCCTACAATGGTTGGAAACACATACTTTGAAACATTTGAAGATAGAGTCACTCAGTTTATCACTGGAAGTGCATCATGCGCATGTTTACCTTCATTAGCAGCTGCTGCATCTGAGGAGGTTCGATGTACTAATGCGTACGAAATACATAACTTTTTATTAAGTAAAGCATGACCATGATCAAAGAGTATGGAAACTCCAAAGCGAAAACGAGTGGGAGTCGACAAAAAGATGATCATATGTGCAAACCAGAGCTGGAGATGCAATAAATGCAGACAAAAACTACCGCCTACTGTAGAGATTGATCATTATATTCCTCTAGGTTGTGGGTTATGGCATCTATTAGATTTTGATCCCAACGGACTTGAAAACCTACAAGCATTATGTCCGAACTGTCATGCTTCTAAAACTATGCGAGAACGAATGTATGCACCCGTTGATAGCTACATCCCATGCGAATGTGGCCGAACACACTCTAGATACTTCCTACCGACATGCAAAAAGTGGACCAAAAAACTCGACCGAATTAAAGATGGAGTATGCTTTAAGCAACGCAAGCTAAGAGATACATAATAAATAACCAATTTGTACGTTTAACTTTGAATGACTAGAAGTGCCTAGTTCGGTCGAGATAATACATTACATTCAACAAACTATACACAAGTACTAGTTACTCTTAACAAGAGTCTATTGATATCTTTGGTAACTTTTTAAAATATTGGATTCGATAATATATTTGGTTATAATTGTTCCCAATATGGCTTGTGCGGATGGGAATTGCCCTGCTGAAAGAAACCCAAGTGCAGATGCTTGTCTTTGCCCGCCGTGCCCAAACCATAGGCTTTGTGGTATGTATCATATCCCACAAGTTTATCTTGATATTCATCGTGGAACGTGTGGAAACTGCGCTGCATCCTTTGGAAAGGCTCTCTCGTTTGTAGAAGAAGAATTTGAGTGTTCGGTTTGTCTCGAGAGCCATCCGGTTGGAATCAGACACCCGTCAAACTGCATTCATGTTTTTTGCATAGGTTGTACTCGTCATCTTTTTTGGGGAGATGAAACCGAAGTGGATCCCAGGGATTATGGTTTCACCGGTGATGGCGACTCTTCATTAGAAGAATGGACGGAAACAGAAGATGCAGAGGAATATAACTTGGCAGTGGACGCGCAAGATGAAGAACATGATCTTTTGGAAAAGGACGGAAGGTGCCCATTGTGCAGACGTGAAGCGATTCCTGACTGGCGAGCTAAAGTCGGTGAATGGACTCCAGCTTAAATTTTGTTTTAAACAATACATTTCTACAGATGGTACATTTACATATAGGTTCAATAGTATGACCTTCTAGCTTAACTAAATACTTGTGATCTCTAATTATTTCTGATGATAAATCAAAGGGAATTTTAACCCAAATAATCCGGATTCTTCGGAATCCACGTGGGTACTGTCATGATGCTCTTCACTTTTAGAAAGGAACCCACCCACCGTGAGCTTGTTTTCCGAGTTAGATGGGGGTTTTTGACCTTTTCTTCCCCTTTTTGAAAGTCGGAGAGGGGCCGTTGCTATGGTGTCTCTGATGCTCTTCACTTTTAGAACAGAAAATCCCACCCACCGTGAGCTGGGTTTCCGAGTTAGATGGGGGTTTTTGACCTTTTCTTCCCCTTTTTGAAAGTCGACATCGGACACCCAAAGCTAGCCGTTACGCCGTTGCTAAGTGTATTTATTTTTAGAACAGAAAATCCCACCCACCGTAAGCTGGGCTTCCGAGTTAGATGGGGGTTTTTGACCTTTTCTTCCCCTTTTTGAAAGTCGACATCGGACACCCAAAGCTAGCCGTTACGCCGTTGCCAAGGGAGTGCCGATGCTCTCCACTTTTAGAAAAGAACCCACCCACCGTAAGCTGGGCTTCCGAGTTAGATGGGGGTTTTTGACCTTTTCTTCCCCTTTTTGAAAGTCGACATTGGACATTTTTAGCATGCTTGTAAGCAATTTTATAGGGTCATATAGAGAATATAGGCTACAGTCCAGACACATATGAGACCAACAACCGTATCCGACAGTTGATTCACCCACGAATCAGGTTTTCGGCCATCTTCTTTGAACATAAACTTGACTTTGTTTGGAAATGCATTCTCTGCTGCCTCCCACAAGAACACGATAAAGCTTGATGCTATGCATGCAACCCAAGGCCGAGATGGCCATATAAAATACGATACGGTACCCAACAATGATGTCAACACAATGTGAACCAGTGTCCATGATGTAAAGACCGCAGGGTCATCCCCTTCTGTGAATGCAAACCATTTCATTGATTTTGGCCACGCCATGTTTGGTCTAAAATCGTTCTTCCATCCTGGGTCTCCGAGTAACGCGGTTCCGATGCCAAAGATTACATCAAAGAACAAAAAGGCGCCAGTGGCTCCAGCTGCACTCTCTGCATCCTTCATGTGGCGTAACACAATTGTAGCAATGCCGCCTGAAAGCCAAAACAACCCGTGGACTCCTCTGTACCACCAAGTTGTGCTGTAATCGTTGTGATCTTTCCGATTTTGTATCCGTTTAATCCAAAATGCAAGTCCGCCGAGTATTTCGATTGCACCGACAAGGTACGCAGCCCACGAATCAAGTAGTAGTGTCGCCAGTACAAAAACAGTAGCAATCAGGAATCGAATCCAAATACAAACCAAAAAAAATAACTGTTTTCGTACATTCTTGTCGGTACCTAAATCGTGGAAAACACTCATTATTTTATCACAGAATTTAAGATCATTATAACAGGGATGGAACTGAAGTTGAGTGATTCACAGCAGTGTGTCTTTGATTCGTTTGGTGCTTGCGTACGCTATGGTCTTGTGTGTGGAGAACCTGGAACAGGAAAGTCGGCTGTCACGCGTGCAATTAACGATCATTTCTTGGGCGAAGGGTTCAAGGTTCTTGTGGTTACGATCGCAAACATGGCGCTGAGAGGTTACCCCGAGGACCAGAGGGCAAACTTTGCTCAGTTTCGGAACGCTCTGAGTAAGCCAAAGCGCCCGTCACAGCACAGGCACATTGCTGCTTTCATGCGCGCTGTTAAAAAGGGAGAGCGGACACTTCTGATTATCGATGAAGTATTCTTAATGAACGCTGGGAATATTTCCGAATTGGACACTTTATTGTGTAAATATCGTGTTGGGAGCTCTGTATCTTCACAATCCCTGCTGTTTGGTGGCATTACAAATGTACTTTTTGTTGGCGACAAGGGCCAGCTCAAGCCTGTCAATGGCAATCCTGCAGGAACTTGGGATAAAATGCATCGGTTTCATGTGTACCATTTGACAGAGAATTACCGACAGAAGGATGCTCTGTTTGCAGATATGATAAAGCAGACATCCGCGTACTTACAGGATCCCAGTTCTGCAGAAGGCCCGCCTCTTGAGTTTCTCGACTACATTCGGAATGCCATGCGGTCTGAATCTCCAAATGAAGCTGCAATTGTCGGATGGCGCCGCAAGGACCTGAACAAGGCTCTTGAATCTGGACAAAATGGGAATATCACTCTGGTACCGAGCGGTCTTTCGACGAATGCCAGTGATCGTGAAAAGGAAATGAGTGTGATTCGACGAGGACAAGAAGTTCGACTCAAGGTGAATGCAAGGTTCTGTGAGACTGGCACTCAATTTACCCCCAATGGCACATTTGTTTGCAATGGCAGCACAGTGACATTTATCGATGCGGTACCTGCGATTGAAGGTAAGTGCCTCATGTTGGACGATACACAGATTACGGTAAAGATAGGCGACGAGATGCTAAGTCTTGAGCCTCATTCACCGTACTCGAAATCAATGGGGCGTAAACCTCCCAAAGGATATGTTGTTCCGATTGAAGGTCTTGATGCGACAACTGTATCGCTACAGGGAACCACGGTGCACGGAAAGCTTCATTTTACTGCAAGCGAGGTTCTTAATGTTCCTGCCGAACATGTTTTGCTTGCAGTAGGACGAGTGACGAGACCCGAGGATTTTACCATGTCGTCGAATGTACGGATCCGCTGGCCACCTCGGCGTGCACCCAAGCGTACCTCTGAGGATGATGAGCCCACAACCAAAGTTTCGCGAGTAGAGTGATGGCCCTTATTAGTCACAACTCATTTATTGCGTTATGTTTAGAGATTTCATCTGATAAGATACTTCATTCAAACGATACTAATTTAGAGGCTATTGACTGTTTGATTACACAGCTTAATTACTTGCATCGAACCTTGTCCTCTACTGTTTTCGGTAATCTTGAGGTACGTTTACGGCACGATACAGTACGGATGCCAATATATATGCAAGGTTGTGATAAACTTCGAGCGCTCATTGCGACACAGTGCCCCACTCCCAAACGGAACGCTGAAGTTCGCCGAGCGGTTTCGATTGCTTTTCTGCAAATTGCACACCAACTTTATTAAAACCAAAAATGACGGAATGCCGAGCATGTGGTGAACGTGTTTGTGCGATGGACCTGTATGTGTGCATTGGTTGTGGCTCGGCGATGCACGTATCGTGTCAGCTTTCAGGAGATCATGCACTCAACCCTCTGCCATCGTGCTGCAGAAGAGTCGCGTCTCAGTGTGATATCATAGAGACTCTCGAGGACTACGTTTGCACAAGAGATGATGCTGATGTAAAGATTATTGTAGCATGTTTGGCGACGGCTATACGAAACTTGCGGATGAGCGAACGGATTACACATCGAATGCGACATTTCTTTGCGGTTCATCCAGACATATCTTCAGCATCGAAAGCTATAGCTGAATTTGTGGAGGCTTCTCCTGTTGGCCAAATGGCAAGTAGGCTGGCGCCCCACCTAAGAACATCAGAATTGGCAAGAGAAATAGTGTTGTTTATGCTAAAGGATCAAGGACTTCGAGCCTTTGGTGTATTTGTCGTGAAAGATGCAGTCAACAATTGTCTGGATATGGATGCCCTCGATTTAATCACCCAGTCGTCGAATATAGAGCGGTGGCCCGAAATAAAGGACCGTATCATGATGCGTGTAGCAAATTCGGTAATATAAGTCTGATTGAGTATAAGTGGACATAAAATAACTCGAAATTATGTATTCGCCTATTCCAGATTCATCTAGCGCAGCTGCTGGTCCGGCTGAGCTTTTTCCGCTTTATTCTGTGACACCTTCACTTGCATCACGCACGGATAATCTTTCATGTTCAAAGAATGACCAATTTTGCTACTTGTGTCAATACAGCCAAGAAACCGGTTTAGCTACGGACATTAGAGATCATATTCAAGTGCTTGCCCGCCGTGGATTCGAACTACCAGCGATTGTCGCATCTACTAAGCGCATCTATGATTCCGAGCTGAAGAAGCATGCAGTGCACGTCAATGCAGCAGGGCAAACCATAAAGTCACCGGAATGGTCTTTAGATTCCATAACAACACATTTATTGATGAGCAGCGAGTTCCAGGATTCGATATTCTACCGCACGTATATTGGTAACATCTTTCAGCACTTGATACGACGCCAGACAGACCGTATGATTTTATCGGGTGGTCAGATTGACGAGGAGTCGCGCAAGTCTCTGCTTGATTCGATACGTGAGATGGGACGTTGGCGTTCTTCTGCCATAGGGAAATCTACCTCATCAGACACAACGCGTTTAGCCGGAAAGAAGACAAAGCGATAGTCATCAAGCTTTTTTTATGATAAGCACACATGCTAACGCTGCTATTGATATGCCGGTGGCCATAAAGGTTAATGCAAACTGTTCCATGGCATCAGATTCACTCAAAGACAAGAATGGCATCCTATATCAGGTTTTCCTTTAGCGGGTCTGGTGTACACTGCTTTCTTTGTAGTAAAATAAAGTACAATAAAAAAAGAAGTACAATTAATGCACCGGTTGTTCCGTATTTTTCTTCTGGGGTGTCCAGAGAGGACGCGACGCTACAGGCAATAACTCCACCCAATGTTGTGACAAAAATATCCGCTACAGAATGCATTTTTGTGTCCCCCTTGAATTCTGTGTCGCCAAGGTCGTTCATCATTTTCATACCGCATCGTGTGTTTTCAAAAACCTCCCAGATTGATGCAAGACCAAAGGTTAGTAGGACAGCATACCATTGTACAAGCGCAAAGAAACCTGCTCCCATAAAGATACCACTTGCTATGTGGATAAAGGACCATCGATCAAACAACTTCATGTGTATTCCCTTAAACTAATTCAAAAGACATTAAATAAGAATCATTTGTTTACTAGTACCTTTACTTATCTACCCCCAAGACACCATTTGTTAGGCCACCACCGTGCATCTTGGCGATGTAGCGTAGTGTGTCTGTCGTCACTGTTTTATGCTTTCCTAGGCCGTTGACAAGAATGAGAGCTGCCCTGATGTACTTCTCTGCACAGTCGTCGTGTATCTCAACCGTTCTTTGTAATGCAGCTGCACTCATTCGTTTATGGTTGGCACAGAAGATCATTCGTTTTGCTGCTGCCTTTGTGATTGGTCCTCGGTGAACCTTTTTTTGATGCCTGAGTTTTCCTGATTCCATGGCCTTTCTTTTTGGTTATGACCTCTCAGTAACTTATACTTTCTTTTGAATCGAAACGTTCGGTCTGAGCACTACATCCGTAAACGGCGACGTTACAAACCCTCTATTGCCAACCATTTTGCCAATCTTCGTGTTGCCCACATAAATATTTCCATTGTCATCGACACACGCGGATGTTGACGAACTGTCCTTTGTGTACATTGGAAACCTCATTTCGGGAATGACTCCTTGGACGATAACATCACAGTGATTCAGTCCCGCGCGCGAATATATGGATGCTCTGGGTTGACTACTTGCGACAATCCCGATGAATGTTGCACGTGCGCATGGCAAGAAAATGCTCCCAAGCAAATGCTTTTTGTTTTCTTCGGTCACAGCTGCAATGACACTTTCGACAAACTCGTCGTCTAGGGTTTTGGACCATTTTTCGAGCTCTGCGTACGGTGCGTTTTGTGTCAGTAATGCCCTTAGCTCTATTTCATGTTGTGGTTCCAAGTACGGGATATGGGTAGAAACCGAAAGTGGGAGTTTCATTTCACCAACAACGGCTTGTTCGTATGTCCCACCTGGGTATACCGAGTCGCAATTGAATAAGAGCGGGCTTCCAGGAGGCGGGACAGGACCTGCAAATCGTGCACGAAATATTGTCTGTGTTTCATTCATCGGTTCAGTGTCCTTTGAAATGTTATATATAAGTACGTTGCCGAAACAAAAGGCATATGGCAACACTTGCGGGAGCACTTGGTGGATACGCAGTTGCTTTGGGACACATTTCGTGGGGATCTGTGTTGATAGTTTTATCCGTCGTACTTGTTCGTATTGCAACCAAAGTGACTCCTGATACTTGGAAGATTATTCGGCCGTTAATTGACATTACTTTAAGCAGCTGTTTGGTAATCTTTCCGGCTGACACTTACACAACCGCCGGGCTTATTGTATTGATCGGATCAAAATGGAAGACCAACTGAATGCAGTCTACGACGCATACGAAAAGAGTCCCGAGTACAAACTTGCTGTAGAAACGTGGTGCTCTGAAATACTTCGCGGTGGTGTTTCTATTGAAGACGATTCGAAGTTTGATGAAGCAAGGTTTAGCGAGATTGTGACGTCGGTCATACGGCAGCTTGTGCTTGTAGGATTTTCTGTTTTGGACCGAAAGACCTTGTACGCCAAGCCCAGGGCAATCATAAGATGGGACCAACAAAAAGCTAGATGGACGACGTCCGAGAAGGAGGATATTTTCTGCATTGTCAGTGCGCCTGTCGGGTTTTCGTCGGACGGAGGTGGCTCTACGGTTTTGACATCGCCTGGTGTAGCAGCGTTACCCATCTTTGGCCAAATCTCTGAATTGATATCGAACCATCTAAAACGAGATGCATTTAACTCGACGCCAGCCATGTACACAACGCCAAATCCGCAGTTGTCGACAGGCGATCTGGTCACGCCATCCTTTATTGCCCCGAGATCGAGTGGACCAAATGCGCCACAGCCGGATGAAACAACAGTCGATCGACGCTATGAATTACTGATGGCCTTACAAGGCAAGACTCATGAATTACGACGATTTTCTCGTGCACCTCTTACAGCCGGTGGCGGGTTCCCAGAAGCAAGACAGAACAGTCTTCATACGGAATACATGTTAACCGACGGCCAGGTTTCCGCTTCTGAAGCACGTCATCTCGCGGCATCGGTTTCTGATCATGTTCGGCTGTACTCAAAGATTCGCCAGGTTTTACTGCAGACGCTTGGTGTCCCTCCGCAGGTTTTAGGCGAAAATGTCAATTCGGAGCGCCTTGCTGGTAGTGCTGAAATTACCGACCAAGCTGTTCGACTCCACGCGCTTCAAATTACCAAGTACCGTGATACCATTAACAGACTTCTTGAGTTTACCGGATGTGTAATTCGACCCTTTGTCCCTGAAGCAGATGTCGTAAGATATGCACCGCTCTTCCGCCCCGAAGTTCATAGGGAGCTTTTTGCATCTGCTGTTGGTGTTCCTGTTCAATTTCTTGTTGAAGATACCCGGGTTCCTAGTCTGGACATTGACCCTAAAGGGAAGCCGACAGAACGTGGCGATCCCATGAGGACGTAGATCATGACCGAATTACTATTTAGGATTAAAACACATTCTTTTTGATAATGGCATACGATAACGCAAGCGGTGAAGCATTTTATCATTATGCCGGTAGTGATCACGAAGAAGATGAACCTGGCTATATCAGCACCGGGTCGCTCCAAGTTGTCCAAGAGTCATATGAGCAGCCATTGTCACCTAGAGAACTAACTCTCACCAACGAACCAGAACCACCAAGACGACCATCTTTGTATCCATCCGTTCCGTCATATGCGACCGTCAAACCTAAACCACCGCCTATTGAACTCATTCCGAGTCGTAGACAACGACATTATGGTGCAGTTGGACTGATTGGTCTGATTGGGCTTGTCGGACTGGTAAAGACCCCATCGTCGTCACCGTCAACCCAAGCGTCAGTGTCTGGAGGTTGCCTGGCGGGAAGTATAGTTTATTACGCTGGATCCTCTGTTCCGAACGGGTACCTGCTTGCGGATGGTTCTACATTTGACGCTACGACGCACCCCGAGCTTCAGACAGCACTTGGAAGCACAACATTACCAAATTTGATAGATCGATATGCACGAGGCAGCATTTCTGATGTCGGTGCTGAACTCGATGCTGATATTGACCTCTCTGGTATTGCAGTTGAAATTACCGATCAGGGTCACTCGCATATTGACGGAGCTGGCTATAGTGTAAAGAGAGACGGTCAATATACGTTGGCACATCTTTATTCGTTTGATACTGACGGTATGAATCTAAGGGACAGTGCATCTATTGTGCGACCAGCAACATGTGGCATCACAGCAAATCTTGTTGGAGGAGGCACCGAGACACGGCCGGCAAGCACAAACCTTCTACCCCTCGTCTGCGTCGGTTGACTTGTTGAATGCAGGATTAAGTTCGGGCTGATTCCATCCAGACTCTGATGCTAGTGTAGATACAAAGCGTTCGTATGGGGCAACCGGGTTTCTTTCTTGTCTCATAAACAGTGTCTTAAAGCCAACCGCAATAATGAGAATAAGCGACACACTCATAATCCCAATAGTGACACCGCTTTTGTCAATCGGATCACATAATTCGGGTTCCAATGCTTTACTTGTCGTAAACGTATAATCACCCGACTCGTCCATTTAGAAAGTGGTACTGTTGGTAATTATACGATGGCAGATAATGAAGCGTCTGTAGCTGGAATGGATGAAATAAAGGGACATGTCGGTGTTCTAACGGCGCGTCTTAAACAACTGACTGCTGGAGGAAATGAAACAAAGGCAGTCGATGCCCTCGAGGATATATCAGATTATTACGAAAGAGCTGTGCAGCTTCGCACGTACCGTATCACATCGCTGGAGGAAGAACTTAAAGAGTCCCAAGATAAAATCAAGCAATCTCAGACTGTGGCCGGACGTGCCCGATTTAGTATGTGGGTTTACACATTTATTATTCTCGGAATTGTGTTGTCCCTTTTATTTCCCGAAGAAACGAGCAACTTGATCGAGTCAGAGAGCACATGGACTCATCTTATAGTAGGACTGATGACAGCATTTGTTGTATATCTTTTAAAAAAATAAATTGTTCTTAAACTTAAGTCTGTATTTCGTCTCAAAACCCCAGATTTTACTTTGGAATGATCCGGCGAAACTATTATGCCCCGCGAGCCGAAACGGCGCATGTTCCACCAAGGAAAAAGGTTGGAGGGTTAAGTGCTATTATGGCTATTCCTGTGCCTCGTGCGTCTGGCCCTTTCACCAATACCTATGGTCAGCTCGAATCTGGTCCTCCGATGGAGGGAATGGCAGTTGTGGAATTTTTGATGGAGAACATCGTAAAGACAATCGCGACGGACACGGGGGGTGGCGTTGATTCGCATATTTTGTTTGAACAGCGTGTTACCCCCGAGGTTTATTCCAAGTGCATGGAGGAAGATAGGTGCCCCGATGCTTCGCGTGACCCAAAAGTACTTCTTGTCATTTGGGTTCTTCTGGGACCGGCACACGCATATCAGCTTCCTTTGACGATAGAGGATACGTTTAATCGTTATGCCGCGGATAAGAAGTTTGTTATTCCAAAGGACCGCCCCTGCATTCGAACGCCCGATGACTTCTCTCGTGCACTGAACTGGTTTCGGCAAAGCTCTGCACGGTCCTTTATGGGATCAGGCGGATCAATTATCGACGATATGCAGACGCCAGGTAATTTATGGTGGGTTTTTGCCCCTCCTGACTGGGGAAACACGTATGCGAGGATTCAACGCGGAAATTATGCTTCCATCGAGGACCCCGCTGAAGGTGGAGAAACAACTCTTACATTCCACTCGCCGTACGGGCCCAATTCGCCTCATTTTCTTTTCAACTATGGTAAGAGTCCATATCTGTTTTCTGAAGGGCGGTTTCGGAATTGCTATTACATTGGTATCAAAGCCCCGGACGAATTGACCCGATCGGTTGTTCTTCAAAAACTTGGTGCTAATGTACACGACGTGGAGGACGACTTTGATCCGAACGATTATGATACAGATGATTTGATAACCGGTGCATCGGACACGCCTGCTCCAAATCAAGTGCGAGATCCAGCTTATTCTGGCCATTTGTATGACTCTGGGTTTAATTGTACCGACGACATTAGTGCAATTGCAAGATCGCCCTATGCTCAGTTTGAGGCGTCCCGTCAATATCCTGCACTTGGAAACGCACTGACATTTCAACGCTATGCGAGAGGAGACGTGACTAATTACGCCACATTTAGTAAGTACATCTCAACTACTGTACCTCTTTTGACTCAATTTTGGAAGCAAGGTGGTACATCTATCCCGACAGTTTTTGGTGAAGCACATTTTGAACAGCAGACGTTTGAGCGTAAGATTGCTCGACTTTCACCCGAAAAGGCACGCAAGATTACAGGATTCTTCTTGAATGGATCACTTTCGGATGTTTTATTCAAAATCAATAATCTTATGGTTCATTATCTTGGTCTAAGCACTGCCCAGTGTTCAATTACACAACTTATTTATGTTGGGCAGCTCATGTCCATCTTTGAGGATGTTGCATTGTTCCATGTACATCTTGCTGGTGTCCAAGAGTGTGGCAAGTCATATGCGGTGATGACAGCTTTGAAAATGGCTCCTGCGTGTGCTCACGTTCGCGCTGACTATGAATCTGCGTTATCATCTACTGTTTATGATGGGGGTCAGCACAGGAGAGTTTCGTACACCGATGAAGCAAAGGAACTGGGAACAAATCAGTGCGAACTCAAAAAGACACAATTCGAAGAAGGCGTTGTAAATGTTAAGCGACTTCAAAAGGATCCTGTAACTGGAATGTTTGTTGCTGCCAAGGAAAGCGTTTTAGTTGCACAGCATAGTGTTACAACAGCGAATGTTTGTCTTTCGGGAGAGCTTGCAAGCAGGACGTGGGAATGTGCCATGCCTTCTCAGACACCAACCGCACGACATCATAGTACAACGCGCTCAGAGTCTGCTATGTTGGCCTTTCAGTGTTTATTTCTTAAGACAGCAGAGCCAAAGATTATTAGTAGCCTAGGTCTTATCCAGGTATCGGATCATCTCACCAAACTCTGGGCCCCCTTTCAGTCTGTCAGAGAGCCTCTTCTTCCAGCAATACCGATCCGAAAGATGAAACAATTGACGACATTGGCTCAATCATACATGTGGATACGACTCACAACAAACTACGGGCACATTGAGGATGACACCGACCGTTTTGCTGCCTTTGCCATGAATGCATTTATTACCTCGATTGACTTTTCTTTGGCATACCATCATTTCCGGAATGTCACGAGTTCAGTACACCGTGGGCTCATCATCACGGCACTATGCTCTCTTGCACGTGTCAACATCGAAAAAACCGACAACGCAAAGCTCATTGATGTGACACCTGTTTTGCATGACGGGCGACTTGTATTGAACGGACGGAAATGGCAGAAGCAGCGATCTAGATCCGAATTTTGTGGCTTTACTGGCATGGTCGTTTCTGCGCTGAACACTATTGCGCCTACCCAGTCTTTATCTCCGTCCATGGTTGACGATTATCTACACAAGCTTTCCATCGAGTGTTCGGATACAGCAATTCCGATTTTCAAGTCTGATGTTGTACAGGATGCTTCGGTTTCCGGATGCATGACACTTGACATTGTAGCATGCAAACCCTATCTTCTTTCCCTCGAAAAGGGTATGCTGTCGATGTTTCGCCGTATCCAGCATCGCATGAGTACAACAGACGGCGCAGTGTACAATACATATGACGAGGCATACTTTATGCTAAGTTCGAGTATCATTTCTAGAATCTTGGACCCCAAAGGACCAGCTGGATCTTTTGCAGATCAGATTATTGAAACCGAACTCCGTACATTCTTTGAAGCAAACAGCGACTCTGGAGCCTCCAAGTTTGCATTTGCAGTAGCTTTACTCAAGGCTCGTGGTGTCATCAAGATTGCGGATGTACATTGTGCGCAGTACTTTGATGAAGAACAAGCGTCGGATCCGACATGCCAAAAAAGTATACTTACCAAGAAGTACAAGGTCAAAGGACAGCAGTTTATTGGCCGTCTGTGTGTCCAGAATGTTCCTATACAAAGTGGACCTAGTGGTAATACACTTGTCGAAGAGGTTCTCGCGGATTTTATTTCCGTTTGCTCCAACACGTACCATGGTCAGACTATTGCATTGTCACCAGAATTTTGTGCCGGTGCAGAACCTCTCCCAACAATAAACATATCGCCACGTGAATCAGAGCCTTGTATGGTTCTAAACCCCGATTACGCACCGGATGCAGGTACAGGCGAAGATCTGTTTGGGGATGACAACGAAGACAGCGTTTTTAGTTCCCGGACGAAATACATTGACATGAATAACATTGAGCATGAACTGCAACGCCAGCATATCATCGACAATTTTCCAAACATGACCGAAGATGCTGTTCGTGACATCATTCGTCGGGGCAGCAATCAAAAAAGATCACATTCGAGCGAAGAACAAGATTCACAACGAATGCGATACGATTAGAAATATAACGATAGAAATTTAATACAGTAAATGCTAATCTTTCTTACATGCACTATTGTTGGGCAGTGTTCCATCAACGATAATGCTGTGACCCTCGACAGAAGAGCATGCAGTTTTGGAAGCTACGCCATTTTCAAGCTTAAAGTAAATCGCGCGCTTGAAAAATTAGGATGTCACACGGAAGGAACAACATGCGACGATTGTTCTCTTCGTTCACTCGGTGATTGCGGTCTTTTTGGTACACTGGCTGAATATACCGAAGAAGCAGGGGATCCCGAATTTCAATCCATCCAAACAGCATTGGCAGCGTGCGTTGATCCAAGCCTCGGGAATGTAAACGCAAGTGGTGTTGTAAATGCCATTAAAACAAGCCCCGATATTTTATGCGGCCGCGTTGGTTCGGTCAGTAGCGATGTTGTGACTGCCATGACTGTACTCGTTGCAGTCTCGACGAGCCTCTTTGCGTGGCAAATAAGTCAGGAAAGAAGGGGTCATAAATACCAACCTTTAAGAAATGAAGATTTTAATTCTGAATTATAGTTTGCCTAAGTACCATATCAACAATAACACTAGGCATGTGATGCCTCCTAAGGCACATTAAAGCAGTTTCTATTCTTTTTCTTTGTGTGTCGGTAAATGTCCAATGTAATTCTTTGCGCCAGATGTGGCGATGAGTCTCCATTGCAAACCAAAACAGTCGATGGATTGATGGTGTCAAACACTTGCTTTCAATCCACTTGTGGCAGTCGTGGCCTAAAATGCTCATAAGTCGTATGGTTCCGTTGGGTTTCTTCTCAAATACAGACGCGGCTGGCATTCTAGCGCCGTTTCGGATTGACATCTTGATCAAATCTTCGTTTCCGTCGTACAGAAGCGCAACAGATACCGGCGTAGGTCTTTCCCATTCTTCGTAGTCATCAAAGCCAAATTGGCGTCTTAATTCTGCTGGTGTTGTTTTAAGCCGTGTTGGTTGCAAGCTGTTCATACCATACAGAAGCATCAATTTAAACGCTTCTAAACTGTCCCGCCTGGTAGACAACTTTGCTATAGTCGGTGTATGCAGCCTAAAATGCCGAGGACTTGCACCATTCTTTAAAAGAAATTTGATGATTGGATAGTGGGGTTTTGTGTAATATCGAACAGCTTCAAAGAGAACGTCGCCTTTTTGATCATCGTCGAACTCATAGTTTTCAAAGAGAATTCGTAAATTGTCGAGTGTGTGATTCCTCAAGTCTTTCACCATGAGCCGAAGCAGAGAAGACGTTACCAATAGACCTGCATCCAGGAGTTTCTGTAGAGTATTTGGTGTACATGCAATCACATCACTGTGTCTCATGAGGCAAGCTGCTACCTTTAGTGACTTGTAATCGCTTTGAGTTTCTGCAACGACTGCCTGGATACATTGCCTGGCATCAAGTATTGCTTGGGTACGAGCCACGATCGCCTTCCACTGCTCCGAAAGGGATGGTCGATCAGAAAGATAGCATTTTCCTCTTTTCAGAATGGCGTCAAGCTGTTTCCACGGCGTCTCCTGGTTGCAAACCTCTCCGAGCATCTCGTCGGGTGTCTGCGAATAAAGTGGCTTCCAAGTGGCCATAACCAAAAAAATGAGACTGAATGAATTTTTAAGTCAACTTGGTTCTCAATTTAATAATGATGGTAAAATCGATCAAGACCAGATAAGTGAACTCAGACGACACAGAGATACAGCTCTCCGGGAGTTCATTGCTGAAGCTACGTTACTTGATTCTGTATCTACTAATTGGCAGCCCGACGTGTATACGGCAACACACACTGAAAAACTGCTCCAGTTTGGCATTCGGCATCCAAGCACAAACATCGAGCTTCCTAGGTGCATGCAAGGAGAGCAATGTGTATGTCGAGATATCAACAATACATTTGCTTTTGGCGCTTTGTGCATTTTTATGAGCCCTTCAGAATGGAAAGTGTGGCTAGATACTGGCGCTGTACCCCATGAAGAGCGTATGTGCGTATTGTGTTCACGGTTTAATGCTGACACGTACTGGCGGATTGCCGAGCGTACTCAAGGTGCAACAGGGCCATGTACGCCCGACTTTGTGAATCTTTGTGATACACCTGACGGTTACAAGTCTCAGTACATGCTTGGTCCTGCATCGGGAATGCATACACTAACGGGTGCAATCGTAAAGCATGTTCCGCAATTGCTTCAAATTGTACGCGGTCCTCATGGAAATATGTATGTAGACGAAAGCAAAATACGCTTCGGGGCACCAAAGATGCAGTTAAACTAATGGCACAGCAGTCCCAGCTGGAAATGGCAATTACATCAATAACTGGTGTGGCTGCTTCCCGGCTAAGCTGTGCTGATTCAAAGGGACATGCCGAAGGGCTTTATTCGACGTCGTTTTTCATGTATGTTGATATTGAACCGGCAGATGTATTACTTCATAGAGCTGAACAACTGTTTGCAAGACGGGGCTGTTTACCCACGGAGGTACTCGGTGAACTATCATTGTGGATCGATGCACAACTCGTATGTTGGAACTGGATTAATCAGGATATTGACTCTAGGAATTCAGTATCAGAAATGTACAAGGCTTTAATGGTACCAGAGTTGCTGAGAGACGACCAAGTTACTAGTTCGTTGATGTCTATCGTCGATCACACCGAATTCATTGTCCAGGGATTAATTGGAAGCGACACGTCGGTGGCAGCATCTCTTATCAAAAAGTCATTGTCTCCCGCAAAAGAGCGTGTGCGATACGTTCCGGATATGTTCTCCCGAGCCTTGCTTGAGCCCCATGGACGTGTTATATGTACTCTGATGCGCGCCGTGGCGTTTGGAACGGTCAGTAACCCACATGCTATTGCACCAATCAAATTCAGACTGGCTGCACTTAATGATGACGCCCGTGTGATTACCGAGATTAGCGAAAGATGTACAAAAAGAGGACTCGTTATTGCACTGAATGAAGCATTGTCTGTATTTCCAAATTCTATGGTTCGTATGCTGGTACCCCGCTGTGAAACTACACCTTCGATTCGGTGTGGCTTATTTGATGCAAAGGTACCCATAGTCAAATCCGAAACATTTCGCGTCCAGTGGCCCAAATTGTTTTGTCGGCCTCCTGAAGTAAAAATGACATCAACACTCATATCTCAGCTCGGGGGGTATGAACACGCACAACACAAGTTTAAGCGATTTATGGTTCCATATGACCGGACGCCAGTCAGAACACCTGCAGAGTTTACACTTTTAAAATACTGTGCATCAGTTGCAGGAGCCGTTCGGTTGCTAAGATTACCGTTTAAGTCACATGTTTCAGCCACTGTATGCGTATGCCTTGGTTGTATGAGTGTATTATCGAATGTTAATGGGCGGAAGGGCAAACGCGGAAAGCTGGGGGTTCTTTTGGTGGAAAACGAGGTACGCTGTAGTATATGTCGCTCAAGCGCTGTATTGAATATCCCCATGGGCCAGCACATTCTAGTCGACGATAGCGCCAAGAGTGCATCTGCTATTTGTAATACATGCGAAACTCCCGCTGTTGTTTCCGGAATGGTTGGGACATCATTGGTGTGCAGTGTTCACGCGTCGCCGCCGATATCAGTCAAGCCTATGTGTGCGATCTGCGATATTCCTCTATACAGGCCATCGCATCAAGTTAATATTGACGACACACCAGCGTCTTTGTGTGCACAACACCAAGGAATATTCCCATCACCATGGATGACACGAAAGGAACTTCACACGATTCGGCACCAAGTGGTATCGAAGAGATTAAAGACTGGGTTGTAGCAAACTTTACTTCTCAGGGATGCGCCGTACAGAGCAGTGGGGCAAACTGTTTCAAGCTCACCTTACCACAACAGTTTTTAAATGTCGAATCTTTGGTGGAAGGTGTTGCAGCAAGAGGCGGAGCAATCGATCTTCATCTTGAGACTGTAAGTTTTCTGTGATTTGAGAATTTATGCTTGTTCTGACCTCTCGATAGGACAGTATGCGAGCAACCGTATGGGACACTGGAGGGCCCGCCCGCTACAAGCGTACTCTTCACGTTCCGAAGGATGCAAAGACTGGTACTTGGCTACTCTTTATTTTATGCATCGTATTTTTTGCAAGCGGACTTGCATTGATGCATCAGTAGATATATATCGCCGTTCATACTTTTACTAAACGATGTACCATTTTCTTGCTTGGTCTGTTGTTGTTTTTATTTTGTTCCTATTAAGTGTGGCAGATTCAAGTGAACGAGAGCTTTCATTTACAGAATCGACGTTTGTCTTTAGCTCGTCGCTTCTTTACTTTAACTTTGTGTGGTTGGTCCATAATAACAAATTATCACAGAGAAGTCATTTTAATATTTTATTGACACTCGCTATTCTTATTGGTGTCGTCGGATATTTTTTTTCAGATCTTTGGTTTTCCATTTTTACACTTGGTGCATTGTCATACACATGGCTCTTCGGCGACAGACTCCCGGTACTCGTAATAGTGGCGGCGGTGGTATCACAATTTGCATAGAACGTCCTTGTAATGCCGATGCTGTCGTACACGCGGGTCTTATTGGTGTTCATAACGCGGATGGCACCAAGGCGGGCGATTCTGCATTTTCGAAGTTTCCCGCAGTTCTTAGAGGTACGCGGATCCCAAAAGCGCAGAACCGTAATGCATTGGATATCTCAAGCTTAAGTCAATGGCTAAACGGAATGACTATGGGACATACATGCGCCCGGAGCGGATTGAAAATTGCTGGGATTGGTCGAATTCAAGAGGTCAGCAACAAAGTCGTAAAGCATCTCATAAGAGAAAAACTTTTACCATCACTCGCTAAAAAGCAACCAGCTGCTGGTAAGAAAGTGGCAACTTCACGTGGATACAATGTGCAGTCCCTAACATTCGACAAGGACACCCGAGTAAAAAGTCTTGCAGCAAAACTGTTGGTACCACATTTGACCGCGTTGATTGCAGGGACATGTACAACCGATCGTCCATTGACGCTTCCGCGAAATACCTTTGTCAATAGAGGTATGTGCTTACTGTCGGATCCTTTTGCTCTTGCAACTTCTTCAATGGACCTCAAGTTGAAGCTCGCGTTGACACATGCAGCTCACGGAAAGAATGTCGATCATTTTACAAAGTTGTCTCTCTTCATCACGTGTCTCAAAAAGTTGGATCGTGCTGCTGCAAATGCACTGATTCTTGACGGTGTGACAATCTGTTCTCAGGATCTTAATCGACTTGCAGATGAAGCCCACGAGGTAATCCTGAGTCAAGGCCGCCACGATTTTATGGTCACACGAGACAACGATTTATTGATAACATGCGCCGCTAAAGATGCAATGACAATGATGTCCTCTACGACAATAATTTGGAATGGGTGCAGTGGCCCATCTGTTTTTGCCGGCGAGCATTACGATACATGTACGCCAGTTAATTTCGTTTATGATCATGCAAAGATCGACGTGCCACTACGGGTAGAACATGCATCTGCAATGACGTGGCAACAGCTTCGTCTTATCCTGGCGTTCCGATCCAAAGTTGAATTCCATGGTTCTTTCGTACCCGGTATTTACGAACAAGGTTGTGCGTCGCCGTCACTTGCATCATTTTGTGTCATGTCTTCATGCTGGGCAAAGAATAGGGTCGTAGAGGACGGACGGTTTTTCATCAGCGGACCAGGCCAACTTTTATTGCCAATGGGTCTAACAAAACAAAAGCCAGCTGTTCGTGAAGCTATCCGTGTTATGCTCGAAGAGGGCTGGGCTCCCATCAAGGTGAAAGCTGCCAATCTAGACACTGGACCCCTGTTTCGCGTTTCCAGTCGGATTGCTGACCATCTCAGTTGCGAGGACAGTAGTTAGGTCGTCATCATAAATTGTGACGCTCATAAATTCATCTTCTGCACTAAGAAATAAGTTGTATGCAAACACAATACATGCATCAAGCCCCACAAGCCATCCAACGTCTTGACCCGCAAGAAGAAGTGCTATATCGGTTCCGGCAATCGCCACCCATGCATTAATACCAGACCGCGAGAGACAACCGTTTATCCACATGACAGTTACGGGAAGCGCATCGTGCGAATACTGCTCGCATACAGATGTGGTTATTGTGTACAGTGCTGCAAAGATGGCAAGACTTCCTATTGCTGTAGTTACTTCCGTGGGGCTATGCCGTGTACTATTCGTAACAGGGTCCAAGCCCCACAGGTCTTTTTCGGTCGGAACAAGGACAACACGCACAAGCATGAGAAGCATCGATACAAGTGCGCATCCCCAAGACAAGGCGTTCTGCCATCTTTGTCGCATGCTTTATCTGTTTCTTATTTCGTTTATTATAGTGCACCATGCTTTTTGACTAGCCCATAACAAAATTCACCAGCAGCAGCACGAGGATTGAAATGGCAAGGGCAGTCGCGGAATATGCTAAAATAGCCTGTCGGTTTGAAACGTCTGTTACGCCCTCTATGAATCGCTGCTCATAATCACGGCCAAATACACCGACGTATGTATCAATCGAAATGATTTTTGCTCCGTCCTCGACGATTGGCGCTTTAGATGCCTGAAATATACCAAGTCCGGTAGGCCCTGATACTGTCCACGAGTCTCTGCATGCACCAACAGCAACAGACGCATTTACGACGCTTAGGCCTTCGCAATTCGTTTCAAATACCGACGTGTCTGGTGCAATAACGGCAGGAACACCTGAAATAATATCAACAAGCTGTAGCTTTGTACCGACTAGCGGCCCGTACGATAAAACTGTCAGGTTTTCAATGTGGCAATTTGGGCCCGTCGTTGACAGACGTCCGATAACGCACGTGTCTTGCGAACCTATCAACCAAGTATTTGCTCCAAGTGTCACATTGGCTAGAGTACTATTACAATAGAAATCACCGTTGCCAGAGATGTCATCAAAGTTGGGGCCAGCAATTGGCTGAATTCGACTACTCTCATCTACAGTAAATTCTACTAATTCCCCGGGATATTCTTTCCTGATCTCTGTCATATTTTTACATCCCTTTCCTCCAACAAAATCCACAGGTTTGCAAACACTATCATTAGCTGCTTCCCAAAAACAGCTCCCCGTTGAAATTGCAACCACAATCATATTTACACCAAAACTGAAAGAAAGAAGGTGAGGGCATGGCATATGGTTCTTGTGTGAGAGCGTGATGCTTACCTCACGTTTTGCGCACATTCTGGATACGTGCTCATGGTTTCCTTCTCTGTAGGATGTCGAAATACCTAATTGGCTACACCACTCGAGAAGCTCTCCAGTCTCATATGACCGGGATTGCTATACTGTTGGCGCACAAGCTTGCGGAATATTTTGTCCCGTTTAAGTTTATTGGCAATGGCATAAAAAGACCTCCGTCGCCTCATACGAACTTTGATGAGTGTGGCATTCAGGTCACTCCTGCAACGGATGGTGATTCTGACGCGCTTCCAAATGCATGGGACTTTGAGTTTCAAGATCCAGATAATGATGCGGACTTTAAACCATCGCGGGTATCGTTTGATACAATGTTTGCATCGCAGCAAAGACTCGAGTCGCTCCAAGGACTACCTTTGAATGAATTGACTGCTAGTCGAGGGTCACCGAATGCATTCTTTGCAATCCGCGAGTTGATTCATATTTTGCGCAGTATGGCTGACGAAGGTGTTTATGCAACCGACGCAAAGTTGGCCAATTTTATCATGGTCATGCCATCAGAAGAAGATTGCCGAGAATGGCCTTCCGAATTTGGTCTTACGACAGAGCGTGCTGTTAAGTGTATTGATGGTGGTCAGTTTGTTGCATTCAATGGATACACGATGGTCGGTGATGGAGTATGCTCGCTGTTTCTTGAGATGAAAGAACATGATTACGTCAGACGGAGAATCGAAGACGACGCCGTAGGGAAAATTTTAATGGAACAGGCTCGAACAACAACACGGAGAAAAGGAGGCGCGGTTTATATTACCGTTGATTTAGACATTCTTATTGAATGCTGTTTGCTTGGTATGGCTACTCAACTCGGTGTCCCGTTTGAAACGAGAAAAGACATTAGTTCCCGCCGAGTTGCTGACATAGTGATTGGAAACTAGTATTTGGATAAACTTTATACATCCATAAACAATGGCAGGTATATCATATAATTCTATGAATTTAAAAGAGACCAAATCCGAAGAGAACAAGTCGTTTGCAATATGGAACTTGATATTGGGCATTGTTCATGTAGGGCTGGCCATGTTTATTCTCATAGAGACACTAGAATATCCATGGGAAACACCACTAGACATTGAGTACTCCAAGTGGACACAACGGTCCGGTGATGAAGATGAACGATGCTCGGCAGAGACGCCGTGTTTTATCAACGAGAAAGAACATGTCGTATCAGATGGCGTCAACATTGGGCTTTTGATTCCATTCTTCAGTTTTGTATCCGGAAACCACCACCTTTGGACCGCACTTAATGCTAATACCTACCTCAAAGATGGTGCTAATCCTTATCGTGCATTTGATTACCTAATTTCATCTAGTTTGATGATTGTCGTAGCAGCCGTTCTGTTTAAAGCTCCACCAGATCTCGGATTTTTGTTTTGCGCTGCCGGAGTACAAGCTGCAACAATCTTGGTCGGCTTTTGCCTTGATGTCGCAAGCCCAATTCATGATGAAAGATGCGATTATTTTTGGCCCATCTTTGGTGGCATTATGATTGTATACGCCTTTCTGTGGGCTGCTCTTTTAATGCCGTTCCATTTTTCATTGGACGATGCACCGATCGTGGTTGTATTTTTCGTTGGCTATGTCATCGAGAGTTTCCTTAGGTTCCCCATCCAGTTTGTACTGCCCGAAATCAAAACACTTTTTAATGAGCACAGTCTATTCAATATTGACCCCAACAGAAAAATAGACGACGAATATGGATGGATGGCGTTGAGTGCCGAGAGTAAGCTTCCTTTGCTCGTATTGTTTTATTTTGGTATGTCCTCTTTGTTTCAATTTCTTTTGTGATATGGTTTCTTAACTAGACGTTAAAGGTGTTGTTGCTCGGCACGATTCTGTGCTCTTTGGACCGCCAACAAACTCTACCGATACATCTCCGGATGGGCCAGACGATGCCGAATTGCAGACTATATTTATTCTTGTGATTTTCGCATCTATTGGCCTTGAAGTCTTATTACGATGGGCGCCTCATTTTGATGGTTGGAACCCTTACATTTTTAGCTCGGAAGGTCATAGTGGAAAATTACCAGTCATTTTATCTGTCATAATTTTAACACTGTGGGGATTTATTTTTGGTATCGGAGCAAACTAAGATCATGCAGACCTACACACCACCAGACCAAAAACCAGCATACAAGGCAGTCAAAATGCTCGGAACAGCCCAACGCCAGCCCGCTGGATCTATGCAGCCTCGGAAATTAGCATTTTAGTCTTTCAATAAAGCTTCCAATTCTGCTAAGAGTCCTGGATTTCCATCATGAAGCAAGCGCGCCACATAAAGAGGCGTACGGCCTTGTCCGTCGCAAAGAGAGACGTTTGCTCCCCTATTGCACAAGAGTCGCACCATGTCTATCTTTCCCCTGAAGATGGCCCGAAGCAAGGGTGTGTAACCATATTGCCCACTCCTTCGGTTGATATCGGCACCTTTCGAAAGTTCTTCTTTGGCAAAATCAATGCATCCGTTTCGGACGAAAAGATCCAGTTTGCTCCACTCGACTCTCCTGCTACGTTTCCCAGCCTTTGGCATTGTGGTTGTGAACCTATAAACGCACTGAATTTACATGTAAAAGATGGCACCAACAGTATTAATTTTAGTGGTTGGCAGTTTGGGGTCGTATGACTGGGTCCAACGCGGAAGTGACCTCGACGGAGACGTATCTTATACTTGGTTTGGATACGATGTTGCAATGTCCAGCGATGGCAGCATAGTAGCCGCTGGTGGCACCGAATTCATTGGCGGTAATGGAACTGTCCGTGTATTTCAATACAATGCTTCGACGTTAAATTATACACAGCTGGGCAGTGACATTGACGGCGAGGTCAATGGAGATAAAGCAGGACACTCAATTGCGCTCTCCTCGAACGGAACTATACTTGCTGTCGGTGGAATAGAAAACAGCGGAGGGGGCACTGAATCCGGTCACGTTCGTGTATACGAGTACTCTGATGGGTCTTGGACGCAACTTGGCTCTGATATTGACGGCGAGGCAGCAGACGACCAATCTGGATATTCAGTTGATCTTTCCTCAGATGGCACTATACTCGCGGTTGGCGCAATACAAAACGATGATGGAGCATCAAATGCAGGTCACGTTCGTGTATACGAGTACTCTGGTGGGTCATGGACGCAACTTGGCTCTGATATTGACGGAGAGCTTGCATCAGATAAATTTGGAAGTTCTGTCGCTTTATCTTCGGACGGCACGCGCGTTGCAATCGGAGCAGTATTTCATGGTGGTCCTTCAGATGACAATATCGGTCACGTTCGTGTATATGAGTACTCCAGCAGTTCGTGGTCTCAACTTGGCGCTGATATAGACGGCGAGGCAGAAAACGATTATTCGGGAATTTCCGTTTCGCTGTCAGCTGACGGTAGTATTCTTGCAATTGGCGCACACCAAAATGACGATGGTGCCGCATCAAATCCTTATGGGCAATCGGGACACGTTCGCGTTTTTGAGTACGATGGTAGTTCGTGGAATCAGCTTGGGAGTGACATTGACGGCGATAATGCATATGAATTCTCTGGATATTCTGTTGACTTATCGTCTAATGGCACACTTCTTGTAGTTGGGTCGTACGGCGAACAGGCAAACTCTTCTGTTGTTTTGCAGGAACCCGGTCTTGTGCGCGTTTATCAGTACTCTAGTAATTCTTGGAACCAACTTGGCACTGATGTTGTTGGAGAAAACAACAATGATGGATTTGGAGGGTCAGTAGCGTTATCTGGGGACGGAACAAAATTTGTAAGCGGTGCTACAGGCAATGATGACGGAGGAGCAATGGCTGGTCACGCACGAGTTTTTGAGTTTCAACTCATCACTACCACAACGACCACCACGACGACCACCACAACGACCACCACGACTACAACGACAACGACTACAACAACAACTTTTTCGACGACCACCACGACGACCACCACAACGACAACGACTACAACCTCAACAACAACAACAACGACAACGACAACGACCACCACGACGTCAAGTTCGTCAAGTTCAACAACTTCTCCAGAGCCTATTGTGTGTCTAGAGGGAGGACCAGATTCTACAGAATGGAACGAGCTTGGTCAAGAACCTGGTGCAAGCGGGTACTTAAGTGGCTCCAGTGTTTCAATTACTTCCAATCTAAGAGTCGCCTCTGGTGAATACGGGTACAACAACTTGCAAGGACGTGTTGGTGTGTGGGACCATAATGGATCAGCCTTGGTGTCAAATGATTTCATTTTTGGATTTCAAGCCGGAGAACAATTTGGTGCTAGTATTGCCTTAAACAAAAATGGCACTCATCTTGTAGTGGGAAGTCCAGACTATGATGATTCGTCTTTTCTTGGTGGTGGTCCTGGTGGTGGCCCTGGTCTCCCCCCTGGTGGTGGAAAAAGAAGAAGATTCATACCTGGCCCTGGAACTAATGAAGGAAAGGTACAGGTATATGTTTACAACGGAACAGATTGGGAGCAACTCGGACAAGATTTAATTGGTGATACCCAGGATGAATACTTTGGAAGTGCAGTCGCAATCGCTGGAACTACAATTGCTGTCGGCGCATACGACACTTACCGTGACACTTCTGGTAAAGTCGAAACTTATGATTATAATGGCTCGCACTGGGTGCAGAAGGGACAATCGTTGTACGGAGAAGACCCTAGTGACTTTAGTTCCATTGTAGATCTGAACGACGCTGGAGATGTCCTTGCAATTGGAGGAAGTAACCACAACAATAAAACTGGACATGTCCGAGTGTATCAATTTAATGCATCAGCCGAGCAATGGGAGCAAATGGGATCTGATATTGAGGGAGAAGCTACTGCTGACTATAGTGGCTCATCCGTTTCATTAAGTTCAACTACCAGACTTGCAATAGGCTCCCCTCAATCGCCAAGTGGTTCTGGTTACGTTCGAGTGTATGACTTTGTTTCTGGAAATTGGACTCAAGTAGGCCAAGACTTGAATGGGTCACTTGCTAGCACCAGCGGAATCGTAGACCTTTCTGCTGATGGATCCAGGTTGGCTGTCGGGGAACCAGTTGCTACTGTAAACGGATCAGCAACGGGCCAAGTCGTTGTGTATGATTACGACGGTTCTTATTGGAACAAAATCGTCACAATTGACGGAGAATGCGATGATGAAAAGTTTGGACAAGCAGTCTCTTTAAGTGGCGATGGTAATTCACTCGCAATAGGAGCTCCTTATTACGGTTTACAATTCGGAGTTCCTTATGGGTACATCAAGGTCTTTGATTATTCTGCTCTTCCAACAACAACGGCAACTTCAACAGCGACAAGTACACTTACAACAAGTACATCGCCATCCAGTACACCTACGTCAACAGAGACTACCAGCACATCCCCAACATCAACAGCAACAAGTACACCTACGTCTACGGCCACCAGCACAAAGACCTCTAGCGCCACAAGTACACAAACAACGAGTACATCCCCAACATCAACAGCAACAAGTACACCTACGTCTACGGCCACCAGCACAAAGACCTCTAGCGCCACAAGTACACAAACAACGAGTACATCCCCAACATCAACAGCAACAAGTACAGTCACAACAAGTACGTCGCCATCCAGTACTGCCACAAGTACACAAACAACAAGTACGTCGCCCTCCAGTACACCAACGAGCACACAAACAACAAGTACGTCTCCAACGAGTACGCTTACTTCTACGGCGACAACGAACACATCTCCATCGAGCACAGCAACAAGTACACAAACTACGAGCACTTCGCCTTCGAGTACGCTTACTTCTAC
>UEXM01000796.1_pt1 | contig 30978 bp, 43 predicted proteins | sample 1796661 | NCBI WGS metagenome assembly UEXM01 (sample SAMEA4772469, study PRJEB27181) | metagenome
CCCCTGAATCCAGCCTCTTTTTCCGCTGTACTTTTGCTACGCATCCCAAAAAATATTTCGCGTAAAAAATTTTACGAAAAAAATTTTCGCGAGTAGGATTCGGCTATGTCGAAAAAAGATCCACGATTAGCGAGGGCTGGTGTTTCGGGGTATAACAAACCGAAGCGAACCCCGAGTCATCCTAAAAAATCCCATGTTGTTGTTGCTAAAGAGGGCGATAAAGTCAAAACGATTCGTTTTGGGCAGCAGGGAGTAAAGACTGCGGGTAAGCCTAAAGCGGGAGAGTCGGCAAAACAAAAGGCTCGTCGTAAGAGTTTCAAGGCTCGTCATGGTAAAAACATTAAGAAAGGCAAAATGAGCGCAGCTTATTGGGCCGATAAGGTGAAATGGTAATGGACGATATGCAGGCTGTTTATGACGACGAAGCTAATCAAGGTTTCGGTTTGATGTCTTTATTACGCGCCCCAGTAGATGTTGGTATTGATGAGTCTATTATGGATAATCTTCCGATGTTACTTCGTGCGATGGAAGGTACGAATAAAGATACGTTAACAATGCAAGAAACCCGCGATATGTCGGGGCCGATTGACGAATCAAGTTTATCTGTTCAATTAAGTAATGCTCCTGGAATTTTATCATTGTTAGATGAGGCAGGTTACGGAACTGCTGCTACCATGTTAGGGATGACGGGTGGTGGAGGCAAAGGTAAGTCTTTCCAAGAATTAATTGAAGAGATCCAACGATTAGCGGCAAGGATGGCTTCGGATAAAGATATGGATGCTACTCGTTACGCGAACGAAGCTAATCTCCCTGATTTTTTAAAATCGTTTTCGCAGAAGAAAAAAGAGCGAACAGATAAAGAAATGTACGAACAGCGCCCATCGCGCAATATGCCACGAGACCCTGACTTAGATAAAGGCTTAGGTAGTTTAGATCCGATGATGGAGGATGCTGTAAGGAAAGCTGAGGATATTCGAAATCCTTCGTACGTTATCGAAGAACTGCAGGATACAGTCGATAGTTTTGGTAGGGGTGTTAAAAGTAAAAAATATATCCCTGCTGCACGGACTCGCGAACAGGGGGAAGAAGCGTTAGCACGATTAGGCGAACGTGAGCAAATGCAAATAAGAGCATTAAGAGATCAGCATCGTAAAGCGATGCAAGAAGTTTTCGGTACAGACAGAAGCCCGATATCTTTCGAAAAAGAACAACAAATACTTGAAAGATTAAGTGAGTTAGATAAAAAACTTGAACCGTATTTTATTCGTTCTGATTTACAACAGATGGCTTCAGGTGGTCGCCCAGGATTATGGGCAAATATTCACGCGAAGCGTAAGCGTATAAAATCAGGATCTGGGGAGAAGATGCGCAGTCCTGGATCTAAGGGTGCACCGACGAAAGATAATTTTAAACAAGCACGATCTACGACCCGCAAAGCTGACGGTGGTGGATTAGGTTACGCTAAGGGTTATTACGGGAAATCGTACAAGTGAGTCAGCTCACAATGGCTCAAATAGATACGCAGATTAAAAATACTGTCTTGTCTAAAGAACAAGCGAAACAGCATTTTATAGAAAAAACAGAAGAACTAGGGTTACAGCATACTTTTTATTTTGATGAAGCTTGGGATTATGCAGTACACCAAAGAAAGCAAAAAGAATTTAGGGAAAAAATAGTTGAATTTGAACAGGCGGTTAATAACCACCCTGCTAAGTTACAAGCGGTTCATGAGATAAACCCTACTAAGCATAACTTTGCAGATGGCCAGTACATTCGTGAGATTTTTAATCCAGCAGGGTTGTTTATTGTTACAAAGATACATAATAAAACACACCCGTTTTTCTTAATGCAGGGTGAAATGTCTATTTTTTCACAAAATGGGGTAGAGCGTATTTCAGCCCCATATCATGGAATTACCGAAGCAGGAACAAAAAGAGCAATATATACACACACTGAATGTGTGTTTGTTACAGTTCACGCAACAGATAAATTAAATATCGAAGATATTGAACAAGAGGTAATTGCTAAATCTTTCGATGATGTAAAATTACTTCCTCCAAACATAGAACAAGTTGAGAACCTTATTTCTCAGCTGAAGGAGAAGGATACATGAGTTGGGTTATTACAGCGGTACTAGGTGCTTCCGTTGCTCAAGGTGCGTATAGCGCCAGCCAGTCTCGTAAGGCACAAAAGAAAGCGAGAGAAGAAGCAAATACTCGTGAATTAATTGAAGGCTCGGCACCTAATTTATCTAATGTTGCAGAAGTAATCGCTGAGGATGTTCTGGGTACTGATGTAGCTGGTTTAGAAGCAGCCTTAGCCGCGATGGATTATCAGGGCGGGGAAGTACCCATACCCTCCGGCCAACCGTTACTTATGGAAGATCCGACAGCAGATCTTTCTGAAGCGGAGTTACTGGCTTTAATAGAACAATCAGGAATTGCTCAAATGGCCAGCGGTGGACCAGTAGGTACACCTGAAGATGTTTATTATTTTAGTGTCCCGCAAGTTATGGGCATGATGCAAGATCCGGATCCTCAAGTACAAGGAGTCGGTATGCAATTAGCAGATATTATGTCTTCGACTCCTGGAATGGATATGGTTCCCGCGACTCGCGATCAAATAACGATGATGGCCTATGGGGGTGCCGTCGAACCAAAAAAGTTTGAGATGGGCGGGATGCCTGAATATGACCCTGAGTTAGATGCAGATCTTATCGCTCAACAAGAAGCGTTCGAAGAACTACTAGAATTAGATGAATTAGTAGAAAAAGGGATAATAAGTGAGGCTAGAGCAGACTACGATAGACAGCGTCTGTCAGGTCTAGCGTTTTCTCAAGAAAGCGAGCCAAGAAAATCTTTTCCTGATACAGAAAAAAATTTAAAAGGGTTGGAAAACTTCTTACGCAATAAAATGTCTGAAGGAGGTACCGTTACCGCAAAAAAGTTTGAAGACGGCGGTTCAACGCTGTTAGAAAAAATAAGCGGAGTATCACCAGACGAATTAGATTGGGCAAAATCTATTGATGAGCGGTTATATCCCGATGAGGGGTTAGACGGACGTGGTGATGCAGCTAGACATTTAGCGTTAGGATCATTGTTCGCTAAATCTAAGAACCCAGAACTTGGAGAAGCATTAGGTATTGCGCGAGAGTATATCCCGTTTCCTGATGCAGGAAGAGATATGGATATTTTCAATAACGAATTAGGAATGACTCTTAAAGGTACACAAGAAGAGATTGAAGAAAAGATTAAAGAGTTAATTGAAGATAAAAAAGCCCAGTATTTAACGAGACAAGAAAGTTACAAGTTACGAGGATATGCTGAAGGTGGCCCGATATCCGAGGAACGCTTGAACCAGCTTAGGTTACGTTGAGCACCCCACTTGAACAATTAAAAGAAGTAGACCTTTCCCATCTCTCTAAGGAGGAGGCGAAAGAGTTTACGATATTACTTGAGGAATTAGAAAAGCGTGAAAAACGCGAAAGTTCTATGGCCTCGTTTTACGATTTTGTTAAAGCGATTTGGCCAGAGTTTATTGCAGGTGCTCACCACAAGAAGATGGCCGAGGCTTTCGACAAGATTGCTTCAGGAGAGTCAAAAAGACTCATAATCAATATGCCACCACGACATACGAAGTCAGAGTTTGCTTCGTATTTGTTTCCTGCATACCTATTAGGTAAACGCCCTAAACTTAAAATTATTGAAGCAACGCATACCGCTGACCTCGCGATTAATTTTGGTCGTAGAGTTCGTGACTTATTAGAAAGCGAAGAGTACGCAGAGATATTCCCAGCTACCGAACTAAAAGCCGACTCACGAAGCGCGGGTAAATGGAATACTTCGCAAGGTGGTCAGTATTATGCGGCGGGTATCGGTGGTGCACTTGCAGGTCGTGGTGCTGATTTGTTTATTATTGACGACCCACATTCTGAACAAGATGCGTTTTCGGATAAAGCGTTAGAAGAAGCCTACGATTGGTATCAAACTGGGCCTCGTCAGCGCCTACAGCCAGGAGGTGCTATCGTTATTGTAATGACTCGTTGGTCTAAAAAGGACGTAACGGGTAAATTAGTTAAACGAATGGCTCAAGAACAAGGTGGAGATGAATGGGAGATTATTGAATTTCCTGCGATACTTCCGTCAGGCAATCCGTTATGGCCAGAGTTTTGGTCTCTTAAAGAATTAGAAGCAACGAAAGCGTCGATTCCTCCGTCTAAATGGGCAGCGCAGTATATGCAACGTCCTACTGGGGAAGGTATTTCTATTATTCCGAAAGAATGGATTAAAGAATGGCCGAACGATGACCCTCCATCTTGCGATTATTTGATACAAAGCTACGATACGGCGTTTTTAAAATCAGAACGAGCTGACTATACGGCGATTACAACGTGGGGAGTGTTCTATCCCGAAGGTAAAATCGGCGATGAACTGTATAACGGGCAAGACGCCCATATAATTTTGATAGATTGTGTAAAAGAACGATTAGATTTCCCTGAACTCAAGCGTGAAGCGATGCGTTTGTACGAATATTGGGAGCCTGATTCGGTAATTATCGAAACAAAAGCATCAGGTATCCCGCTTACACAAGAATTACGACGGCAAGGTATCCCGATAAATACCTTTTCACCGAGTAAAGGTCAAGATAAGATCGCTAGATTGAATACGGTTAGCGCAATTTTCCAAGAAGGCCGTGTTTGGGTACCTGATACGAATTGGGGGCAAGAATTAGTCGACGAAATCGTAGATTTTCCGAACGGAGAGAACGACGATTGCGTAGATGCGACGACTTTAGCCCTTATGCGCTTTAGACAAGGCGGGTTTTTGCGTTTAGAAGGCGATTATGCCGACGATGACGATTATTTTCCAAAAGTTCGCGTTTATTACTGATTTATTCTAGTAAAAAATAAGAGTATGGTGGCAACCCATGGCTGAAGTACAGATTCCCGAGGGTGAAGAGAACGTAGAGATCCTTTTTGATGAAGAGGATAACGTTCTTGACCCGTCTCTTTTGACCGAAGAGGTCGAAATCCCTTTCGAAGAAAATTTAGCCGAGTTTTTAGACCCAGCTACCCTTTCTGAAGTCTCTAGCGAGCTAACTGCTGCGTTTGATGAAGACCTTAGTTCTCGTGGGGATTGGTACGAAGCGTTTAAAGACGGATTAGAACTATTAGGCGTAGATAGTGACCCTAGAAGTGAGCCGTTCGAAGGCGCGAGTGGGGTATATCACCCGTTACTCGCCGAAGCGACTACTCATTTTCAAGCGCAAGCGTATAAAGAACTTCTTCCTGCAAACGGCCCAGTAGACACTAAAATCATGGGCGCGTCTAGTGATCCGAAAGCGATGCAAGCTAATCGCGTTAAGGATTTCATGAACTACCAGCTCATGTATAAGATGGAAGAATACGATCCTGAAATGGATCAGATGTTATTCTTTTTGCCTCTAGCTGGTTCTGCATTTAAGAAATGTTATTTCGATCCAGCAATAGGTCGAGTCGTTTCTAGGTTTATAAAAGCTGAAGATTTAATCGTACCGTATTACGCTACGGATCTTCATACGTCTCCGCGTATTACTCATCGTATGACGATGTCAGAAAACGACTTGCGTAAATTACAGCTAAGTGGTTTTTATAGAGATATGCCGATGAGTTCTCCTAGCTATTCAGCTGATGGAGATAACGCAGTACAAGATAAGATTGATGAGATTGACGGTGTTTCTAGAACAGGAACTCAAGCCGAGTATACGTTACTTGAGTTTCATGTAGAACTAGATATCGAAGGATTTGAACATACAGGTAGTGATGGAGAACCAACAGGGTTAGCACTTCCGTATATTGTTACAATCTGCAAAGATAACAATACCGTTCTATCTATTCGTAGAAACTACGAAGAAATGGATCCGATGCGTAAAAAGATTGAATACTTTACGCATTATAAGTTCCTCCCAGGACTAGGCTTTTATGGATTTGGCCTAATCCACATGATCGGCGGGGTTACCCGTTCCGCAACGTCGATTCTTCGTCAACTTATTGATGCCGGTACTTTAGCTAATCTTCCAGCTGGTTTCAAAGCTCGTGGTTTAAATATACAGAGATCTGATGATCCTGTACAACCAGGAGAATGGCGAGATGTGGATGTTCCTGGGGGGACTATTCGAGAGTCGTTCTTGCCGCTTCCGTATAAAGAACCAAGTGCGACATTAGCCCAGTTACTAGGGTTGCTAGTTGAGTCTGGGCAACGATTTGCATCCGTTATGGATAATCAAACAGGGGACGCTAATTCTAATGCTCCTGTAGGTACAACGGTTGCGTTATTAGAAAAAGGACAGAAAGTAATTTCTGCAATCCATAAACGATTGCATTACGCACAGCGTAACGAATTTAAAATACTAAAGAGGTTATTCGGTGAATACTTACCTCCAGAGTATCCTTACCAAGTACAAGGCGCTCAACAAACAGTTTTTGCTGAGGATTTTAATAATAGTGTTGATGTTATTCCTGTTTGTGATCCCAATATCTTTAGCACTACCCAACGGATTATTCTAGCGCAGACACAGCTTCAAATGGCTCAGAGTGCCCCTCAGATCCATAACATGAAAGAAGCGTATCGCAAGATGTATATTGCTTTGAACATTAAAGATATCGACGATATTTTAATGCCAGACTTTGCCCCAGCCCCGAAAGACCCTATTCAAGAAAATATGGATTCGGTTATGGGGATGCCTCTAAAAGCGTTTATTCAACAAAACCACGATGCGCACGTTCAAGCGCATATTGCATTTATGCAAAATCCTCAAACACAACAGAATCCTCAAGCGATGGCAGGATTACAAGCTCATATACAAGAGCACCAAGCTCTAAAGTATCGTATACAAGTAGAGGAGATGTTGGCACAACAAGGTATCGAATTACCTCAACCTGGACCAGATGGTCAGATGCCTCAGTTGCCTCCAGAGTTAGAAAGTCAAATAGCTGTAGCGGCTGCTCAAGTAACTCAACAGATTACAGGTCAAGAGCAAGCCTTAGCGCAAGCGATGGCAGCGCAGCAGCAAGACCCAGAAAGAGAAATGTTCCAACAGCAGCTAGAGTTAGAATTCGAAAAACTCAAGCAGCGTGATAGAGATTCTGAGCGTAAAGCACAGCTCGAAAGAGAGCGTATTGAATCTCAAGAAGAACAAACAGACGTTCGTATTGCCGCTGAATTACAAAAAGCGGAAATGCAAGATGATCGTGAAATAGATTCTAATCTAACTGAAATCGCTAAGATCGTTCGAGAGTCCAGGGAGCAATAACTTATGTCACATCTAATCAGCAATATTCCACACTTTAATTGCTGGGTTAGAAAAGAATACACACACAATCATTTAGATTACCACGGAGAGTATTTACATGCTATAGCGATTGCGGTAAACACTATCCCTGATAGATGTCTATCTTTCCAAGTTGTATTCACTGGGTACGAATTGGGAGAGGAAGAAGATTCTGAGAATCTTCACGGAGGAGCGATGTGGGCACGAATGCCTATTACGGCTCTAGTAGCGGATGCGATGCTTGAGGAAATGCCAGAAGCGATGGCTACTCATTTAGCGCAACCTTGGGACTGTAGTTCACGAGACCATGAAGTTATTGTTATGGATCGTGTATCTTCTAGTCCTTGGTTATGTAAGATTGATAATGAGTTTCATACTGGGAAGTATTTGTTTACAGTTGATTACACAGGAAACGATATCGCTGACGATCCTGCACAACATAAACAAAGTCATTTGATACAACTTACAGATGCTGGGAAATGGACAGGCAATATTGTAGCGTTGCCTAATAATCGTGTAAGAGCGACCAACCCAGCGTTATGGGAGACAGGTTCTGGAGCACCAGACTTTTATCCTAGTCAACATGTACATAGTGCAGAGATTGACGATAGCTACATGGATCCGAACATTACGTTTAACAACTTGTATTCTGAAGGAGATTAAAATGCCTGGACACAAGACAAACAAAAAGATGCCTAAGAAAATGGGTATGGGTGGTAAAAGCGCCAAGAAAATGCCAATAAAAATGAAGCGCGGTGGTTCAACTCGTTCTCGTAGCAAGAGCAAAAAATGAGAAACCTTAGATCAACGGAAATGCCTTATCCGTCCCCTAAGACTCAAAAGGCAGGAGTCCAACCTTCAATCCCAGAACCCTCCAACGAGGGTTTTGCGAAGTCTACTGTATTGGCTGAAAAGACAATTAGTATTCCTGGAAAGAAAGTAAAGACAAAAGGTACTGGTGCAGCTACTAAAGGATTAGATTTTACTAGCTACGTCAACTAATGGACTTTATAAAATATTCGGAGTTTTTACTTCGCAAATTTCGTGAGAGACAAAATGATCTCACGCAATCACTCGCCGCTGGTGGCGCACAAGACTATGTTCAGTACCAACGAATAGTTGGAGAAATTTCAGGGCTTAATTTTGCTGAACAAGAAATAACCGCCCTGCATGGAAGGATGGAAGATGTCGAAGACGACTGAACTTGAAACTGGGGCTACCCCTGATCGTGTACTAAATTTTGGATCTGATACGCCGTTAGATCCTCCGAAGGAGTCTCTTACTCCTGAGAATTTAGATTCTCACGCAGATAAGCTACCGAACCCTACAGGGTATCGGATGTTGATTCTCCCGTTTTCTCCACCAGAGAAAACAAAAGGCGGCATTCTTATGGCTAAACAAACTCTTGATAAAGAGCGTATAGCTACAATCGTAGGGCTTGTGGTCAAACAAGGCCCAGATGCATATTCCGACTCTGATAAATTTCCTGAAGGCCCATGGTGTAAAGAGGGCGATTGGGTAATTTTCGGTCGCTATGCAGGAGCTAGATTTAACATCGAAGGAGGCGATATGCGTCTTTTAAATGATGATGAAATTTTAGCTACTGTGAACAACCCAGAAGATATTCTGCAATAAGGTGATTTAAATGGCTGAGTCTCAAGAAATTGAACTAGAACTTCCTGATGAAGAAGTAGATCCTCGCGAAGCGGATGTGTTGCAAGAACCACAACGAGACTTCGATACAAGCGAAGCTGAGGTCGAAGCTCCTCAGACTGACGAGTTAGAGGATTATAGCGACGGTGTTAAAAAGCGTATAGATAAGTTGACTTATCGTATGCGGGAAGCAGAACGCCAACGCGACGAAGCTGTTCAGTTTGCTAAGAAGATGTCTGAACAAACAAACAGCTTACAGAGTAAGTTACGGTCTTCAGATGAAACGTTAGTAGCGGAATATTCTGCTCGTATTGCTTCTGATAAAGAACGCGCTAGACGAGCGTTAAAAGAAGCTCAAGAACTTGGTGACGCAGAAGCTATCGCTTTGGCTACTGAGGCAGTTGCTAAAACTTCTTTAGAAGCGCAAAATGCCGAAAGATTAGTTGCAAAACAAAAGTCTGTTCAGTCTACATCTCAACAGACTCAACCTGTTCCACAACAGGCGACTAATGTACAACCAGCTGCTCCTGATCCTCGTGCAGAGAGATGGGCTTCAGAAAATGCTTGGTTTGGTGAAGATGATGGTATGACCTATGCAGCTATGGGTATCCATCAAAAGTTATTAAAGGAGGGAGTTCCCCCTAGTTCTGATTACTACTACGAAAGAGTAGACAGTGAAATTAGAGAACTTTTTCCGAACAAGTTTCCCGAAGGGAAAAAGAACGTGCAGTCTTCTGTAGCAGGATCTAGCCGAGGTGCTGGGGCTGTTAAAAAAGGAGCACGCAATGTGAAGCTCACACCGTCACAGGTAGCAATAGCTAAAAGAATCGGTGTGCCTCTTGAAGAGTACGCAAAATTTGTATAGGAGATGAAAATGACAGATCGTACCTCCAGATCTGCTGAAACCCGAGAAAAGAAATCTCGCCGTAAACCATGGCAACCGCCATCTATGTTAGACGCTCCCGAAGCTCCCGCTGGCTATAAGCACAGGTGGGTTCGTGCAGAAGTTCGAGGGCACGATGATAGAGCGAATATGTCTAAACGTATTCGTGAAGGATTCGAGCCAGTAAGAGCAGAAGATCATCCTGATTTTGACGCTCCTACGATTGAGGACGGTAAACACGCTGGCGTAATAGGTGTTGGTGGCTTAATTCTCGCTAAAATTCCTGAAGAGACTGTTGAAGAACGCAACTATTACTATAACAGTAAGACTGCAGAACAACTTCAAGGTGTCGATAATGATTTGATGCGAGAAGCTGATCCAAGAATGCCGCTCCGACAGAGCGATATGAGGAGAAGCACAAAAGTGGAATTCGGAAGCCGACAAAAGGCTACGGATTAATTCATCATTTTCCTTAGAGGATTAAATCATGGCTAATACTGACGCCCCTAATGGGTTCACTCCAGCCTATCACCTATATGGTGGAACGATTCGTCCTCAGAAGTTGCGTATTGCTAGTGGCACTTCAGCTGCTATCTTCAACGGAGACGTTGTAAACCTATCTTCTGGGTACGTTATCCAAGGCACTGCGACAGGCACACCAGCAGGAGTTTTTGCTGGCTGTTTCTATACCGCAACCGACGGTACTCCTACATACTCTACGTTCTTCCCTGCTTCAACAGCTACGCTGGGTTCAGCAGACGTCGAAGCGTATGTATATACCGATCCTGCAATCGTGTACGAAGCACAATTTACTGCCGGCACTCCAGCCGTAAGTTTTATTGGTGTTAAATATACGATTTCAACAACCGCTGGCAGCACTAACAATGGCCGATCCAAAGAAGGTGTAACAGCGACAACAAGTAGCGGAATAGCGTTGTTGAATAGGTTCGTAGATTCCCCGAGTAATAGCATTGGTGCTAACGCTCGTGGGTATTTTTCGTTCCCAACTAACGTATTCGCTGTATAGTCGAAGGAGAGTAACTAATGGCTATTAATAGAGCTCAACTCGTAAAAGAGCTGGTTCCTGGCCTTCATGCTCTTTTCGGACTAGAGTATGATCGCTACGACGCTGAGTACGAAGAAATCTTCGAAACTGAAACTTCAGAACGTGCTTTTGAAGAAGAGGTAATGTTGACTGGTTTCGGTGAAGCTCCTGTGAAGTTTGAAGGTTCTGGTGTTACTTATGACACCGCGCAAGAATCTTTTACTGCACGGTATTCACATGAAACTATCGCTCTAGCTTTTTCATTGACTGAAGAAGCTATTGAAGATAATTTGTATGACACCTTGTCTTCTCGTTATACGCGAGCACTAGCTCGTTCTATGATGACCACTAAAAACATTAAAGGTGCTAACGTATTGAACAATGCGTTTAGTTCTTCTTTTGTTGGCGGTGACGGCAAAGAACTGTGTGCAACTGATCACCCGACTGTAGGGAATGAGACTCAACGCAACGAACTATCGACTGCGTCTGACCTCAACGAGACTTCATTAGAGCAGTCTCTGATCGATATCGCAGCTTTCGAAGATGAGCGGGGTCTTAAGATCAACGCTCAAGCGCGTAAGCTAATTATCCCTACCGCTTTGCAATTCGTTGCAGATCGTCTTCTGGAAACCCCAGGACGAGTCGGTACGGCTGATAATGATATTAACGCACTACGCAACATGGGTATGGTTCCTGAAGGATACACCGTCAATCATTATCTAACAGATACTGATGCGTTCTTCCTGACTACGGACGTACCTAACGGGCTGAAGCACTTTGTGCGCTCACCTGTTGCGACCAGCATGGAAGGTGACTTCGAAACTGGTAATGTTCGTTATAAAGCCAGAGAACGTTATAGTTTTGGCTTTAGTGACTGGCGTGGTATTTTCGGCTCTCCTGGAGCTGCGTAATATCGCAAGACAAAGGGGCACTAGTTGCCCCTTTTCTTTTTCTCCTGTATAAAGCTTCTATCCCTGACAGGTGCATCCCGTACCTGACACTAGCCAAGACAGGAGATCTACATGGCCAACACCACGTTTAACGGCCCCGTCCGTTCAGAAAATGGTTTTGAAACCATATCAAAAAATACTACTACTGGTGCAATCACTATAACCAGTGGCAACAAAATGGCAGTTGAAGCTACTGGCAGCGCTGGAATAGAAGGCACAGCAGCGGTTTACGTTACCCAAGTAGAGCGTTTTAAAAGCGATACATCGACTAATGTAAACATAGTCAAAACAACAATTATGATTGACCTAACTGGTCTAAAAGATGGCGGCACTGCTGGAGATATCATAGGTAAGGATGGTTCTGGGGTTGCTTTTATCGGCCAAGTTACTGCTGCCAATCAAGGAAGCGTGTTTGGAGTGACTATGACTTGCGTAGAAACCCCCGCAGGTGGTAGCACAGACATCGATCTGTTTTCCGCAACTGAAGGCACTGGCGTCAACGACACTGCGATTGGCGATCTTACTGAGACGCAAATCATCAACGCTGGAGCTGCTTCTGCTGGAACAATGGTTGCTGGTGGTGATATCGCTGCTGATCAATTCTTGTACTTGGTAAGCCAAGGTACGGGTGACGCAGCTTATACGGCTGGTCGTTTTCTAATTGAAATAACTGGCTTTGATGTAGCATCCTAAGAGGTGATTTATGGCTGATGCAGTAACTTCAACAACTATCTCTGATGGTACGCATAAAGCAGTAATACAATTAACGAACTTAAGTGATGGCACTGGTGAAGATGCTGTTAACAAAATAGATGTTAGTGGATTAACTGCTCGAGAAGATGGGACTGCTTGTAGTAGTGTGCTTATCGAAAAGGTAAGCCATTCTATTATTGGCTTTACGCAAGTACAGCTTTTGTTTGATGCAACCGCAAATACAATAGCGTTAGGATTAGCGCAAGACAGTAATGGTCACATGGATTTTAGCGATTTCGGTGGTCTTAAAAACACCTCTGGCAGCGGTAAAACTGGGGATATCTTACTGACTACAATAGGTGCTTCTTCTAATGATAGTTATGTAATTGTCTTAGAACTCATCAAGAAGTATGGCTAATGGCTACATCAGGTACACGAACTTTTACTTTAACCGCAGCAGATGCGATTGAAGAAGCCTACGAACTTGCTGGGTTAGAGTATCGTACAGGATACGACGGTGTAACTGCTCGTCGGTCGATGAATATCATGTTCGCCGATTGGTCAAATCGTGGTGTTCAACTTTGGGAAGTAGAGCAAGTATCCCTTGATTTAGTTCAAGGGACTACTTCCTATTCCCTTAATCAATATGACATTGATATTTTAGATGCGGTTATTAGACGAACAGTCAATAGCACGCAGACAGACTTTCAAGTAGATCGTATTGAAAGAGGAGAGTATTTAGATATACCTAATAAAAATACTCAAGCAAGACCTACTCAATATTATTTAGAGAGAACGGTTACTCCGAAGTTGTTCGTTTGGCCAGCTCCTGAAAACTCTACAGATAAGTTTGTCTCGTATAGATGGAAACGTATTCAAGATATTTCTGGGTCTGTAGACGATGTAGATCTTCCTAGTAGGTTTCTACCTTGTTTAGTAACAGGATTAGCTTTTAATTTAGCGTTGAAAAAGAACCCTGATAAAGCAGGGTTGTTACAACCTTTATACGAACAAAACTTAGTTAATGCGATACGGTACGACACTAGCGACGCTTTTCAGTTAGTGCCTAGACGGACGTATGTCTAATGGCTTTTGCTCTAGGTAAGCATTCTTACGGTGTTTGTGACCGTTGTGGATTTAGAGCTAGGTATTTAGATCTGCGTATGGAGTGGACAGGGTTTAAAGTTTGCTCAGAGTGTTTTGAACCTAAACACCCTCAATTAGAACCACCTAGACAAGCGACTGATCCAGAAGCCTTAAGACAAGCTCGACCAGAAGTATCTCTACCACAATCTCAGCTTGGGGTAGTTAGAACGACTGGGCCTAGTAATACCACGGATAGCGGAGTTAATGTCGGAGGACAACCTCTATCTATTGTAGATCCGATTGGAACTAAATTTGACGGAGTATCTGGTACAGGTGAAATAGGCACTGTTACGGTAACGACATCATGAGTTTTACATTAGCTACTTTAAAATCTACTGTTCAAGATTATTGCGAAACTGCGGAAACAACTTTCGTTGCAGACTTAGACACGTTTATAAAAGAGTCTGAAGAAAGAATTCTTAAGAACGTTGAGCTTCCTGTTTTTAGAAAAAATGTAACAGGTTCTGCAGCTAGTAGTAATACATATCTAAGTACACCAACTGATTTCTTAGCGCCATATAGCTTGGCTGTAATTTCTAGTAGCGTTTATAGCTATCTGTTGTTTAAGCATGTTAGCTTTATTAGAGATTTTACCCCGAATCCTGCAACTACAGGAACTCCAAAGTATTATGCTCTTTTTGACGATAATACTTTTATGTTGGCTCCAACACCAGATCAAAATTATTCTTTCGAGTTACATTATAAATATCGTCCAGCTTCATTAACAACTACTTCGGGAACAGATACGACATGGTTGTCTTTAAATGCCCCTGACGCTCTTTTGTATGGGACATTAGTAGAAGCAGCTACTTTCTTAAAAGTACCTGAAGAAGTTGCTCAATATGAACAAAGGTTCGTACAAGCAATTAACAGTTTAAAGAATCTAGGGCAAGGTTACGGTTCAAGAGACGAATATCGTTATGATATTGCTAAAGGATAAATAGTATGTTGGTCGGTGCTTCTACTATGGAAGTTGGTAACGTATTAGTTACAACAACTAAAAATAAAGGACACTCTGTAGAGTTTTGGGCTGAGTCGGCTGCTAACAAGATTGTCAGTGTTGGAGGAAATTGTCATCCTTTAATAGCTCAACAAGCAGAAGCATTTAAAGAAGATGTTAAAAATGTAGTTGCTTTTTATTTAGCTGAAGCAGTAAAAAGTGACAGAACTACTCTAATTGCTGAATTAGAAAACCAAGGCCATAAAGACATGGCTGACATATTAAGGAGACTGTAATGGCTATTACGACCGCAATGTGTACAACTTTTAAAAAAGAGATTTTAGAAGCTGTTCATAATTTTAAAAACACAGGGGGCAGTACGTTTAATCTTGCTCTGTACACTAGCTCTGCTTCTTTAGGAGCCAGTACTACAGCGTACACTACTTCTAACGAAGTATCAGGTACTGGGTATACTGCCAAAGGAGCAGCTCTAACTCGTGTAGACCCCAGTAATTCTGGAACAACTGCTTTGACAGATTTTTCTGATCTAACCTTTTCTAGCAGTTCAATCACAGCACGTGGTTGTTTAATTTTTAATGATTCAGCTAGTGGTGACCCAGCAGTATGTGCTTTAGATTTTGGTGGTGATAAAACTTCTAGCTCTGGCGATTTTACTGTTCAGTTCCCAACCGCTGATGCTTCTAACGCGATAATAAGAATCGCTTAATATGTTGTGGCCCAACAAACCCAACAGAGACAGATGACCGAGAAAGAGTACTTAGAATGGGTCAAACAACAACAAGATCAAAGTCATAATCAGTAGGACTTAACGTGTGGCGAATGTTACTGGCTGGGGTAGAGGCACTTGGGGCCAAGGCACATGGGGCGAACCAATACCTGTCGAGGTTACAGGTGTTTCGGCCACAGGTGCGGTTGGTTCTGTCACAGTCTCGGCAGATGCTAACGCCACGGTTACAGGTGTTGCAGGAACGAGTGCGGTTGGGTCTGTCACAGTCTCGACAGATGCTAATGTCTCTGTTACAGGTGTTTCGGCAACAGGGTCAGTCGGTTCGGTCACGGTTTCAGCGGATGCGAACGTCAGTGTCACAGGCGTTTCCGGCACAGGTAGTGTTGGTTCTGTCACCGTCAGTGGATCCGCAAACACTTCTGTCACAGGAGTTTCAGCAACGGGTTCGGTCGGCTCCATCACTATCGTCGAAGGTACGGGCGTCGATGTCTCGGTCACTGGCGTCAGCGGTACGAGTGCTGTCGGAACGGTTACTGTATCCAGTGATGCGAACGCTAGTGTTACTGGTGTTTCTGGCACTGGATCCGTTGGCTCGGTTACGATCGCGGTTGGAATTGTTGCTACCCCAACAGGTGTTAGCGGCACAGGGGCTGTCGGAACGGTTACGGTTACTGGCTCAGCACTTGTCATCCCGACAGGAGTCGAGGGAACAGCAGAAACAAAACAAGTCACAGTTTGGGGAATGGTAGATGATTCTCAAACACCGAATTGGAGTAATATTACAGACAGTCAAACACCTAGTTGGTCTGTAATATCAGATAGTCAAACCCCTGATTGGGAAGAGGTAGCTTAACATGGCAACTTATGTAAACGATTTACGCTTAAAAGAGATCGCCACAGGTGACGAATCAGGTACGTGGGGCACGAGTACAAATACTAACCTCGAGCTAATTGCAGAGGCATTTTCCTTTGGCACGGAAGCTATTACGACAAATGCTGACACTCATACTACTACTATTGCCGATGGCAGCACTGATCCTGGCAGGAGTATATTTCTTAAATACACTGGAACTCTTGACAGCACTTGCACTATCACTATAGGCCCGAATACCGTCTCTAAGCTCTGGCTCATAGAGAATGCAACTAGCGGTTCACAGAGCATTATTATCAAGCAAGGCAGTGTTACTGGTATTACCATCCTCAATGGACAAACAAAGGCTATCTACTCAGACGGTGCTGGATCAGGCGCTGCGATGGTGGATGCGTTCCAAGACCTGTCTATTCCAGACTTATTTATTGACGATGACCTGACGTTTACCTCTGATAGCGCAGTTATCACATTCGGCGCAGATGGCGATACCACACTCACGCACACAGACGGATCTGGCCTGACACTGAACAGCACTAACAAGATTATGTTCAATGACGCGAGCCAGTTCATACAAGGCTCGTCTGCTACGGTCTTGGCGCTTGGCGCGACTGATGAGATTGATCTTACTGCCACGGCGATGGACTTCAACGGCACCGTTACGATCTCAGGCGACACAACGCTTGAAGATGGTGCTGATCTAATTACTGCATCCGCTGGCACATCCAACACCCGTATAGGTGTAAATGCAGGTAACAGCATCCAATCTGGCGGCAACTACAACGTGGTCGTGGGCGATGAAGCGGGTACGGCGATTACTACAGGTGATGGGCATACCCTTATTGGTTATGCAGCTGGTGATGCTATTACCACAGCAACAACTGGACTTACAGCGGTAGGCAACGGTGCTTTAGGAGCAAACACATCAGGAACAGACAATGCTGCTTTTGGAGAAGGTGCTTTAGCTGATTTAACTGAGGGCGTAGGTAATATTGCTATAGGCCGTTTTGCTGGTGGCGATATTATTGATGCAGATGGAAATGTAGCAATCGGCGGTTATGACGGATCTGCACAACCAGCGATGCGTGTTAATACTAAGTCTCATAACAACATTGCTATTGGATCTGGTGCTTTATCTACTCTAAACCACACTACAGCCACTGATGCTTATAACGTAGCAATTGGTCATTTAGCAGGTGGAGCAGTCACCACGGGAACTAACAACACCTTGATCGGCGGCCTCGCTGGTGACGCTCTTACTGATGCTGATTCTAACACCGCTGTAGGTCTTGCTGCTTTAGGTAGCGATACGTTAGGAAGCAGGTCAACAGCCGTGGGGCAAAGTGCTTTACAGAATCAAAACTTCACTACCGCAACAAATGCTTACAACACTGCCGTAGGATTCAATGCAGGTATAAACATCACAACAGGTATTCAGAATGTTTTAGTTGGTGCAGCGGCAGGTGATGCTTTAACTGATGCTGACAACAACACTGCGGTTGGCGCTTTTTCTTTGTCAGCAGACACCAAAGGAGATAAATCAGTTGCGGTTGGTGTGGTCGCTTTGGCCTCACAGAATTTTACAACGGTTACAGACACCTACAATGTTGGCGTTGGGTATAGTGCTGGTGGAAATATCACTACGGGAGTTGAGAACACCATAATCGGCGCTCTTGCAGGTGATGCTCTTACAGATGCTGATTATAACGTGGCTGTAGGTCTAGGGGCTTTATCAGCAGATACCTTAGGCAGCAAATCTACAGCGATAGGCACAAACACTCTACAAAATCAAAACTTCACTACTGCTACAGATACTTTCAACACAGCGTTGGGCTTCCATGCTGGCTATGCAGTCACCACGGGAGTTCGCAACAACTTATTTGGGGGTAATGCGGGAGATGCTTTAACCACAGGTAATAACAACATAGCCATTGGGTTTCAAGCTCTCACCGCAGACACTCTTGGCAGCAGAAACATTGCGATAGGTTCAGATGCTTTAGAAGTGCAAAACTTCACCACGGCCACTGATGCTTACAATATAGCCATTGGGTACAAGGCTAGTGGGGCAGTCACCACGGGTGTCCGTAACGTAGTTGTCGGAGGAATTGCTTTAGACGCAAACACTCAGAGCAATCTTAATGTTGCAATTGGACACGCAGCACTTACAAGTCTGAATCATACAACGTCTACAGATGCTTATAACGTGGCCGTAGGAGCGAATGCTGGTGAAGCAGTCACCACGGGTATTTACAACACCTTGATAGGTGGACTTGCAGGTGACGCTCTTACTGATTCAGACCGCAATGTAGCGATGGGTTTTGGAGCTTTAACTACTGAAACTCTTGGCGAAAGAAATACTGCCCTTGGTTACGGGACTCTATCTAATCAAAACTCTACAACAGCAACCAATACCTACAACACCGGCGTTGGATACAACGCTGGAACAGCAATCACCACGGGAATCCAGAACACCATCGTCGGTGGTCTTGCTGGTGATGCTTTAACTGATGCTGATTTCAATGTTGCCATTGGTTATGCGGCACTGACTTCAGACACCCTTGGCAATCGTTCTGTTGCTATTGGTTATGAGGCGTTAGAGAACCAAAACTTTACGACAGCTACAAGTGTCTACAATGTGGCAATGGGTTATAACGCTGGTAAGGCGGTCACCACGGGTGTACAGAACACCCTGATCGGTGGACTATCTGGTGACGGAATCACTACAGGAGGGGCTAATATATGCATTGGGTATAATGTTGATGCAAGTGGCGGTAGTGGTAATGACCAAATTGTTATAGGAAACAGTGTTAATGGTGGTGGCAACTCTACTGTTAGATTTGGTAATACAGGAGGCACTTTAACGATTAACCTAGATGGATCAGACAACTCTTGGGCTGCTGCTTCTGATGAGCGGTTGAAGAAAGATATTGCAGATTCAACGGTGGGTCTTTCCTTCATAAACGCATTGCGGCCTGTAACATTTAAGTGGAATGCCAAGGATGCTGTAGCAAACACGTTGCCTCAATACGATGCAGATTCATCTGATCCTGTATATGGAGTAGGCAAAGCGCACCACGGCTTTATAGCTCAAGAAGTAAAGACTGTGATTGACGCAAACTCTGACGTTGTAGACGGACACAATATTTGGGTTGAAGACCCTGACGGTACGCAGCAAGTTGCCCCAGGAGCACTGATCCCAATGCTTGTAAAAGCAATCCAAGAACTTTCCGCAGAAATAGAAACACTTAAATCAGGAGGATAATTATGTCCAGAGATGCAGACCAAATCGCGCAGGATTACTCAGCAATGCTGGGCAGTGTTAGCGTAATCACCAACTGTCTTGACGATGACAACGAGTTTTGTAATGACATGACCAGTGCAGAGAAGAAAGAGCGCGTTATGCGTAGTTCTGGCTACCTGTCGTTTATGAAAGACTTGGAAGATTGGGGCAGTGAAGATATGTCAACAATCACCGCAGCGATTTCTGCTGCCGAAGCGTACTCAGCATAAGGAATTTAAAAAATGATACATGACGTTCATAGCATTGAAGAACCTAGCGCCCAACCGACAGTCACGATTGACGGTGAAGAATATTCGTTTGAAGGTTTGTCTGTAGAAACTCAGGCAAATATCGCACGAGTCAACGAACTACGCCGTGAGGTATCTGCTTTACAGATCCAAGTGAACGAGCGACAAGCTCTACTGCAAATGTATATCAAAGCTATCTCTGACTCTGTGCAGCCTGTAGAAGAAGACGAAGCTGTCGTTCAGTGAGCGAACTGTCGTATATGATGCACCCGCTACCGTCAGTGTTTCTGATGGAGTTGGATATCCCAGAGGGCTTTGTTACTCAACTAAACGAGTATCTTGATGGCCTCCTTGAAGAAGAAGGGCGGGTTACCGCAGCGGATACGCTCGTTGGTCAAATCAGCGAGGGAGAACAGCTTAGAATGGATCACGACCATAGTCTTGTTGCTGGCTTTTCTGAGTTCTTGTGCGCTATGGGCGCTGAGTATATTAATGCCTTTATGAAGGGTTCTGGTCAAACGCTGGATGGTGCTAGGCAAGTGACGATGGATGAGCTTTGGTCAGTCCATAGCTATGCGGGGGACTATAACCCGATCCACGATCATGGCACAAAGACCATCATGGGTATTAGCTGCACGACTTGGACAAAGGTGCCACCACAGATTATACAAGGGCCAAGGCCCGGATCTGAAGAATACGGGCTGTATAATGCCTCTGGCGAGTCTGATGGGTGTTTGTGCTTTAACTACGGGCAAAGCTCGCAGTGGGATAAAGAACGGCTGAAGCCAACACAGAACATTGTGGTACGACCACAGGTAGGGCGCTTGTACTTATTTCCATCGTGGATGCAGCACATGGTCTACCCCTTCAAAGGCGAAGGTGAACGCCGCACAGTAGCGGCTAATTTGAATTGCTTTCCACAGGAGTTAGCAGCATGAGTTTACTTGAGATCGTCAGCACTTTAACAACTTTGTCAGTCATAGCGTCCGCTGTATGCGCCGTTACGCCCACTCCAAAAGATGATGCGTTTTTAGCAACCTATGTGTACCCCGTGATTGAAGCATTGGCTTTGAACATTGGTAAAGCAAAACAGTAACCATGAGCTATCTTGCGATGGCAGAGGAGTGGGGCTTGGACAAAGGCGACAAAGCACTGCAAGAAATCAACACCCATGAGCGTGAGTGTGCGTTGAGGTATGAGCGAATAGAAGAACGCCTCAAGGATGGCTCTAAGCGTTTTGATAGGCTTGATGAAAAGATTGACCGCTTTGGCAATAGGCTGTGGTGGATCATTGGTTTAATCGTTGTGAGCATCTTGGTGCCACAGTTTTTAGGAGGTTGATATGAGTGATGGAACAATCAAGATCCCGACATGGGCCTTGCCAATAGGCGCTGCTGCGCTGTCAGGTGCGATGGTCTGGGGTGCTAGTCAGGCACAAGCACAGGCTACACAAGAAGAAGTAGATCGTATTGAGGCTGCTGTTGTTGATGTGGTCGAGGAACAACAAGCAACGGGAAAGTTGGCAGCAGTAAATGCGAGCAAAATCGAGGCTATCGTCGATTCATTAGCGGAGCAGTCGGAAACAGCGAAGGCCAGCGATCAGAAGCTACAGCAGCTAATAGAGATAATGCTGAAGCAGAACTAGAGTATGACCCTGCCAATCCAAATCTGTACTGTGATTTAAGGGAATGGCGCATGTTAGAGCTAGTCAACCCGCCCCAGTATCGTCACTGCATCGCTATGGAGTGGATGCGCTATAACCACCGTCAGTGCGAATATGGCGCTCAGATTTATGTGCAAAACACTATGTCTCGCGTGCTGGGTACTGCTCATCAACTTGATGTAGAACTACTGTCTTGGGATCTCGTTAAGCCTAAAGCTGTAAGAACACAAGCAGTTAAGAAAAAGCGGAGGCTGTAATGGAGATAGCACCGTTTCCAAATAGCGTTAACGTGCCATATCGCGGTATCGACCAGTTGCGCGACGCTTACCGCATTGATCAAATCTCTCGCAATACAACCAAAGAGATAGCAGCGATAACTCGTTACAGCGAACTTGTGTATGAGTATCGTAGCGGCGAGATACATACCTCAACGCTCAAAGTCACGCGACAAGATTATCTGGATCTTGAAGCATGAGCATGATGATTTTTGTTTTAATCATCTTGGAGCGGGGCGAACCCACAGGCCAAGAGTTTTATTTTCAAGAGTTGACAAGCTGTCTTGAGTACAGTAACGCGCTCAATGCACAGTCTGTTGGTAGCATCAACCAACTTCTTAGTAACAATCGTTACTTTTCTACTTACTGTGCAGTGCGAGAGATACCTACGGCAGATGCTGGTAACAAAATACTGTTTCGTGATCCCAAGAAGGCAGCGTCCGAATGAAAGCTAAAATGGTAATGATCTTGGTTGTGGGGCTGATCTTCCTGCTTGCGACCATAGTTATTGGCGATTTTTACATAGCCATAACCGAAAGCCGCCCACCCGACGAGTCTGTAATTAGGTTGCTAGAACACGCCATCATTGGCATCGTAAGTCTTTGTGCTGGCTATATCGCAGGAAAAGATAATGAGTCCTAAGAAACTAGAACCTAAATCGCGCTATGCCCAGTACGACCTCGACGGGGACGGGACGGTAAGCGATGAAGAACTTGCAAGAAATCAAGAGCTTGTTGAAATCGAACTGCGTGAAGAGAAAGCAGATAGTCAACGCCGAATGGCTTGGGTTAGTCTTAGTAGTATGGTGGTTTTCGCTTTATTACCACTTCTGCCCTTCATACCTGAGTCTCGTTTGTCCACTCTGGCGTCTTTAAGTGACATGTTATTTCTTAGTCAAGCGAGCATCGTAGGATTATACTTCGGTGCTACAGCGTATATGGCAAAACGATGAGCATACTCGCATCACTCATAGGCCCAGCTACTTCTTTGCTCGATAAAGTTATTGAGGATAAAGACGAGAAAAATCGTATCGCCTTTGAGTTGAGCACCTTAGCAGAGAGACATGCAAATGAACTCGCTAAGGGTCAGCTAGAAGTAAACAAAGTCGAGGCTGCTCACAAGTCGTTGTTCGTAGCTGGCTGGCGACCGAGTATCGGTTGGTGTTGTTCTCTAGGGCTTTTGTACCATGTATTAATTGCCCCCATTGCAGGTATCTGGGTAGAAGTCCCTGAGATAGACCCGTCGCTATTAATGACTACTATGACTGGCATGCTTGGTCTTGGTGCTATGAGGAGCTACGAAAAAACTAGGGGAGTTAGCAGAGAAAAGTAATGACTGATTTAATTGAAATGCTAAAACGCCATGAAGGTGTTCGTTCTAAAGTTTACATGTGCTCTGCTGGCTATGAAACTATTGGTGTTGGTCGCAACATAGCTGATTCTGGTCTTGGCTTATCTGATGACGAAATAGATTATCTTCTGAACAACGACATAGAGCGTGTCCGACAAGAGCTAACTGACACGTATTTCTGGTTCCCTGCTCTTAACGAAGCGCGTCAAGATGCGATGATAGATATTAGTTTTAATCTAGGTCAGACAAGACTGCGTGGATTTATTAAAGCGATTGAAGCTATGTCTCGTGAGCAATTCGATATCGCAGCTGACGAGTTTATGGACAGCCGCTGGAGTCAACAAGTAGGCAATCGTGCAGTAGAAGTGACTGAGATGATTCGTACAGGAGAGTATCAGTAATGCCTCTCCAAAAATATATATTTAATCCTGGGATCAACAAAGAAGGAACAGATTACTCTGCTGAAGGTGGTTGGTTTGATTCTAATTTAGTTCGTTTTCGTAAAGGACTGCCAGAAAAAATAGGCGGGTGGCAAAAATATATTGAAACTTCTTATGAAGGAACAGGTAGGAAGTTACACGGCTGGGTAGATTTAGACGGTACGAAACTTCTAGGGCTTGGCACACGATTCAAACTGTATATCCAAGAAGGCACTAGCTACAACGATATTACCCCGATTCGTGCAACCACTTCAGCGGGAGATGTTACATTTAGTGCGACTGATGGTTCAAGCACTCTTACCGTTACAGATTCTGGACACGGAGCGGTAGACGGAGATTTTGTTACTTTTTCTGGGGCAGCAAGTCTCGGAGGTAATGTTACGGCTGCAGTGTTAAATCAAGAATATCAAGTTGTATCTGTTCCTACAGCAAATACTTTTACAGTAGTTGCTAAAGATACTGACGGAGCTACGGTTACTGCTAATAGTAGCGACAGCGGTAACGGTGGGGGTAGTATTGTAGGTGCTTATCAAATTAATTCTGGTCTTGATGTTTTTGTAGACGGTACAGGTTGGGGTGTTGGACCGTGGGACGGCACAAATACTACTTGGGGATCTACAACTTCATTAGGAGACGCCAACCAGTTACGTCTGTGGTCGATGGATAACTTTGGCGAAGATTTAATTTCTAATCCTCGCGCAGGAAGTATTTATTACTGGGATAAAACTAACGGGTTAAATACACGAGCTGTTGCTTTATCTTCTCTAGCAGGGGCTAATAAAGCTCCGACTAAAGGATTACAAGTTTTAGTATCAGACGTTGATAGACACGTTATTGTTTTAGGCGCAGATCCGATAAGTGGAGGTTCACGAAGCGGAACTATCGACCCGTTACTGGTTGCGTTTTCTGATCAAGAAAATGCTGCTGAATGGGAACCGTTAGCTACTAATACTGCGGGTTCGCTACGTTGTTCCGCTGGTTCAGAAATAATCGGGGGATTACGCGCTCGTCAAGAAACTTTAATCTGGACTGACGTTGCTTTGTACAGTTTACAATTTATTGGGCCACCAAACACTTTCGGTTTAGTCCTACTGAACGAGGGGGTTAGTCTTATTGGGCCGAATGCTGCTGTAAATACTCCTAACGGTATTTTCTGGATGGATAAAAAAGGTTTTTATCTGTACAACGGTTCAGTGCAACCCCTTCCATGTACTGTTCAAGCTTTTGTTTTTGATAATCTTAACGAAGGGCAAGCGTTCCAAGTATTTGGGTTTGTTAATAAACAATTCGACGAAGTAGGCTGGTTTTATTGTTCAGGCGAAAACACTGTTATTGATAAGTATGTAGCTTATAACTATGTCGAAAACTCTTGGACTATCGGGGAACTTTCGAGAACAGCTTGGTTAGATGAAGGATTAGTTTCTTTCCCTAGAGCAGCAGGAAAAAGTAGCGATACCCCGTATCTGTATTCTCATGAAACAGGGTTCGATGATGATGGTTCTCCAATGAATAATGTCTTTATTGAAAGTGCTGACTTCGATATTGGGGATGGACAGGAGTTTCAGTTTATTAGACGGTTTATCCCTGATATTAAATTTACTGGTAATTCTTCTGGAACACAGAAGATAAATTTAGTTTTAAAAGCTCGTAATTTTCCAGGACAAACACTAACTACTGATCAGACTAGTTCGTTTACTGCTACGACTACTAAAGTAGATACGAGAGCGAGAGGGCGACAAGCAGCGGTACGGTTTGAATCTGATGACGATGCAGAAACTGTAGATAGGTTAGGAGTTGGTTTTAGGATTGGCGCAACAAGGCTAGATGTTCAGCCTAACGGTAGACGTTAATGGGAAGAATACTTCCAGGAAGATTACCTCAAGCGGCGGCAGCTACAGTAGAAGCACCTACGTTTAACAGAGCTATGCGCCTGTTAGAGCTGAACGTTGGTAATTTTGACCCTGATCGTACTCCTCAGTACACTTCAGCTAACCGTGATACGTTGTTTTTCGAAAAAGGCGATGTTATTTGGAATACCACAGAGAACGTTCTTCAAGTATATTTGGGGAATTCTTGGCAGAATATTTCAACGCCAAGCACCTCTGGGGTTAGCGCAACAGGGAGTATCGGGACAGTTAGTGTTGCTACCAACGGTAACGTTGTAGTGTCGTTATGAAGAAGACTAAGAAACAACCTAAAGTCCCTGCAAAGTATTTAGCTGGTCTTTCTCCAAAAGAAAAAGAAAAACGTAAGAAAGAAATAGCTAAAAACAAAAAGAAGTCTCTAAGTGATCCTTCTGCTTATAAATTTTCTACAGATAAGAAAAAAGGAAAGCAGAGGAAAACAGTTGAGTCTAAGTACACACGGCGCTTTAAAGAGAGGTTTGGTACAAAAGCATGAGTCTTTCAGATAAAACTAAGAAAGCCTTATCTAATAAAGCTGAAGCTGCCCGTAAAAAAGGTAAAAAAGTTACTGCTGGGCAACTCGGTCGTGTTTATAAACGAGGGTTAGCTGCGTATAAAACAGGGCATCGTCCTGGAACTTCTCAACATCAGTGGGCAATGGCTCGCGTTAATTCTGTGCTTACTGGCGGTAAAGCAGCTACAGTTGACAAAGACATAATGAAAGGCGGGAAAGCGAAGAAAAAACCCGCTAAGAAGAGCACCGCATGACTAGACTATTCGACGACGAACAGACTACTTCTTTAATTCGTGCTATGGCGAACCCTGAATCTAATGCTCGTAAGATGGCAGAGCAAAATCAAGAGATTGGTGTTCCGTCTGATATCACTAATGATATTCTTAATAAATACGCTACATACGGTGCTAATACAGGCATCGGCAACCTTGGGGGAAACCGACTAGTAGAAGCGATAAATGATCAATACCGTAAAAAAGTAGATGAGCCTTTACAACAACAAGAACCACCGAAGGCTCAAGCTGGGATGGCAACTTCGGCTGCTATGCCTTACGATCTAAGTATGTTGGATCTCGAACAAATTAAAGCCGCTGCTGAAGTATCTGATGTACCATCTAGTATTGTTGAGCCTCCAAGTGCTGAAGTTACCCCTGAGCCTCAACTAGAGGCGTATAACTCCCCTGTTACTCTTCCTAAAGAGAACCCCGCTGTTTCTGCTCCTAGTTTAGAAAACGCGCAAGTTGAAACTAAATCAGAACAGCTAGAAAGATATCTTAAAGATAATCCTATGGTTGCAGAAGCTCTCGGCGACACAGGAAAGGTTTTCGGAAATATATTAGGTAAAGCAGCCGTAGGACAAGACGATACGAAAAGCGTAGCTAGTGCTAGAGCACCTGTTTTTCAAGCATCTCAAATAGCTAGAACCCCTATAGGTATGAATGAAGGGGGCGCTCCTACAGCAGAAACAGGGGGCGATGCAATTGATCCTGGGTTGATGGCTATTCTTAAAACACTTGGAAGTATTTTAGGACAGGAACTAATAAGTGACGACGATACAGAACGTTTAGTAGCCGCAGTAGATCCGAAAAAACATCCTCTTTCGCAGGTAGAACAAAATCAAATAGGGATGTCTGCAGGAGGAAAGCCGCCTGAAGGCTCTGTATTAGGCCGTAAGCTCTTCTTAGAAGGCGGCGAGGTAGACGGTCCAGGAGGCCCAAAAGAAGATCTCGTACCTATCTGGGCGAGCGATAAAGAATACGTTATGTCGCACAAAGCGGTAAAACGAATGGGTAACGGTGATTTCGATAAAGGCATCGCGGCTCTTGATAAAATTAATTTTGGTAAATAACCATGGCTAACGAATCTGCATATAGTTATCAGGCTCCCGATCAACTTATTTATAATTTATTAACAGGAGGAGGAGACCGTTTAGGGTTACTACCAACTGTTGAAGATTATTATCGTAGTCAGATTGACCAACTTGGCGGTGCAGATACTTCTCCGTTTACTTATACAGGTGAACGGATTTCAGGGTTTTCTCCTAGAGAAGAACTCGCTATGCAACTCGCTGACCAAGGTATCGGGTCATACGCTCCTTACTTAGCCCGTAGTGCAGGATTAACTGAAGAATCCTTAGCTACTTTAGCGGGGGGAACTTCAGAAGCAAAATCCCAGTTACTCCGTGCGTTACAACAAGGCGAAGATTATACGAAATTAGGTATCGGCCAAGGGGCTGAGTTTCTTGGCGAGGGTGTTGATAAAGCTAGTGAGGCTGAACAAGGTCTCCTCAATGCTTTAGCTGGGGTTCGTGGTCGTGGTGAAGAAGGATACCAATCAGGTCTTGCGAATATATTACAAGGTACTCGTGAGGGGCGTTCTACACTTGAAAGTGCAGAAGCAGCTGCCCGTAGAGCTACAGATATTCAACAACCTTTTTTACAAGAAGCGTTAGGGCAAGTGCGTTCAAGCACTGGAAAATTCGACACTGCTGATATTGATCGTTTTCAAAATCCATTCGAAGAAGCCGTTGTACAACAAACAATTAAAGATTTAGAAAAAGCTGCTGCACAAAGAGATATTGCTAGTGACGCAGCTGAAGTTACGTCAGGCGCTTTTGGGGGATCTCGTTCTCGTTTAGGTGCTCAAGAAAGACAAATAGCTGAAACTCGTGGATTAGCTGAAGCTTTAGCAGGTATTCGTGGACAAGGGTTTACGTCAGCTAGGGATGCTTCTATGGGAGAGTTTGCTCGTCAACGTGGAGCTGAAGCTGGGGCCGCATCTCAAACCGCAGGATTAGGTGCTCAAGCAGGATCTGCGCAAGCTGGTTTAGCTCAATCTTTAGCTAACTTAGGACAACAACGATTTAATATCGGGACAGGAGCTGGGTCTCAACAAGCAGGATTAGCTTCTCAATCTGCTGCTTCACAGCTAGGTGCTGCTCAAGCAGGACAAGCAGCTAAACAAGCTACTGCGGCTACGTTAGGTCAGGCAGGTCAGCAACTCTACGGTATGGGAACAGGAGCTGGTCAGCAACTCTACGGTATGGGGACTGGGGCAGGACAACAGTTGAGTGGATTAGCTGGTCAATTAGCAGGAGGCCAACAACAAGGTGCTCAAGCGATGGCACAACAAGCTCAGTTACAACCAACATTGCAAGCAGGAGACGTAAGTTCTCTAATGCAAACAGGCGCGATGAACCGCGCTAGAAACCAAGCACAGATGGATTTGAATTACCAGAACTTCGTAGGTCAATACAATTTACCAAATCAGTTGCTTTCTGGTTACGCAAACTTCTTAACTGGGGCAGGGCCGTTAGCAGGTGGAACAGGTTATTCTGGTACTTCGCAACAAACGCCTTTCGGAGGCGGGGCATATACGAACTATGGCCCAGGATATGGAGGCTATAAGGAAGGAGGACAGCCGATTCCTGAAGGAAATAAAGGATTAGCTGCGTTAGCTAAAAAAGCTCCTGAGGTTGTTCGGAAGATGGGCTTTACCCCTGTTAAAAAGAATATGGGTGGGGGATTATCAGGTCGTTTCCCAAGGGCTTCTCGTAAGTTAGGAGCATAACATGGCTAAGAACTTCGGATTTAATATCGGTGGTGGGGGAATCGCGGATCTAGTTGCTACTCCTAAGATTAGTCCTATTCGCTCAGGCCAGTTTGCACCTACGCCACAACGTCGTACGACTACCGAAAAAGATCCTAAAAAACAACTTTTAGGAGCGTTACTCGGCACAGCTGCTCCGTTTGCAGCAGATGCAGCTTTAAAAGGTCTAGGCTCACTTACAGGGTTAGAATTTTATCGAGATAGTCCTTTAGCAACACAAGCGCAAGTAGCTACTCCTAAGCCGTTACAAGGGCCACCACCAATAGGTTCTACCCCTGAAGAAATAAGACAGGCGTTAAAACAAAAAAGATTTGAGGAAATAGATAGAACTATGCCTCAAATAAAAACACCTCAAACTAAAACTGGGCTAGGAAATATCTTAAGCACTGCTTTGCAATACGCTCCTGCTTTCGCTTTAGCTGGAGACGATGACGATGGTTCTGCATCTGCGTTTATTACTGCTGCTAACGCGGCTAGGAAGTTAGATGCAGCGACAGAAAAAACAGGGGTAGATGCTGCTGTAAAAAGAGAACAAAGTAGAGCAACAGCGTTCGCTGGTGTAAAACCTGAACTAGAAGAATTAACAGTAAATACTTTTAGACAACCTGACCCTAAGCGAAACTATTTCGTAAATTATCAAACGATGGCTCTACGAGACAAGAACGGTGTTACGTGGATTAGGAGTAACGGTCTTGATGGTTTTGACCTAGACCAATCTGGTAATAAAGTTGAAAAAGGTCGTTATTATCGTAATCCTAAAGCAGCAATATTAGATGGTGAATCTGCCGCCGTAGAGACTAAACCATTTCAAGATGTGCAAAACCCTGATATTCTTTTTCAAGGTCGCATCGAAAAAATCTCTACGCCTGATGGACAAGAAACTACACAGATCACGTTTCAAGATCCTTTAGACCTTGACAAACGAGTTACTTTAGAGGAGATGACAAAACGGGGTTACAACTTAACCACTAGCATAGACCGATTCGAATTAAGACCAATACCCTCTAGTAAAAAAACTCCTGCACAAGAAAACTTAGAAACCGATGTTGCAAAACAACTTAATATCAAAGCATTAGGGTTAGCTGCTCAAGCTGTTTTAGATCCTCTGATGGAAGGCGTTAGGATGGTTCCTAATGCTGATGGTGTTTTAGTACCTGATCCTAAATCTTTCAATAACGGTATTACAAGTGCGGTTCCTCAAAAAATAGCTGGGGTTGTTGATTCAGTACAACGTAACATCATTAATTTTGGTAATGAACTAAAGAACTTAGGCGTTACTGATGGTAAAGGGATTACGGCTGTTGACAGTTATACTTCTTCTTTTTTTACTGACGATAGTGCTTTAAACGCTGCTGCATTAATCGCCGCAAATAGTAAATTCGAAGCTGTTTTTGCAGATGGAAGTTCTACCCCAGAAGATAAAAGAGCCGCATCTGCACAACTCTCTAGAATGCTTTCGAGGTTACAGTCTTCCGCTGTAAAACAAGACAGTACCTTATCAAGTCTTTTTGGTGGGGAGAACTTTTTAGTTAGAGACGAAAAACGTTTACAAGAATACTTAAATAAACAAGGTCTTTTCGCAGCTAACCAAATTAGACTGGCGTATATGGCTGCTGCTGCGCAAGGAGAAAAAGGACGATCTCTTTCTGATAAAGATATTGCATTTTTTATGGCTACGTTAGGTTTTGATTCTGGTAATGCTGAAGTAGTTTCTCGTAACGTAGGTCAATTTGTTTATCAAGAAATTTTAAAATACGACCAAGACGGTGGAAAATCTGCTATTGCCAGAGAATTAGAAGGATTAGATCAAAAATCTGAAGAAGAAAGAGAACTGTATCTTCGTGAAAAAAATTCTCAATTTGGTAGTAAATTCCGAATAAACAAAGGCGCGTTAGAAACATTACGTTTAGAAACAGACCCTAAAAAACGTCAAGAATTAGTTATTGAAATTCAAGATAAATT
>UEXM01000800.1_pt1 | contig 30920 bp, 33 predicted proteins | sample 1796661 | NCBI WGS metagenome assembly UEXM01 (sample SAMEA4772469, study PRJEB27181) | metagenome
CTTCTTGGTATGTTGGGGTTGGGCGGCGCTAGATCATTTGAGCGCGTTAAAGGTGTTGGTAAGTAATGAGCAAGCTTGTTGAAATGATAAAACGCCACGAAGGCGTCAAATCTAAGGTTTATTTGTGCTCCGCTGGCTACGAAACCATAGGCGTCGGGCGAAATATCAGCGAGTCTGGCCTTGGGCTGTCTGATGATGAGATCGAATATCTGCTGGCGAATGACATAGCGCGAGTGAAAGACGAGCTATCGGATGCTTACTTTTGGTTCAACGGCATCAACGAAGCGCGGCAAGATGCAATGATCGACATCTGTTTCAACCTTGGTTTAACTAGGTTGCGCGGTTTTGTAAATGCTCTTGAGGCAATGTCGCGTGAGCAGTTTGATATCGCCGCAGATGAATTTATGGACAGTAAATGGGCGAAACAGGTTGGTACGAGAGCGATTCGCGTAACCGAAATGATTCGTAGTGGTGAGTATATCTAATGCCGTTACAAAAATTTATTTTTAATCCCGGAATAAACAAAGAAGGCACAGATTATACCGCCGAAGGCGGATGGTTTGACGGTAATTTGGTGCGTTTTCGCAAGGGCTTGCCCGAAAAAATTGGCGGCTGGGTTAAATATATCACGTCTTCTTTTGTAGGAACTGGAAGAAAACTTTTTGGCTGGACGAACCTTGATGGCACAAAGCTTTTGGGTGTCGGTACATCAAAAAAACTCTACATTCAAACAGGCACAAACTACAACGATATAACGCCCATACGGTCAACCACGGCAGCGGGTGACGTAACTTTTGGCGCAACCAACGGATCAAGCTCTATTAACGTAACCGACACTGCTCACGGTGCAGTTCAGGGAGACTTTGTTACTTTCTCAGGCGCAGCCTCACTTGGCGGCAATGTCATTGCCGCTGTGTTGAACCAAGAGTACGAGATTGATTCGATTACTAGCACCAACGTGTATGTAATCACAGCAAAAGATACTTCTGGAACAACTGTTACGGCCAACAGCAGCGACAGTGGCAACGGCGGTAGCTCAACGGTTGGTACATATCAGATCAATGTCGGCCTTGATGTATTTGTTGCAGGAACAGGTTGGAGTGTGGGTGCTTGGGGCAATGGAGCTTGGGGTTCTAGCACTCCTCTTATCTCCGTCAACCAACTTCGCCTGTGGTCTATGGACAGTTTTGGCGAAGACTTAATAGCAAATGTGCGTGCGGGCGGCATCTATTACTGGGATACCAGCGCAAAAACGCTAGGAACAGACAGAGCGGTAAACATATCTGCTTTGACCGGCGCTAATTTCACGCCGACAGCCGCCCTTCAAGTTTTGGTATCCGACGTGGATAGACACGTCATTGCACTAGGCGCAGACCCGATAAACGACGCTTCAACTGCCAGAACAGGGACTATTGACCCTTTGTTGATTGCCTTTTCCGATCAAGAAAACCCGGCAGAATGGTTCCCCACGGCAACAAACACCGCCGGTTCACTGCGTTGTTCTGCCGGATCACAAATTATTGGCGGTTTGCGCGCTAGACAAGAAACATTGGTCTGGACGGACGTGGCACTGTACAGCTTACAGTTTATTGGTCCGCCGCTGACCTTTGGCTTGAACCTTATTAATGAAGGCGTAAGCCTTGTAGGCCCAAATGCGGCGGTTAATACGCCTAATGGCGTGTTCTGGATGGATAAGAAAGGATTTTATGCTTACCAAGGCTCTGTCCAGCCTGTCCCGTGTAGCGTGAAATCTTATGTTCTAAGCGATTTTAACGAGGCGCAAGCTTTCCAAGTTTTTGGCTTTGTAAACAAACAGTTTGACGAAGTAGGTTGGTTTTATTGCTCATCTACTTCAGACGTGATTGACCGGTATGTGACGTATAACTACGTTGAGCAGACATGGGCAATAGGTAATCTATCGCGCACCGCGTGGCTAGATGAAGGAATCGAAAGCTTTCCGCGTGCAGCAGGCGTCTCTAGCAGTAGTAACTACATCTTTAGCCACGAGACAGGCTTTGATGACGAAGATTCGCCAATGGATAACGTGTTTGTTGAAAGCGCCGACTTTGATTTGGGTGACGGAGAGCAGTTTCAATTTGTGCGGCGTTGTATCCCGGACGTTAAGTTTACGGGTGATTCCGGAGCAACTCAGGCGCTAAACTTTGTTTTGAAAGCGCGTAACTTTCCCGGCGAATCACTGACCACGGATCAAACAACGTCGTTTACAAGCAGTACTACTAAAATCGACACTCGCGCCAGAGGGCGGCAAGCTGCTGTTCGTTTTGAATCAGACGACGACGGCACCACGGGCACTCGTTTAGGGGTTGGTTTTAGGATCGGTGGCACGCGTTTAGACTTACAACCGAACGGTCGTCGATGAGTAAGCTGTTACAGGGTCGATTGCCCTTTGCCGTCAATGGTGATTCTGTTGACGGAAACACGTTTAATCGCACTATTCGCTTGTTGGAATTAAGTTTAGACTCTTTTGATCCGGATGCGACTCCGCAGTTCGTTACAACACAAAGAGATCAGCTAAAATTTGACGCGGGTGCTTTGATTTGGAACCTTACTGTGGGGCGTTTGCAACTGTATACCGGCAATGAGTGGGTGAACCTATCAGACCCTTTGCCGTTCACTGTTTCTAAGCTAGAAGCCACGGGCGAAATAGGCGTTGTTCAAGTAATTACAAACGGATCTATCGTGGTGAACGTACACGGTTAGGTTGGTTCTTCTAATAAAAATAGGCGTATACTAAGGACATGGGACAAGCTGCACTTAAATACGATGAGTTTGAGGAACTGGATCAGGTTCCTATACCGGAAGGCGGTATTGCTACCTTTTTGACGGCGGAAACCGGCTCTTGGGCCGATGACGATGATGATGTGCCACCCAAGGGCATCACCAACGTTGTAAAAATAGCCGACAAACTGGCCGAATATGGCCGTAATGAAGACGAGTATATGGTCCACGCCGCTGAAGGCGAGACTGTCATACCAATGGAAGTCTTCAACCAAAATCCCGCCCTTAAAGAAAAGCTTTTTGCAGAAATGCGCATCATGGGCATTGAGCCAGAGCGTTACGTTGTAGGTAACGAGCTTAACTCAATCAACCCTGTGACAGGTCAGCCTGAATTCTTCTTGAAGAAGTTGTTCAGAGGCTTGAAGAAGATTGTCAAAAAGGTTCTGCCGGTTATAGCCACGATTGGTTTAACCGTTTTGACAGGCGGAATCATTAACCCCGCGATGGCGAGTGCGATTGTTTCTGGAGTTTCAACCGCTATTCAAGGCGGAAGCTTAAAAGACAGCCTCAAAGCAGCGGCCATAGGCGGTATTTCTAGCTTTGCCGGTGGAAAGATAGCTAATAAATACAGTTGGGCCGCAGACAGTGCAAAACGAATGGCTACTCAATCGGCCATATCTACGGCTCTTTCAGGCGGAAAGCCGAAAGACATTTTAACTAGCGCAGCCTTAGCGGGCGCTACAACGAAAGGCTTGGCGTTTGCTCGTGGCAAGCTTGCGGGTGCTACTGAGCTTGAGGGGACGCCACAAGCGGATGCCACTGCTCAAGTAGACACTCAACTGGGTGACGCTCTGAGCACCGATTTGGACGTAATGGACGCTACTTTAGCTAAAACAGGGGCAGTTCCAACTCCGGGTGAAACGGTGATCACAACAGAATTCCTGCCACCCGGCGAAGTGACAATGGCTGATGCGGCTTCCGGTACAGTGGCTACTCAAACACCCGCTGGTATTGATGCGACATCCCCACAAGTAACCGGCATACGTTTACCGGGTGCTCTTGCTCCAGTAGACGCTTCGTTAGAAATGTTCCCCGGAGCGGAACAGCTAGTTACGGACATCGACACGAGCTTGACCGAAAGTGCGCAAGATAGATATCTGCGGAGCATGAGGCGTGAGGCTGGACTATCCGAAACCGGACTTCGCACCCCTGACGGTGTTACGGGTGCAGATGCCGCTGCGGGTGCAGGAGCCGGGGCCGACGTACCTACTTTAGAAAGCTTGCAGGTTCCGACCGCCAGTCAAAGCGTCAAGGATATTTTTACGGGCATAGAAGGTTCCGACGGTATACTCGGTGGTCGAGTGGAGGCGCTTCAGAATTTGTTTTTGCCTCGCGGTCAGGTGGACCCCAAAGCTGTCAGAGCATATCTCAAGGCAGAAAAGTTACCTTACGATTCTGGCGCAGTACAAGATTTTATAAAAACCGACTTAAAGTTGGGTAATTTTAGGACTTACGGCCCCGGCGCTGCGGCAGTGTTGGGTCTTAGCGCCTTATCCAAGCCCGAAGAGGTAGAAGGTATCAACATTGACGATATACCTACCGGCATGGACCTTATTGAAGCCGATCCATCTAAATACCGCATATACGGCGACGATTTTGTTTACCGACAGCCGCAGTTCACTGTGACTCGTTCGGCGGGCAATGTATTTAATGTACCTGCTTTCACACCCACTCCTTTGAACGTAGCAGAGGGCGGCGGTATTATGAATTTCCCTCGTATGAACGGCTCTATTGAAGGCCCCGGCACGGAAATCTCTGACGACATCCCTGCCATGCTTTCTGATGGCGAGTTTGTTTTTACGGCTAAGGCAGTGCGCGGAGCAGGAAAAGGTAGCCGAGAAGACGGCATGGACACCATGTATCGAATGATGCGTCAATTTGAGGCTAGAGCGTAATGTCTGAAGTAACAACCACAACTCAGTATGTACGCGAAGCCCCAGAAATTGAGGCGTATAAGCTTGGGCTATACCAAGACGCGCAAAAATACATTCAGGAGCTTCAGAAGCAAGGTATCACACCGCCTGCGCAGGGTATTGCGGGCTTTACAGCCGAGCAGCTAAACGCAGGCACCATTGTCCGTGAAGGTATTGGCGGCTATGAACCGTATTTAACGGGCGCAAGTGACGCAAACGCAGCCGCGCAAGGCTTGATTGCAGATACCTCTGTGCCTTTGCTGCAAGAATCGTTAGCACAGCAACAGCAAGGTATTTCCGGGCTAGAGCAGGCGCGCTTATTGGCGACTCAGCAGCGTGCAGCGCCCTTTCTAATCAGGGATCAAGCCTTAACGGGTCTTTCTGGCGCAGCGACAGACATTGCACGTGCCGGAGCAGGCGTGGGTGATCAAGTGCTTGCTGCTCAACGAGGGCTTGGTGAGTCAGGTCGGCTGGGTTTGCAAGCGGCTGATCAAGCAAGGGCCGCAAGTCAGCGTGCTCAGTTACAAGCAATGCAATCCGGCCAACGAGCCGGTCAGATTGCGGCACAAGGCATGCGCAGCATGGGACAAGCGCAACGCGGCATTGCTAATCAAGTCGGTGGTGCGCAACAGGCACAACAATTGGCAGCACTGCGTGCCAGACAGTCCACGGCAGCCGCCCAAGGTCAGCTTGGCAGTGCGGCTGGAGCGGCGATTCAAGAAGGCGCAGCAGGGCAAAGAGGCATCCTCGGAGCAGCGGGCCAAATCGGCGGCGGAATACAACAAGCTCAACAGCAACGTCAGCTTGCGGAGCAAAGAGCACGGCAATCCACTGCGCAAGCGCAACGTCAATTAGGACAAGCAGGCGCTATGGGCATGGGCACGGCCCTTTCTGGCATAAGACAGTTAGAGGGCAGTGCAGGGCAGTTCGATCCTAGTGGTATTGGTGCTTTTATGGACCCGTTTACTCGGCAGGTCATTGAAGCTGAACAAGCTGAAATTGCTCGACTAGGCGAAAAACAAGTCAATGAAGCGCGTGCGGCTCAAGCAGCGGCAGGCGCATTCGGTGGTTCTAGAGGAGCCATCATGGAGTCTGAGATCGGTCGAAACGTCTTGGAACAACAAGCGCGGACCGGGGCACAACTTCGATCACAAGGCTACCAGCAGGCGGCGCAACAGGCGCAACAAGCCTTTGAAGCTTCTAAAGCTCGCCAACAGCAAGCGGCGCAGCTTACGGGATCGTTAGGGCAAGCGGGGGCAGGCTCGTCCTTGCAAGCGGCGCAACAGGCAGGCGCTTTGGGCTTGAGTGCAGAGCAATTAGCTCAAACGGGGGCCTTACAAGGCGGTCAACTTGGCTTGTCTGGCAGTCAAACAGAGGCCGATCTTGCGCAACGAGCAGCCCAATTAGGCATAACGACTCAGCAACTACGCGGTCAGCTAGCGCAACAGGCCGGTCAATTAGGACTGAGCGCAGAGCAATTGGCTCAGACCGGTGCCTTGCAGGGCGGCCAGTTAGGACTGTCGGGTCAGATGAATCAAGCACAACTAGCTCAACAAGCCGCGCAGTTGGGCATTTCAACGCAGCAGCTACAGAATCAGATGGCGCAACAAGCCGCGCAAACTGCACAAAACCAAGGACGGTTAGGTATATCTGCGGCACAACTCGCGCAGCAGGGCGCGCAGGCAGGCGGAGCGTTGGGTTTACAAGGTCAGCAGGCACTGGCTCAAATGGCTGGACAACGGGCAAATATTGCCCAGCAAGGCGGTCAGTTAGGACTGCAATTCGGTCAGTTGGCGCAAAGAGACGTAGATCAACTCGCGGCCCTTGCGCAACAGCGCGGAGCAATGGGCCAAGGTATTGCGGGACTCGCTATGCAAAGCGGGCAACTTGCCGGTCAGCTAGGTAGCCTTGGTGGACAGCAAGCGGCCCTTGGACAACAAGCGCAGCAACAGCGACAGGCGGATGTACAAAGCCTGCTACAGTACGGTGGCATGGGTCAGCAGCAGGCGCAGAACGTGCTGAACGCCCAGTTTGCGGCGAAGCAAGCAGCTTACAACCAGCCACTGGCACAGCTAGGATTCTTGGGCGACATGACTAAGGCGCTACCTTCATCACAAAGCGCCGTATTCCAACAATCGTCTCCTTCTCCAAGCTTGGCTCAAACAGCCGGTGGCTTGGCAATGGGAGCGGCAGGTCTAGCGAGGGCCTTTTAATGAGCGTAATTCAAAGACCTTTGTTTCGAGCAGCCGGTGGCGGCGCTAACAAGTTCCCAGATCTTAGCGGTGACGGCAAAGTCACTCAGAAAGACATATTGATGGGGCGTGGCGTTATTGAGAAGCAAGAAGGCGGCGGTATTGGCGCTATGATGCCTGCTGACGCTATGGCTATGATGCCTGCTGACGCTATGGCTATGATGCCGGAGCAGATGCCTGCGGAAGCTCCTCTGGACCCGTTAGCTCAAGATGTGCTGATGGCTCGCGAAGAAGGCGAGAAAATTGGTTTGGATTACCTTGCTGAAACCATGGACGGCATCGACATGGCGAGCAACACGGAGGAGTTAATTAACTCAATCCGTGGTAATGACCGTCCCCTGCAAGATCGGGTAGCAGAGCTTGCCACGTTTGTGGGCGAGCAAGATGCTATGCAGACACCAGAGTCAGTACTGACGATGGTGCAGCCTACTATTATGCTGTCGGAAGAAGGCGCTGTAGATAGCGGCGTGGGCGGCTTAATTCAACAAGTTCTCGGCGAAACCGATATGAACGACGAGATGGGCCAAGGCGTGGGCGCTTTGATGGCGCAGGGACAGCCCGAACCCATGGACGAGCCGGTGCAACAGTTTAACCAAGGCGGTGCCGTAAAAAAGTTCGCACCGGGTGGCGCAGTTAACTTTGGCGACCCGGTCTATGACCCTACTTTTGGTACATCATTTAGTCCGCAGTCCATACGGACGGGCATTGCCGACGCAACGGCGGGCATAGGGCCTGTCCCGAATCTGGCGTCTATGCTTCCTGAAGAGTACGCGGCGCTATTACAAAGTGAGGCGCTACGGCGGCGTGAACCGCGAAGTGCAAGAGACGCTGCCGCAGAATACCAAACACTGATGGAAGAAGCTTATGACATCGAAGGTCAACGAGCTTTTTCTGATCGCGAAGCTGCGTTGGATTTAGCCCGAGCAGGGTTTGCTTTTGCCTCTGGCCGAGATCCAAAGACCGGTGAAAACATGGCCGGAAGAGGGTTTTTAGCCCAATTAGGCTCCGTGGGGCAGCAGTATGCAGAAAGCGCGGGTGAGCGACTAGCTAGAGAGCGTAAAGGTGAACAGGGAATTCGATTAGCTGCCATACAACAAGGGATTGCGGCAGAGCAGCGCGACCAAGAAGCGCAAGAAAGAAGTACTTCTGACGCTAGGCGCGCCCTTATTGAGGCGGGCTTGGACAAACGAAGACTTGATCAACAAGGTTTGATTACCGTAGCGGGTCTTAAGTCAGCGGGCGAAAATCTGGTTGCTGAGATCGGTTTTAACGCGTTTGAGAGCGATGCAAACCGAAAGTTCCAAGCGCAGCAAACTGACCGAAAAGCCGAGATAGAAGAAAACATCACGCGAGTCAGGGCAGATCTGACCGAAGCGCAAGCAGAACGAGACTTCGGTCGTCTTCAAACGCAAACGGAAACTTTGCGTAAAAACCAACTAGAGCTTACAGGTGTAAACTTCAACAACGATTTGGCAATACAAACGGATCGGTTTGCTCGTCAGCGTGCCAATCAAACGGCCTTCATCAATTTGCAAGGCGGCATAGATCAAGCAATGCAAACTCAGCGGTTAGATCACACGACTTTGTTACAGAATATTCAGCAAGATTTTCTCGCAGGTCAGTCTGAGTTAGACCGAGACTTGCGAAGAGACTTGTCCGACGATGAATTAGATTATCGTCGCGAAGCTTTAGAGCTTAACCAAGAGAAGTTTGCGCAGGACAAGGCGTTAGCGCCTTCTACCGAAGATAGTTTTCTGTACGACGTTTCGGGCGGATTCGTTGGGCAAGGATCGCAAGCACGACAATTGAACGAGATCAATGCAGATATACAAAGACTTCAGGCAGCAGCGTTAGCGCAGGGCATAGATCAAAACTTCTTGGCTAGGACAGACCAGAACATCGCTAATTACATTAATGTAGCTGATCTGGCTTTGCGCCAAGAACGGAGTGCCATGCTTAGAAGCGAGTCAGTTCTGGGTGCGCTACAAGCACGAGGTGCAGGACCGAAATTTGGCACAGCAGCGCAGCAAACGGAGCTTTTGGGCGACAGGAACGCTATTAATGCCTACGCTAAGGGATTAGATGTTCCGGGCTTTGAACTTGCGCTTAACAACATGTTTGGCACGGTGACTATGGACAACCGTGGTAATCAAGTACCCGCACGTAAACTGACTCCGGCCCTGCGAGCCGCTCTTATAAAACGTAAAGAGGCTGGTTTCGTGATTCCAACGCTACCCGGTTTTGCGGGCGGTGGTGAGGTAGACATGGGCGCGGGGCAGGGTCTTCTTGATCCTGTCACGGGATATCGTTTTCCTATGACTCAAGAAACGTTAGACCCAGAGCAGCTTCCTCGCACCTATGAGCCTACTATCACGCAGGACATAGCAGACATCACTAAGGCTACCGGCACGCAAGAGGGGCTTTTAAATATTGGGGGCGTTGCCCTCAACACCGTAGCGAACGCTATTTTTGGCACGGAAGCAGGGCTTGCTGCCGATACCCGACAGGCTAAAAAGGCCGTTGAAACACTAGGCACGGTAGCTACTACCACTTTGATGGCTGCTATACCGGGTAAAGACAACGTCGAGCTACAGCGCATGCTGAAAAACATGCAAGTTCCCGCTGATTCGTTTAGCTTACAAGATGACGAAGCGTTGGATTACTTTAAGTTAGCGCGTAACACCATGGATCTTGGCATCAAAAACCAAGAAGACTTGTTAGACAATGCTAACCTGACGCGGAAAGAAATCACTAAGGTGCAGACGGATCTGGCGCAGATGAACGCGATTCAAGCTGAGTATGACAACGTCATCAAAGCGTATGAGGCCAAGCTGATGCCGTCTGAAGAAGTCTACGATTCATTGGATAAGTTTTTTAAGTAAATGGCTATCCCACTAACGTATCTGCCGTCCACCCTTGCACAAGGCATATCTGACGTGTCTGAGGAGGAGCGGGCAAGTCTTCGCGCCGCGCGGGCCAACGCTAAGAAGCCGTTGGACTTTGATCTGAACGGCGCTTTTGTTGCGCTTTCCGACAAAGGCTTTGACTCAAGAACGTCTTTAGACCTCATCGCCAAGAAGCTTAGTGAGAAAGCCAATTTTGATTTATCGGGTGCCCGCAAAGCAGGTTTCACCAACGAACAGGTGGTAGCCAAGCTTATTGGCCGAGATCCTGATGATCTTGAATCAGACCCGGTAGGCTCCTTCTTTGGCGGTATTGGAAGAGGTGCCGTAGAAGGGTTGCCCGGAGGTTTGGCAGGTGCGGCCACCGTGGCCGGTCTTACCGCAGCCGGAGTAGCCTCCACCCCGCTTTTGCTGGGTGGCGGAATTTTGGCAGCTATCGCTACGGGAATGACCGGTGCGGGACAGGCACTAGAAGAAGCTACTCTTGGCGAAAGGCAGCTACTGCCCGGAGAACGAGGCGCGGGCGCTGCTGGCGAGGTGCTCGGCAGCGTGGCAAGTACGGTTCCGCTCACGCAACTTGCTTTAAAAAGCATCCCAGAGGCAGTTGATTTTGGGGCGAAAAAACTTCTTGCGCGACACAACGAAGAAAAAGCCAAACTTGCTCAAGAGGCAGGTAAGCTTTTTATCAAAGATGGCGTGCCTAAAAACGTCAAAAGACGTGAATTTTTAGAAAACCTTGTTTCCAGTGTGGGTAAAGAAGCCCGAGACAAAAGCGCAATTAGCTTTGGTTTACGAGAATTGGGCTACAGCGCGATTCCTGCTGCCGCAGAGGGCATATCAGAGTCTTTGTACCCCGGCGACGACGTTCGGAGAACAATAGCGGGCGTTGCAGCGTCGTTAGCCCCTAGCCCGGCCTTTCTTGCAGCGGACGCTGTAACCTCGTTGGGGGGAGTAGCTAGACAAGACGTTTCCGAAAAAGGCTTCAAAGGCTCCGCTAAAAACCTGTTCGGTGTTTTAGATCGCGGAGACAGGGCCAGAAGGCGGGTTGCCGCTGAATATCTTGTAAAGTCGTATAACGCCTCACAAGCTGCGGCGGCTAGGTCAGCGGGTCAGCCCGAACCGGAAAACGCGGCTCTTGCATTCGCTGACGAGCTAGATCGACTAGTGGCCGACGACCCAGAATTTGCAAATCTGCTTACCCCCGGTCAACTGACCAACGACCCTTTCTTTTTGTTGCTGGAAGCCTCTACTCGAAGTGGTAACGTCCCGTTGACTAACCAACAACGAGACTTTGGCATTCAATCAAGGCAGCACTTACGAAAGTTAATTCAAATGCTTCGTCTTACAGGCAGTGATGACCTTTTGAAAGAAGCTGCAAAGCTAGAGAAGGAAGGATTAGAGGCCGAAATAACCGGGCTTTTAGACGTAGAGCTTACCAAAGCTGCGGAAGCAGCCGATAAATTGGCTTTGGTGCGTGGCGACACAGACACCACCGCTAAAATAAAGCTTGATCAAGGTACTTTACTCAAAAATGCAGCAGAACGTGCGGTAGAACAATCCAAAGAGGTTCGTCGTAAGTTATACGCGGATGTGGATAAGAACGTCCAAGTCAGTACGGCACCGCTTTTAGCGGCATACCGTGAGATTCGCGCCAGCAATTTATTGACAGAAGCTGGCGAGCTAAAGGGTGATTTGATCAATGATCTTAGGAACTACGGATTACAGACCGATACAGGTTTGGGTGATTTACTGAAAGAAGCCGCTTCCAAGAAAAAAACGTTAAGTAATCGATTGGATACGGTTGGCCGAAGCTTCCAAAAGACAGCAGAGGGTAACCCGGACGCGTTTAACACCTTTGATCTTTTGGTAGACACAAGTGGCGGCGCTGCAAAACGAGGTTATGAAAACCGCTTAGATCAGGTCATTGCCGGTTTCTCTAGAAAAATAGATGACCCCGACGCGGCAGGCACAGAAATGTCAGCGCCTGTTCGAGCAAACATTTTAAAGTTAGCGAAGCAAGCCAAAGAAATTGAATCCATTAAGCGCAACTTGACTCAAGCAACGTCTGAAATCGACAACGTTTCGCTAGGCGACTTTGCGTCAGATGATCCTGTGATGATGCCAATTGGAGAATTGTTGGCTTTCCGGAACAAAGTTAGGGACGGTTTTCGAGACGCTAAACGAGGCATTAAAGACGGCCCTAATGAGGCGCAGCTAGCTATATTAGATCGAGGCGTCACCGATGCAATTAAAAAACGAATAGATGACGGCACCATTGACGGTGAAATGTCTGACAACATAAAAGCATTAGATTTGGCAGAAAGGTATGCGGCAGCACATCAGAATGTTTTTAGAAGAACGTTTGTTGGCGAGCTTGGCCGTACAAAACAAGTTGGCGACGAACTCATTGCCCCAGAGCAAGCATTAGACAAACTGTTTGCCGGAAGACCAACTAAAAACGTCAAAGAAATACTGGAAGCTTTTGGTTTTCGAGGGTTAGAAGGAGCAGAACTAGCTTTTGACGACGATTTTTTAGGCACGGCCAGCGGTGCAATTAATGCTTATTTACGCAACGAGATAGCGGGCAAAGCGAAGACTACAACAATCGTCAATCCAATCACGGGTGAGACACAGACGGTTCAAACGTTGGATCAAAGAGACATTGATCAGTTCTTGAACAAAAACTCTGAAGCTCTAGCGGCGTTAGATCCCAGCGGAAGTTTGCTCAATGACTTACAAAGCGCCGGGACCTCTAAGATTGCATTGGAATCTGCCTTAAACACTCAGACCGAGCGATACAAGACGCACCAAGCAGAAGTCAATTTAGGTAAGTTTTTGGAAGTAGACAGCACGGAAGCCGCTGTTGCAGACATCATATCTGGCAAGACTGCTGTCACTGATTTGAAAACGATTGCGCGACGTATCAACAACGCTCAAATTAACGATGTTCAAAAGCAAAGTCATAAAAAAGCTTTGTTTTCAACGCTGGTGGATGCGGCACTTACTAAATCACTCGATACCGTTGGCGACAAACAAGTCATCGATTTTTCCAAGATGTACGACATTCTGTACGACACGTCTAATAAACGAACGCAGGTTGGGCTAATCGACTACCCCAAAGAAGGCCCCAGTTTGATGCAGATCTTGGATGACGCGGGTGGTGTTCCAAAAGAACAAGCGGCAGAGCTTAAAACTTTTCTACTGCGAGGCAAAAAGCTCACGGAGGCGCTAGACGCGGGCGTAGATGATTTCCTAGCCGCCAAGGACACTCCTGCCGCTAAAGACTTCATCGCACGCTTTGCCGGTGCTCAAGGCGTGTCAGAGGTAACCAAGATGCTTGGAATGACGCCGACGATTCAAACTACGGCGGCAGGCGCACAGGTGTTACGGAACCATTTTATTAATTTGCCTAATATAGTCGCCAAAGACTTGTTGATAGACATATCGAAGCCGGGGGGCGCTGGGACAAAATCTAGCGCGAAAACGCTGGCAGACTTAATGCGCGCCGGTTCCAACGAGAAACAACAAAGTGATCTGAGCACTAAGATTTTCGTTCGCATCGCACAGAACATTATCGGGTCACCTTCTTACCTGACCTCTTTATCTGTACGAGGCGCACAGGCCGCACAAGAAGAACAGCCCACCTTAGATCCTGTGCCTGTGGAACAGCCCGTCGCTATGGAACCGCCGATGGCTCCTCCTATGCAGCAGCCCATGCCCCAACAAATGGCAGCGCCTCAACCGGCTCCCCCGCCTCAAGGCGGCGTCAACTCGCAACAGCGTCAGCGGTTCGCGGCCCTGTTTCCTAATGACCCTATCTCTGGTTTGATACAGCAGCGAGGTATTGCTTCGCTACCTCAAGCACCGAGCTAGATAAGCCACTTCTTAGTTTCTTCGCCCAAGACTTCTTGGGCTATGTCGATCTTGTCGCGTAGGGCCTTGATGATCTTCTCATCCACAGTGTCCGGACTGACCAGATCTACATACAAAACATGACGCGTTTGACCGATACGATGCGCACGGTCCTCGGACTGTAGCCGTATTTCTAGGTCGTACTGGTTGTTGTAGTAGATCATATTGGTAGCAGCCGTCAGCGTCAGCCCGTAGCCCCCAGTTCGCGGGTTAGCTACAAAAAACCGCAGATCACTGTCTGGATCTTGAAACTGAGCCACAATCTCGTCTCGTTCATCGGCAGGAGTGGCCCCATAAAAGGTGCGCACGGACCTTGGCCCATAGACCTTGGATAATTCTTTCTCTATTTGCTCTATGTCGTAGACCCAGCTAGCCCAAACGATTACCTTGCCGTCCATTTCACTGATCACGTCCAGTAACTCAGACATTCGGTTACTGTCTAGCGCCTGTATCTCGCCGTCATCTGTCTTCAGGTGCCCACAGCAGATCTCTTGTAACCGCATTATCTGCGTCAAAACGCTCTGTGTAGTCGCCAGTTCGCCTTTCTCAAGCATGGCTAGGGCCATGTCTTGCATCTGTTTGTAGGCTCGCTCCTGTTCTTTGGTAAGCGCCACGTTACGTTGCGTATAGATCTTTTCCGGCAGGTCTAAGCAGTCTTCTTTTAAAACTCGGCTAGAAAAATCGTTCAACTTGACGTTTAGCTCGTCCAGATTGCGGTAGCCGGTAATGTCTTGAAAGCTCCTGTTGCCAAACTTACGCTGAGTGATCACCGCATAACGGCCCTGAAACGCGTAGTAGCTGTCAAATCCCAGCAGATCAGTGCCCAAGAAAGCACACTGAGCGTACAGATCCATAGGGTTCTTAGTGATAGGGCTACCGGTCAGGATGCGCTTGTACTTGGCTTCTTTGCCTAGCGCGACGATGTTCTTTGTACGCTTTGCTGTACGGTTTTTGATCGACGTAGACTCATCCACCGCCACCAAGCAGTTGCGGTTACGCTTCACAAACCATTTAGCAACGTCCACGCCCTTTTTGGTTGAGAACGACTCAACGTTCATTACCAAGATCTTGAGATGTTCTTTGTCGTTAGCAAGCTGCAACATTTCACCCTTGAAGGTCTGCGTGAGGTTCGGTTGCCACTGAACCACCTTCAGCGGTATATCGTCCGGCAAATGCTGCGGTATCTCCTTGTGTACCCAGTTGCCGTACACGCCCTTCGGCGCAATGACCACGGCTGTATCTATCTCACCGTCGCAGTAAAGCTTGGCGACAGTGTCGATGGTTACCTTGGTCTTTCCTGTCCCCATCTCAAGGAACAACGCCCACGAGCGGCTATCCCAACTAGCATCAAAAACCTGCTGTTGGTGCTCGTAAGGTTGCGTTTTGAAAGTAAATTGCATGCTTGGCCTAAATTGTTTGACACATGCGATATTATGGGATTATGCTTCGTTTGGGAAGTGGCTAGCGCCGCTTGAAACTTGAAAAACGGAGAAAGACGATGAGTGACTTACTCGCCGACATGGCTGCCGACAGCCAATCTTCTATGTCTCTGCCCGGAGACAGGAGCTTAGATGCTTTGTCATCTATCGCAGATAATATCGTATCTGCGGATCAAACGGTCAAAAATCTTGAAAAACAGCTAAAAGAAGCGAAGCAGAAACTGCTCAAGCTCACAGACGAAGATCTGCCTAGCAAAATGCAAGAAATCGGCATGACCAACTTCACCTTGCAAGACGGGAGCAAGGTCGAAATCAAAGAAACCTACGGTGCGCGTATCAGCAAAGACAACGAAGCTGCGGCTTTCGATTGGCTACGCTCGCGTGGCGAAGGCGACATCATCAAAAATACCGTCACAGTGCGCTTTGGTAAGGAGAAAGATAACGAAGCGCAAGCCTTGGTCGAAGAACTGAGAAGTAAAGCTTGGGAGCCAGAGCAGAAGCAGGAGGTTCATGCCTCGACGCTGAAGGCTTGGGTCAAAGAGCGAGTCGAGCAAGGTAAGGAGCTAGACATGGATTTGTTTAGCGTATGGGTTGGACAACGAGCAACGATTACAAAGGCAAAATAATGGCTGATAAAGACGAAAAGAAAGTAGCGGAAAAGAAGAAGAGCGACGTTGTGGTCGCTGGCGCAGCAATGTTTGAGGCAGATGCGGGCGCAGGTATGCAGATGACAGAGGACGATCTGGCACTACCCTTTCTGAAAATTGTGTCCTCTGAATTATTGAATCAGGACGAAGCCATCGCCGATAAGGCGAAGCTTGGCGACATGATCAACTCGGTGACAAAGCAGGTGTACTCCGGCAAGACACCGATCAAGGTGATCCCTTGTCACTACAAGCGAGAGTTCCTGATGTGGGCACCTCGGGGGTCAGGAAACGGCGCTCCCTTGAAGATTTTCGGCCCAGAGGATCAGCGACCATCCACCACTCGCAGCGCAGACGATAACAAGGAGTACGTTGACGGCATGCAGGGCGAGTACATCGATGAGACGCACCAGCACTACGTGTTGATCCTCGAAGACAACGGCACTTGGTCTAACGCATTGATTTCTATGAAGTCTACGCAGTTGAAGAAGTCGCGCCAGTGGAACTCAATGATCGCCACGCGAAGCATGGTAGGTGCAAACGGGCCGTTCACACCGCCTCGGTTCTCGCACATTTACAACCTGTCTACGAACAAGGAAGAAAACTCCAAGGGCGTATGGCACGGCTGGAAGATCGAACTGGAAGGCGCGATTGAAGACGCGGGTCAGTACCAAGCCGCGAAAAGCTTTCACCAAGCCATCAGTGCAGGAACGGTGACGGTCAAGCATGAGGACGGGGGACCCGCTAAATCGGGGCAACCGGCAGCGGCACAAGCAACAGGTGACGATGATTCCGATCAGATCCCTTGGTAACAACTAACTCGGCGCTCCGTGCCGTCGTTAGGGGCATTTGAGGTCTCTCCGCAGATAGCCCCATGCACGGACCAAGGATTTTATGGATATTCGTAGATTTGCTGAAATATTTGATGGCCTGAAACAGGCATATGGGACTTTTAAAATTGAGTCCAAGTCTAGCAGCGGCAAGACGCAGGGTAAGGCAAACGTGGTTCGCGAACCTCGGACCAAGCAAGATTGGGAAAACCATCTAGCTGGTACACAGTCGATTGGGATCATCCCGATCAACGAGGACAACGCCTGCCGTTGGGGCTGTATTGATATCGATCAATACAACTTCAACCACAAGGCTCTGATCGACAAGATACAGGCGGCGAAGCTACCTCTGGTGGTATGTCGTAGTAAATCAGGGGGCGCTCACGTCTTCTTGTTTACGGACGCCTTTATCCCCGCAAAAGACATGCAGGACGTGCTGACACAGCTTTGCGCGGGCCTAGGCTATGGCGGTAGCGAGATATTCCCGAAGCAGGTAAGTCTCAACCTTGAGCGTGGCGATGTGGGCAACTTCCTCAACATGCCGTACTTTGACCATGAGAATGGTTTGAGGTACGCCTTCAATCTGGACGGTACGGCGGCTACTTTAGAGCAGTTCTTTGCTTTGGTAGCAGAGAACGTACAGACGCACGAGCAGGCTCTGTCTTTAGTCGTTGAACAAGATCAATCACTGCCCATACCCGACGGCCCACCTTGCTTACAGATACTGTGCAAGGAAGGTATAGGGGAAGGGGCTAGGAATAACGGGCTGTTCAACGTTGGTGTTTACTTACGCAAGGCGTATCCCGACACGTGGGAAACAGAGATCCTGAACCACAACATGAACTTTATCCACCCTCCGCTGCCCTTGGGCGAGGTGAATACGGTCGCCAAGCAGCTTGAGCGCAAAGACTATGCGTACAAGTGCAGGGACGCCCCAATCAACGCGTACTGCAACCCCGAGCTATGCAAGACGCGTAAGTTTGGTATCGATGCTGCTGTCTCTGGCGTACAAATCGCCAACCTGCGCAAGTACAACAGTGTTCCGCCCGTGTGGTTCTTGGACGTTCAAGGTCAGCCCTTGGAACTAGGGACAGACGACTTGATGAACCAAGCGGCGTTTCAACGTGCCTGTGTGGAGCAGTTGAACTTCTTTCCTCGTACCGTGCAAAAGGCTCAGTGGGAGCAGCGTATCAACGCTTTGCTCAATGAGATGAGCGACACCGAGGGGCATGTGATTGAGGTAAGCCAAGATGTCAGTGTGAACGGGCAGTTTGCAGACCACTTGGAAGAGTTCTGCACGGGGCATCAAGCCGCTGATGAGAAAGAACAGATCTTACTCAAGCGACCATGGACTGATGAAGATCAGAAAGAAACGTACTTCCGGCTCAAGGATCTGGAGGCACACTTGGTAAAAGCTAATTTCAAGGCGTACAAAACGCACCAGATCGCGCAGAGACTGCGTGACGTAAACGGCGAAGCAACTCAGCTTCGTATACAAGGCAAGGTTATTCGTTTGTGGAAGATACCCGCACATGAACAACTGACCGGTCGCGTGGCAGAGCCATCGTTCGGTAAAGAAGACGAGATACCTTTTTAGGAGGAACAATGACAGGACTAGTATTTCCAGAGGGCCTACGGGTCTTTAAACCACGGCAGAAGGCACCTGAGTTTGTGAAAGGCGCTTTGTTGATCAACCGGCAGGAACTCATTGATTGGCTGCAACAGCAGACCGAAGAAGAGATCCGAATCGACATTCTACAAGCGAAAGCCCCCAAAACAGGGTGGTACTGCAAAGTGGACGATTGGAAGCCAGATAGCGCCCCGCAGGCAGACTTTTGATAGTTCTCGAAGGCTTTGAAGAAGCATTAATTGGAGTAGGGGAGTGCGTTGGCGTGGACTCCCCCGTCATGGTGTATGACTACAATAAATGTCTGGCCGTGCTGATGAAGCAGCACAACTGGGACGTGGAGGATGCCGTTGAGTGGATGGACTACAACGTGTTGTCTACGCACATGGGCGAAGCCAACCCTGTGTTTGTGTTTCCTACCAAAGATTTGGCCGAACTAGCCGCAGAGCACGGCATTGAGGTCACGGAAGAGGATGTTTTTCACTAATGCAACGTATCTTTGGCCCTCCGGGCACCGGTAAAACGACGACTCTTCTCAATCTCGTGGAAAACGAGCTAGCAAAAGGAACGCCGCCTAACCGAATCGCGTTCTTTGCATTTACCCGCAAGGCCGCAAACGAGGCTAAAGACCGTGCTGCCAAGAGGTTTGGGCTAGATCCCAAGAACGATCTGCCTTTCTTTCGCACCTTGCACAGTCTTGCGTTCAATCTAACCGGATTGAGGACCGACCAGTTGATGACGGGGCTTCACTACCAAGAGCTACAGCGTGCGACAGGCATTGAGCTAATGGAAGGCACCATGGACCACCTTGGCAAGGCTCCTCAGAACTACGTTAACGACGTTAATCACAGTCTGACCAAAGAAACGCCGTTGCTTCGCCTGATTACACTGGCACGGCTGAAGAAAAACCTGCTCAAAGATGAGTACAACCTGAGCGGGCTGGACGAGCCGTGGGTGGAAGTAGATTACGTTGCACGCTCTCTGAAGGCGTACAAGAAGACGCACGGCCTGTTTGACTACACCGACATGTTGGAGCTTTTTGCCAAGACCGCGCCCACTGTGTGCCCTACGTTCAAGCTAGCGATGCTTGACGAGGCGCAGGATCTATCGCCCTTGCAGTGGGACATAGCCCACGCGATTGACGGCAAGTCCGAGCGAATGTACTGCGCAGGTGACGACGATCAGGCGATCTACAAATGGTCTGGGGCAGACGTTGAGCACTTTATCAACCTCGACGGCGGCAGTGAGGTTCTAGAGCAGAGCTACCGAGTCCCGTCGAACATTCACGTTGTCGCAGAGCGCATCTGCGCACGTATCAAGCGTCGGTTTCCCAAGAAATACCTGCCCAAGCCCAGCGAAGGCAAGCTACAGCGGCTTACTGACTTCAGCGGGTTGGACATGAACCACGGCTCTTGGCTCTTTTTAGCGCAAGCAAACTACTTTTTGTCGCCTGTGCAGCAATTTTTAAAAAGTCAGGGCTACTACTTCGAGTATGGGGGTGGTGTGCGCAGCGTTCGCGACAAGATACGCGTGGCTCTGTCTGCGTGGAACTGTATGCAAAACAACGAACCGATCTCTTTCGAGTCGGCCAAGGCCATGTACTCATTCATGTCAGGCAACGGCGTGCGGGTGGCCCGTGGCTACAAGAAGATTGTAGGCGATCCAGAAGCATTGTTTACCTACGACGACCTCAAAGATTTTAACGGGTTACTGGCTACGCCAGACATGGATTGGAGAGACGCACTCGACAAGCTGCCCGACGTGGACGTGGCCTACATCAACGCCCTAGTGCAACGGGGCGAGGACCTGTCAGCAGAGCCTCGTATACGCCTGTCCACGATCCACGGTGCCAAAGGAGGCGAAGCAGACAACGTCGTACTGTTCACCGACATCACCGCAGCCGCAGAAGCCAGCATGGAAAGCGACCCAGATTCCATGCACAGGGTCTTCTATGTAGCCGTCACCCGCACCAGACAGAATCTATATACCCTAGAGCCGCAGAACTTCTACAGGAGCTACGCAATATGAACGACATGGTCAACTCACCGGCCCACTACGCTGACGCTGAGATCGAATGTATCGACGCCATGATCGCGGCTTTTGGCTCAGAGGCCGTGCAGACTTACTGCCGCCTAGCCAGCTTTAAGTACCAGTGGCGGGCGGGCAAGAAATTCGATGCGCAAGAAGATTTAAAAAAATCGATCTGGTACACCCGTTTTGCGATGGGTGATGATCCAAGGAAGACACATGCAGAAGGCTACTAAATTGCAATTCCCACTTTTTTCGACCGAATCCGAATGGACAGCGCCTTTTGAACTGGTAGACCTTACCGGTGCCAAAGAAATCGCTATCGACTTAGAAACGCGTGACCCCAACCTCAAGCAGATGGGGCCGGGTTGGCCTCGCAAAGACGGGGACGTTGTCGGCATAGCCATTGCCACAGAAGGCTTTGAAGCTTACTACCCTATCGCGCACCTTGGCGGGGGTAATCTCGACAAAGGACAGGTGCTGCGCTGGCTCAAGAAGCAGCTAGCCACCGACTGCCCAAAGATCATGCACAACGCACCTTACGATCTGGGGTGGCTCAAGGCCCTCGACATACCCGTCAACGGCAAGATCATCGACACCATGATCATGGCTGCGCTGCTGGACGAAAACCGCTTCAGCTACAGCCTGAACGCCCTGTCTTACGACTATCTGGGCAAGGCTAAGTCAGAAAAGCTACTCACACAGGCCGCAGTGGACTTCGGGGTAGACCCCAAAGCAGAGCTATGGAAGCTTCCTGCGCAGTTTGTAGGGCCTTACGGCGAACAAGACGCCCGTCTGGCTTACGATCTGTACAAATTCTTTCGCGTTGAGATCAACAAAGAAGAGCTAGAAACCATCTTTGACCTTGAAACGCGGCTCACGCCTTGCCTGATCGACATGACCTACCGTGGCATACGGGTTGATCTAGAGCGGTGTGAACGCTCCAAGCAACAACTTTTAAAAAGAGAGAAGCAAACCTACCGAGAAATCAACAAAGAAGCGGGCTACGACGTTGAGATCTGGGCGGCAACTTCTTTAGCCAAAGCATTCGACAAGCTAAAAGTTGCTTATCCGCGCACGGCCAAGGGCGCTCCATCGTTTACCAAGGCGTTTTTGAGCGAAAACCCGCACCCGTTTGCGAAAATGATCGTCGAGGCACGTAACCTCAATAAGATCCAAGGCACTTTCATAAATAATATTATGAAGTTTGTAGGCTCCGACTGCCGCATCCACGGGCATATCAATCAGCTTCGCAGTGACGACGGGGGCACCGTCTCCGGACGCCTGTCGATGTCGAACCCAAACCTCCAACAGATCCCTGCCCGCGATCCAGAGCTAGGGCCAATGATCCGCAGCCTGTTCCTGCCGGAAGAAGGCGAACTGTGGGCAGCTATCGACTATTCGCAGCAAGAACCACGGATCTTGACCCATTACGCCAGCGTTTTCGGGGCGTGGAAGAACCGTCCGTTGGGCGGGGCGCAAGAGTTTGTGGACGGCTACACCAACGATCCGGACATGGATTTCCACACAATGGTTGCCGACATGGCAAACATCAGCCGCAAACAAGCCAAGACGATAAACCTCGGCATGATGTACGGCATGGGTGTGCGCAAGCTATCCGAGCAGCTAGATCTGGACATTGACGAGGCAAAAGACCTCACGCGCCAGTACCACAACCGCGTGCCTTTTGTGAAAGAGCTAATGAACGGCGTGTCACGGTCCGTGGATCAAAAAGCAGACGGTTCCCTTCGATCTTTGAAAGGCCGAAAGTGCCGGTTCAACATGTTTGAGCCACTGGGCTATGACGTGCAGAAAGCGATGCCTTTGAAAGAAGCGAAGGCTACATACGGCGAAACGGCTCCGCTGAAGCGTGCGTACACGTACAAGGCGCTAAATCGTCTGATACAAGCCTCTGCTGCGGACATGACCAAGCAGGCCATGGTCGATTTGTACGAAGCTGGGGAGCGGCCCCTGTTGCAGGTACACGACGAATTGGGTTGCAGCGTGCGGGACGTGGAACACGCCAAGCGGATCAGGGAGATCATGGAAGCTGCTATACCGCTGCGCGTACCTAGCAAATGCGACATTGATCTCGGGCAAAGCTGGGGCGAAACAGAAGAAGTATAGTGTTGCGCGGGTTATAGGATTGCCTTATAATCTCGCGTATGGATACCAATAAATGGAAATCAGTTCTCGTTCCGGTCCCCGTGTACCGGCAGATCAAAGAAATTGCGCAGTTGGAAGACCGCTCAATCAGCGGACAATTGCGTAAGATTTTTAGCGAGTGGAAAGAAGATCGTGCCCGAGAGGCGCGGCAGCTAGACGCTTACCGCGAAGGCTAACCCGTTATTTGTTTGTTTTGAAACCTGCGCCGCAGTTCTACGCGGCAGCAGTTGATGGTAGCCATCCACTCTTCTGATCGATCTGACGTAGCGTCGGGATATGCGACCAGTAGTGTCGCCGTGTCTTGCAGCCGCTTTTGAATGTCACTTATCTTGTCGGCCTTTGTTAATTCTTCAAACAACCTGTGCGTAAACGATTTATTCACCATTTAGTTTTAATCCTTCCAGCTTTTCCAACACCGAAGTCCAATTCTCTTTGACCTCTTGCTCTTGATCTTTGTCGTGCGAATGAAACCAAAAGCACGTGCCGATCAGGCCGTGTATGCGGGGGTCGTCTTTCGACATTTTTAAAAGTTGAATTAACATCAGCGCCTGTTGCGCGGACAGATTTATCGAAAGGGTTGCTTCTTCAATTTCTGTCTTTTCTGTCATGTGGGTTGTCCTCTATCGTCCTACTGTAAGTACCAGAACGAAGGAAAGCAGGTTGATCGCAACAATAATGCCTATGCCAATCAGGATGCCTAGTTTTACGCTGTCCTTGTCCACGGCGTTCTCCCGAAAAAAGCCCCGCCTTCGGGCACGCGGACGGGAACGCGCAGGAAAGAGTATGTTAGCTCTTGCCCTAAAAAGTCCCGCCTTTGGGGCACGCGGACGGGAACGCGCTTGGAGGGCTGTGATTGCCCAACCCGAACTGGTTTGCCCCAGAGCATATCAATTAATCAGACTCGACCGGAACAACCGATTGCAGTTCCACATCAAAGTCAAACTTGCAGGAAGCCTGCGACTCAACCTTCTTACGCAATTGATTTAAACGCCCTTCTCGAACATACAGCGCGTGGTAAGTTGAGTTACTGACCGCATAGTCCCCCGTTTGAGCATCCAAACGTTGGTAATCCTCTCTGATATCCATCGCAGTCGTGGACAAAAGATCCAACAAAATTGCGATGTCGTCGTTGTTCAACGCCGCGCTCTTCGCGGCACGCGGCTCTTGCGGAGGAGGCGTCTGGCTCTCACCGTCGCGCAAAAACAAACGAACGCGGTCCACGGTGCGCTCTGACGGTTTTTTGATCGTCCCGAACACAAAACCTTTCATCGTGGCGTAGTCCACACCCACCGCATCGGCGACCGTGCGAATACCCGCCGTGATCTTCTTACCAGACTTCTCAGCCTCTTCCACGGCCAAAGAGTTCATCGCTGTCTGCATCTCATGCAGTTTTAAAAAATTAACCGACATTGCTTTCTCCTACGCCCATGAATTTGCACATTGCTTTAAATTTCAACATGTTAACGACCCTTTCTGGCAATCCGCCTTCAAGGTTACGAACGATATCTTCTAACTCAACCCGCTCTGAATCACTCCACGTTCTTGGGAGTAGCTGCATCACCAGCACCTGATACAGGGCTTCTTCGGCGTTTTCTGGGCTTTTGTCCATGCTCAAGTTCATTCACCTTCTCCAACAAAGTTTCAAGTTGCTGTTCCATAAAGGACAGCCGTTCATCAAGACCAAGAACCAGCGTTACCACTCGCTCCGCTTCTTCTTCGTCGAAGATTATTGTCAGTTCGCCTTTCACTTGTGGCCTTCGAGTTCGTTGATACGGATCTTTTCAGCCGTCTTTTCATAAATTTGTCTCGCCCTCACACCAGAGAAACCAAACTCATCACCTATTTCGCGGTACGTTTTACCGGCTTGGCGCATCTCAAAGATTTGTCGGCTTCGATTGGTAACTTTGTGCCTTGGTTGGCGGGCCGGTTGCTTGAGCGCCAAGTCGTATCTAGCCAACCCTTCTTTGATATCGGTCAAGCCGCGTTTGCCAAGGTTAGAAATTTTTAAAAGATCAGCCTCGGTGCGTTGCACGAGTTCGCCGATGTACTGAATGTTGTCCGCCAACAGGCAATTACGCGCACGAACAAGCAATTCCAAATCATCGATTGATTTCAAAAGCACAGGGTTTGTCGGATCGACCGTGTTGTCCTCAATAGCAATCGTCTCCACGTTTATGACGTTGTCAGACCACGTCGCTTGGTCCCTAGCCCAAGCGCCCGCTTGCTCTGCCGTTTGCGCCTGTACGTTTTTCACGAGACTCGTTTGAATGATCGTCACGTCCCAGCGTTTTTTCGCTGGAGGCACCAAACCGCTGACTTTGATTCGAGTGTGCTCGCTGCCGTCCCAATCGACTTCCAAATGCTGGTCGCGGAGCGCGGTACAAATGGTTTGACCACATCCGCCCCACGCCAGATAGCAAACGCCAGCATCTTTCAAATTCTCCGCGTCTTGCATGTGATAAAAAACGTAAGCCATTTCTTTGTCTGCGGGTATCTCCGACAGCCCGCAGGACTGGCAGCACGTGTGGTTGGCCTTGGCAAAGAACCCCTCGTCGCGGAGCGCGGCGAACGCGTCGTCAATGCGACGTGCGATTTTGTTAGCGTCTTTATGCATTTTCTACCCACCCCTCTATGTAGTCTTCAATGTCGATCTCGCTAACGTATTCGCCTTCACGTAATTCGTGCATCGATATGTCGCAGTAGCCCTCGTCTCTCAACTCATTGATCCGATCCAAGCAACAGTTGAAATCAGGATCGAAATTCAATTGAGGGGTGTGGTCTTGCGGGGTGATCCTCTCTTCTAAGGGCAATCGGTAGTAGCCGATCTGATAGGTGTCCTCGAACCACTCGACAGTACTAACCCAGCCGTCTTTATGCTCCCACGATTTGATCTCTATTTGCTTTTCGCCTCGATCACCCGTTGGCTGACCCTCTGCGCTGAGAAAGCCAGCGACAGAGCCGTAGCCGTCTTGAATGTGGTCTAAGTCCAAAAAGTTTTTTTTGTGCAGCCTCACAAAATTGTCTGCTGCTATGTCGATTGATTTTTCCAATTCACTTTCTCCAATAAAAGTTGAAATGCGATGGTATGGGAGTTATCTTACCGATGCAACACTAATTTGGAAAAAAATGAAACATACCGAAAAACGAGGCAAGCGGATCGCGGCGAAAGTAAAAGCAGGCAATAAAGCAGTGGCAGAGGGGCCGGTATGACCGACCGCGAAGACGCCGAGCGGAGCGATCCCCGCGCACCGTGGAACTTGCCAGATGCAATCTTCTGCCCAAAACACCCCGACATCGAACTCGAAGCGGTGTTCGGCGAGGACGAAGACGGCCATTACTTTTTTGAGGTCTGCAAAATCTGCGAAGAATAGTCGTTTGTCTAAGTTATGTCTAAAACTGGGGGTATCTTTTAAAAGTTGAGTATGCGATAATATGCATACCGGTCGAGAAATCGACCAGATCTTTAACAACTTGGAAAAAGTGACATGGAACAACATAAAATTACGGCGAATGTCTACGTCGTCAGCATGGTTCAAACGCTGGCGGGCGCACATCGAACTTTCGTCGGCGCTTACCCGACAATCGAACTAGCCGGAGAAGCGAGGGTGCGCCAAGAGGAAATGTGGCACGACGCGATTGTTACGATCAGCGGCACCACACTCCACGACGCAGACAAATTAGATTTGCGGATTGAACGACAATGACCGGCTTCAGTTTTAAAAAGCCTAGCGGCAAAACCAGTACTGAACGACTCCACGCCCAGATGCTCGGGCGGGTGGCCGCGCTCTGCGGCAATGGCAGCGACAGAGTGATCCCCATAGCAAAATTTCTGCTAAGTGATAGCCCTGATCGATGCAAGCGGTGCATCCAAGTGATTGAGGGCGAGGAATGACAGACAAATTCCTAGCCGCGATCCGCGCACAAGAAAAAGCCAAACAACTGCCGCGAGGCAGATCGAACCCAATACTAGGCGATCCACCGAAAAAACCGTCAGCACCGCTCACCGATGCCGTGAGACTGCAAATCCTGTACCTGCACCAAAACAAAATGCGAGGGACAGACATCGCCAGAAAACTCGGACTGAACGCCAATACCGTCCACAACACCATTCGACGGTATGGGATTCGCGACAACAAAGTCGTCAATCTGCAAAACAATATGTTCGAGTGAGGGGACGGGAAAGAGGGTCGCGTAACGCGGTTCGCGGCGCTTGGTGCAAAAAAACGCGCTTCTATATAGTACTTTCCCAGAAAAAATATTTTTTGAAAAAAAAATTTCAAAAATGGCGGTACAGGCGGTACGGCGGTACAGCCCTTATAGGACGGGGCTTTCAGGCGTACCGTTGGCGTACCGGCGTGATTCAGGGCGTTACGGCCAAATGAAAAAACGCGTAACTACATAGGACTTTTCGGGAACTTTTTTTTGTTTTGTTTTTTATTTCTCTAAAAAGACTATATAGGAACGTCCATTAAGGATTGACAGTGCGCGCTGGCCTATTGTTAGCCTGCGATAAATCCCATAGGAAACTGTTGTGACTTGGCTACTTTTTAAAATTTTAGCGTGGTTTGAGAAAGGCCCTCAGCCGACCGATAGCGTTGTGCAAAAACTGACCAAACAAAACGATAAACCCGCTGTTGATATTTATGGCCGGATAAGAGATAGTTCGCATACACCTATAAATAAGGATGCGAACGATGAAACTTTTAGATACCCGAGCCACGAACACGAAAGTAAAGAAAACCCAGAAAAAACCGAATAGCCACTTTGCGAAGCCGATCCGCATGGCGAGCCTAAGCATGATGCCGGACCATATTATTTGCGCCGGTAGCAAAGCCGCGAACTGTATGGAAGCCTGCCTAAAAGAAGCCGGACTTGCGGCAGTGTATGACAGCGTCAACATTGCCCGTCAAGCAAAGACTGATTACTGGCACGCCGATCAATCTGGATTCCTCGCCCAACTCACCCGTGAATTGGCAAACTTTAAAAAACTTTGTGATAAGCAAGGCATGCAAGGCGTTGTTCGGCTGAATGTGCTCAGTGATATACCGTGGGAAAAGCATGGCATCCCGCAGCAATTCCCCGATCTATTTTTCTATGACTACACGAAGCAAGCGAAGCGATTGGACAACACTCTAGGCAATTACCGGTTGATGTTTAGCTACAGCGACCGCCCTCAATACCAAAACCAAGTAGCCGCCGCGCTGCCCACTGGCGTCCCCGTCGCAGTAGTTTTTAAAAATTCGATGCCGAGCGAATACCTTGGCCGACCGGTTATTGATGGTGATCTGTCAGATTTGGATAACGTAATGGCCGGTCCGGTCGTCGTCGGTCTGACGGCTAAGGGTCCGGCACTGCACGACGATTCTGGTTTCGTGGTGGACGGGAATATCATCCTACGCGCCGCCGCGTAAACTTTTAAAAAAAACCATTGCACTCGCGTGCATATATGAGACTATTCGCATGCGGTAAACATTTAGGGCGCACCGCACGCCCCACAATTGGAAAAGTGACATGTTAAATACTACGTTAGAGAACGCGAACGGAACGCTGGAAAACATCCTTCGACAGATCAGCGAGCAAGCCAGCCGAAAAGCCGACTATATTGCCCCGACCGATCAGTTACAGGTGCAAACCCGCGACGGGAATACCAACATTGTTTTGGAGGCGAACGGCGGCATGCCGACGCAACAATTCACGACTAACGAAATTGCATTCCAGCAACTGGCAAGCAATTGCGATATCGATGTTCGGACCGCTCGCCGGTTACGTGACAACGACAACTATGCGCCGGAATTCGATAACCTAATTAACAAAATTCTGGTAAATGAGCCGAAGTCTAAAATGCTCCGCACGTTCGACGGCGATCAGCCGCTTGTTCGCGCCATCGTTAGCGACAAGTTTAAGACGTTCGACAATGTCGATCTGGTGCAGGCCGCGCTCCCGCAATTGATGGAATCCGAAGCGAATTGGAAAATCGTTAACGGGACCGTCACCGACTCTCGCCTTTACATGAGACTGAAATCGGAGAACCAAGTAGCCGAACCCGCGATAGGTGACGCCATGGCGAACGGCATCATGCTGCGCAATAGCGAGGTAGGCATGGGTAGCGTGGAAGTTATGCAAATGGTATGGACGTTGTGGTGCCTAAACGGATGCAGTAGCGAGAAAAAAAGTCGCCACACTCATGTCACCAGCGCACGCGGGACCGAGGATTGGTCTTTGCTCACCAGTGAAGCAAAAGACGCGGACAATCACGCGCTGCAACTGAAATTGCGCGACGTTGTCGCCGGTTACACTTCCCGCGATAGTTTTGACGAAGCCGTCGAAATGTTCCGGATCGCGCACGGGGACATTGTCGAGAATGGTTTAGCCAATCCCGCCGCCGTCGTCGATAGCGTCGTCAAAGTGTTAAGCCTCCCGAAAAAATCGTCCGAATCGATAATGGCCGGCCTTATGCAAACGATCCAGCAGAGCGGATACCGTGACAAGCCTATCAGCCGTGCAACCTTAGTTAACGCGGTTACCGCCGTCGCGCACACTGCCGACGCTGATTCTGTGGATGATTGGTATTCGCACGGTCGCGCCGTTCTAGACTTGCCGCGTAACCAGTGGGAGACAATCGCGCTAGCAGCCTGATCGGCCCCCTCATCCGCTCCAATAGCCCGCCAACGTGCGGGCTTTTCTTTTGCATGGGATTAATCTTATACTGGGCGCACGCCATACCGGCGCAATATAGGAAAAACGAAAATGAAAACAGTGATACAGATACGGCCCGCAAAGGTTTTACTGCAATGGATACTCGACCCGACCGCCAGTTATGATTTCAGCCGCGACGAATTGCAGGAAATGTGCGGCATCATCCCCGACTTTTTTGCCGAAGCCGTGCTACAAGAAAAAGCCGCAACGATAGAAGAAGCCGCGCAAGTGATGGACGACTGCTATCAGATGGGCGGATTTAATCAATACCCATTCTCGGGCACGCTGGACGCTGACGGCATTTACCATAGCGACGGCGACGATCCGCTGCCGCCGCTGCTAAAACTTTGCGCGCTCGACGAACCCAACGACAGCGTGACGTGCTACGTCTACCCGTATGGCATTGTGGCGGTCGCTACCCTGTATGATTCAAAAATTGCGAGGTTCGACTAGTGAAAAACCCCATGCCACAATTCATCGATCATCTTGCCCAGTTCACCTCCGATCAACAGTGCGCACTGGTGCGCATTTTCTGTCGCCACATTCGAGACACCGACCACCCTTTATACAAAGGCGTCGGCTTCGTGGATTGGGTGGCGCGGGATTGTTACCCGCTACACTTCGCTGGCTGCGCGATGGCGAACGTCCCCGATATGGTCATCGGCATCGAGCGCGACGGCTACGCGCACACTTAACCCGCCGATCATTCGGCCCCGCCAAGCCCGCCAATGTGCGGGCTTTTTTTATGCATGCGATTAGTTGTATACTCCGCGAACGCCACGAACCGCTGGCGCAACATTGGAGCACCGAACTATGAACATCGAAAACCAAAACCAACCCGCCACGCGTGAATCTATGGCCGAGTATCTCGACCGGCTCGCCGCCGATCAGATAGAAGCCGGACTCGACGCGACCGGCGCGGACATAAAAGCCGCCGCCGTTGAGATCCGAAAGCTTTCGCAGAAAGTCGATCAAATGGCCGCCGCTATGGCGACCGTCGCTTACCGCGAGGATCAACTTGCTAGCGCGTTGTTTGGATTGATCGAAGACCGCGTGCAATCGCTAGTCGAAACCGAGCTAGATAATTACGACCCGACCGATCATTACAATTTTTCCGACGCGGTCGCCGAGCAAGTCGGCGAATCTGGCGAGGATCGGACCCGCGACATAGTCCGCGAAGTGATCGAGGGCGGATCTGTTACCTTCCACGTCTGATCGATAAACCCGATCCAATCAACCCCGCCGAGCGCGGGGTTTTTTGTGTCTTTTAAAAAAGTGAAACATGCCGCGCCCCGCCTCCCGCTCGCCGGTTGAAACGTACCGCGATCCGCGCTCCCCGATCCACGATTGGCTAAACCTATTAAAAGTTGGCCGATCTGGCCGCGATCCTCCCTGATCGGAGCCAGAATCCCCGATCCACGATTGATCCCGACTATCGAACCGCGCCCGATCCGCGCCCCGCGATCCGCGAACCGCGCTAAACTTTCGTCGGTTTGATCGCCGTTGGACGTTTCCCGCCGCCGGTTTGGAAGTTTCCGTTTAACTTCCACCCGCCGCGCCCTACCCGAGCCGGACCGCGCCGGACCCAACCGCGCTACCCTTTCGTCGGTACGTTTTCCCGCGGGAGTTCCCCTCCGCCGGCTTACAAGTTTCCCGTTTGACTTCACACCGCCGCTGCTGCCGACTGTCCCGTCGGCTGACCAGCCGCGGC
>UEXM01000803.1_pt1 | contig 30857 bp, 45 predicted proteins | sample 1796661 | NCBI WGS metagenome assembly UEXM01 (sample SAMEA4772469, study PRJEB27181) | metagenome
ATAATATATTTTGTTTTGTTAACAATTCCGTCAATTTTAGAGATGCTGTATTGCAGCCACACCTACATAACCATGCTAATTTCAAAGTCAATTTTATATGTTGTTTAGGAGAGTATATTTTGGTAGGAATTAAAAATCTAAATACTCGTTTATTCAGCGATGCTTGGAAAGTCCGTAAGTTAATAAAAAGAGTAAAAAGTATTTTCGCAACTTTGATGTAAAAATAGACCCCCATACCACACAAAAAAAATTTTAAAAGTCTATTTTATAATTTAAGGGTATGTGAAGGGTATGCTATACCCTATATAATAAAGCTAAAGATAAAGATATAGCTATTTAGTATCTTTTTTATATATTTGTGATATGGATGAAGATAAAATAAAGAAAGAGGTGGATGGCAAGACCTTGCCTAAGCGAGTTTTCGGAAATCATAATTCTATACCAAAGCAAAAGGGAACTATTCGCAAGAATACAAAGATTACAAGAGAGATACTTGCCAATGCACTAGCAGGTCAGGAAGTAAATGTAAAAGATGCTCTTGAGCAGTTGGCACAAAAAAATCCTGAAGCATATATCAATGCAATCGCTAAACTGCTTAACTATGCAATGCCTAAACTTGCATCAACGGAGATAACCGAAAAGAGCAGTAAAAAAATAGAAATAAATTTAGACAACAACATTAGCCTTGATGAACTAAGGTCAAAGATGGAAGCATTGGAGAACGATGTGGAAGATGTGGATTTTGAAGATTTAGATATATGACAAAAGAAGATATTTTAGAAGGTGCATCAGATATAGCACTAAAAGCTAATGGACTTGATGATGCAATCATAGGACTTACGCAATATGGTTTGATAATATATGACTACAACAAATGTATTGATATATTTATGAAAGAAAACGATTGGGATTATACTGAGGCAGTAGAATGGATGGAATTTAATGTTCTAGGTTCTTACAATGGTTCAGGCTCACCAATTTTCTTAATCAATGGATAGGGAAACTAGAAAACAATTTTTAAAAGCAATGGAGAAGGCTCTTTGCGAAAAGTCCTTCTATGACTTCTTTGTAAAAGCATTTCCCATAGCAGAACCATCAGTACCCTTATCAACTAACTTCCACCATAAATATCTATGCGATATATTACAAGCAGAAGCAGAAAGAATAATCGCAGGTAAAAAGAAAGGCAAAGATATAATTATTAATATACCCTTTCGTAGCACAAAGTCATTACTTGTAACAGTTATGTTTCCTGCATGGTGTTGGGCAGTATATCCCAAGATGAGGTTTATCACAGCATCATATTCAGCAGAGATTAGTATAGAACACGCAACAAAGTCAAGAGATATAATACAAAGCGAGTGGTTTCAATCTCATTGGGGAGAAACATTCCACATTAAAAAAGACCAAAACCTAAAAGCTAGATACGAAAATAATTTTCTTGGAGTTAGGAGAGCAACATCAGTTGGAGGTACTGTAACAGGACAGGGTGGTGATATAATTTTAGTCGATGACCCTACATCACCAAAAAATGCTGCATCGGAAACAGAAAGAGATAACGCCAATGAATGGTATAAGTCAACACTATATTCAAGACTTAACAATCCAACAACAGGAATTAGAATAATAATTATGCAGAGAGTACACGAAGATGACCTTAGTGGCTACCTGTTATACAACTCTCCTGACAAGCATGAGCATATTTGCATACCTGCCGAACTTTCTAGCGACCTAAAGCCATCAACTTTAGCAGAACACTATGAAGATGGTCTTTTTTGGAAAGAAAGATTTAGTAAAGAGATTCTTGATGACTATAAGTCAGCACTAGGCTCTTATGGCTACGCAGGACAGCTACAACAGCGACCAACACCTGCCGATAGTGGTATGATACAAAAAAATTGGTTCAAAATTGATGATGAGAAGGTAGATGGAGTAGTAAACTTCGTTATTGACCCTGCATATACTGCAAGTCAAAAAAATGACCCCTCAGCATTGATGGCTTACACCTTTGAAGATGGTAAATGGCAAATTAGAGAAGTACAGACAGTAAGATTGGAGTTTCCTGACTTAGTAAGGCACATAGGAAAGTTTGTAAACAAAAATGGATATACTAGCCAATCAAAGATATTTGTAGAACCAAAAGCAAGTGGTAAGTCAATAGTACAAACTCTTGTGAGGGAAACAGGATTGAATGTTAAAGAAGATAAGCCACCGACCAAAGATAAAGTGGCTAGAGTACAAGATATTTCTGCAACTGTGGAAACAGGTAGGGTATCTTTGCTAAAAGGTCATTGGAATGAAGAATTTTTGATGGAATGTCAACAATTTCCTGCTGCAAAGCACGATGATATGGTCGATTGCCTTGTTATGGCTCTAAATAGACACTTTACAGGTGGTAAAGTAATGTATTTTGGCTAAAGAAGGTATAAAATTGAAATTTACACGATAATTGCGAAACTTTTAGAAATAATTTAACTTTTTTTGCGTAATGGATGAAATTAAGGGTATAAACCAAGCTCACACTAAAATCTTGAATGATTTTATAAAATATGTCCAACAACAGACATATATCATGACAGAGAACTGTGAAGATGGCAAATATCAGGATTTCGAGGAAGTTATGGAAGATGTTTTCGCATATTATGTTGATTTCAAGAAATATGCTGTAAAAGATGAAGATGGAGTAGAAGAATGGGTGTATATGTTGCCTAATCTACTAATGTACTCATTTTTAGGCTTTTTAGCAGGTATAAAAAGTAAAAAAAATTACAGACTTGTAAATAAAATTGAAATTAATGTTGTTCAAGCTACAATGGAAACAATAGGCTTGATTTCAGATATGTATAAAAACGACTGATATGTTGAAAATAACCATAAACAAAAAGGATTATGACATTCCTAATATGTGGAATGAGATGACCTTAGATTATTACATTGGTATCTATGCTATAATTAAAAAATATCAAAGAACCAAAGAGCAAGAGGAAGCTGACAAAGGGAAAGACCTTTCTAAGTTTTTCTTTGTGCAAGAAACCAAAATGTATCGAGAGCTGTTTATTTATATGACAGGGATTGATGAGGCTACTATGGATAGAGTTCCAATGGAAGATGTTGAAGCTGTACTCCAATGCCTAGATAACATTATGGAAGAATATAAACCAAAAGGTATAACACATTTTAATTTTGACTTTGAAACCTACTATTTTCCTATGGATTTCCTAAGAACAGGAACTTTTGGTGAATATATAGAGGCAAGTCAGCTAGAAATGAATACAGAATACCTAAAAAATGGTAGATTTGACATTTTGCCTGAACAAATGGCTATTTTATGTAAAAGAGTTGATGAAGAAGTCGATTTAGACGACATTGACGAAAAAGCAAAGTCATTTAGGAGATTAACTATGGACATCGTATGGGAGTTCGCTTTTTTTTTGAACAATCGGTCGATAAAATCTCTAGAAGTTATGCAAACATTTTTAGGAGTGGAACAAAAAGCATAGCAGTAGCAAAGTCAAGCAGAATAATGAAGCCATACGGATGGCTAAACACATTGTATGATGTGGCGATTGATGGAGTATTTACAAAAGATGGTAAAGATGCCATGCAAAGCGTAAAAGACGAGAAATTATATAAGGTACTTACTTATGTATCTTGGAAAACAGCAAAAACAGACTATGAAATTGCTGTTAACGAAGAACAGAGTAAGCAAATAAAAAAATAAAATGGCATTTAATAAGCTAAGAGATTTAAGAGATAGGTTTGAACAAAAATGGATAAATGGTGGATTTATCTTTGGTTACGAGAACGAAATCAATGAAAACCACAACAATGACTATCCATTACTACTTGTTTTACCACCTACCTCAGAATTACCATCAGCAGAAGGAAGTAGCAATGAAAGATACACTTTTGAGTGTTTAATCACAAAACCTTTCTATCAAAACCAATCAGGTTCTCTTGATGTAGTTTTTTCACTACTTGAGCAAGAGGCATTGAGTTGGTTGGGAAGTGTTTTAGATAGCTACCCAAACAAAGAAGTAATACTTAGTCCTGACAGTATAATTGTTGAACGAGAAAAAGAACTATATAACGACAAATTGATACAAGTTAGGTTAGAATTTACTTTGGATTGCTTTTCACACAACTTTTCTTTTGTTGATGAGGTATCAATTACGGAACTATCCCCTTTAGTATGGCTTAGAAGCGATATGGGTATTAAAACACAATTTAGTGGGGGTACTGAAGTAGTAACAAAATGGATTGACCAAAGTGGTAACGGAAATCACTTTGAGCAAACCACAACAACAAAAATGCCATCTTATGTATATGAATCATCAGATAATGGTTATCCTGAGTTAGATTTTGATGGCTCTAATGATTTTATGTCTTGTGTAAACACAGGAATAAATGCAGGAACAGGTATAGCAGGAGAGCATACTATTGTGTGGGTTGCAAAAGCAGATGCAACAGATTCACAAACATTCTTCTTATCCAAGTCAAATGATGGATTACCAATACAAAGATTTTCTGTTATGGTAAATGTAGATTCGTCTAACAACATTTGGCAGGTAGAACATTTTGATGGAGTATCAAGTGGTAATGATAGCACAAGAGTTTTTGACAGCAGCACCTTAGCAACAACAACCACAGTTAGAACAGTAAACTTTCATAACAAAACTGCAAAGTTATTTAAAAACGGAACTTTAGTAGCTACCAACACAAGCTCTAGCTTTGATGAACCTAGCAACTATGGAGTAGGTAGAAAAATACATTTAGGGTCTGATGATGATGGAACAGATAAGTTTTTTAATGGCTCAGTACAAGAAGTTATGATATTCAACTCAAAACTGAGTGAGTCAGAAATAGTAACAGTAAGTGATTACTTACAGCATAAATACAGCATAGCATAATGGCACAAGTAAATTTTCAAGATAGACCTTTAGAAGATATAGCAGTATCAGCACATCAGCCGATAAAGTTTACAGTTAGGGTAAAAGGTTCAGGTGCAGCAGATATGAGAAAGTACAAAAGTGTTGACTTTCTTATAACTCCTGTAAATCAATACACAGGAGAAGATGAAACAGACAATCAAGTTAGTATCAGAGTACAACATAGTCCTGTAATACACGACACAGTAAATTCAATATACAATGATGATGATGCTTACAGATTTTTTAGTTTAGATATAAGTTCTATATGTAGAGATTTTTTATCTTTTGACTTGAGAGCTTGTACGCAAGATACATCTGCTGTTGTTCAAAGAGATATAACACAGTCTATGACAGCGACAAAACTTTACAAGAAGTTTAAGATTACTGCTGTTCCTGAAAAGCTAGAGGGTAGTACATTAACCAAAATTACAGCAGAATCAGTTGATTCAACAGTTGTAGCTGCAAATGTTGCCTTGTCAGATGAAGAACAAAACACTTACGCACTAGGTGATTTTCTTTTTGATGGTGATACAGTTGTTGAGCAGAACTCTGAACTGCACAATGCTTTCACTCACGATTATAAGCACTACACCAACAGCACAGGTGGTGGAACTGCTAAATATCTTACTATGAAGCCAAATCATAGAATCATAGGTACAGATGAATGTGAGTATCTAACATTTATAGCTAGAGAGCTAGATAATAAACCTATTGATGTAAGAGTGATATTCTACGATAGTAGTGGTAATGCACTAAAGACAGGTTTTGATGATAATGATGGAGATAGTAATGATGAAGATTTTTACTATGAGATACAATACTCTCCTGATGGTGCAGGTAATTATAGTGCAGGATTTACTGTGTTATCACATGGTGGAACATCATCAGATAGTGAATTTGAAGACCCTGAAATAGCTATTGCACAGATAGGTGTAGGAACAAGAAATATAACAGAAGCTAGAAAAGGATTTATAAACTCTAGCGAAGGGAAACAAAAGTTTGGAACTGTATGGGATAATATATCTTACTACACAGTACAAACATTAGAGGGTGGAACAACAAAAGCAGTTGGTGAACTATTAACATATCATATAGACCACGAATCAGATAGAAAAAAATACGAGGCAAGGTCAGTAAGATTTCATTGGCAAAGTAGAATGGGTGGTATAGATAGCTATACTTTTGATGGTTTGGCTACCGAAAGTATCAGCACATCTTCTAAAATGTATGAAGAAACTATATATCCATTCTTTCAGTCAAGACTTAGAGAAGTTAGTGCATTAGGCTTGGGAGCAAATCCTAATGTAAAAGAAACATTTGGAACGCTTCCCAACAGAGTTGGTGGTCTTACATCAGATGAATATAGAAGTGGCTCTAAATCGCAGGTAAAAGCCTTTAGACAAGGTCAAGCAGTATCAAGACCATATCCAATAGGAGAAAGGTTTATGATGGAAGATTTACTTTCCTCTCCAAATGTATGGATAGAGAGAGGTTGGAAGGGTAGAGATATATACTTTGACAACTTCAGTAGCTATGCTAACAAAGCAGAACTAGCAAATAGTTATACTATTGCAGGTGATGCAGATGATGACATTACATTTTTAACAGGTGAAGACCCATTATCAGGAACTAAATGTTTATCGGTAGGTAACAATTCAGGTACGGATTTTGCACAGATAACATTCAACACATTCATTCCGATAGATACTAAAAAGATATATAGGTTTGAGATAAGAGTTAGGAAAGTTTCAGGAACTAATGGAACTTACTTTGGTCATAACGAGTATAATGCAAGTCAAGCAAACAACCTAAAATCAGGTAGTGCAGATAATTACTTTCAATACCCTGCTTTAGCTGATGGTGATAGTAGTGAGTTGATTGTAAATTCTGCTGATTGGTTTTCAGGAGTAGGAGTTTCAGATGTTTCAACTGTTGGAGAATGGTTGATTTTCACAGGATATGGAAGTGGAGAACAGTTGCTAACTCAATACAATGACAATAGAAGAAGTCCAAACGAACCAATGCTGTTCATTGAGGGAACTAAATTTATAAAGCCATTTATTCTTGCAAACTACAATACAGGTGCAGGACAAACATTGGTTGATTATGTTAAGATAACAGAGTTTACTAGCGATGTTCCAAATATACATAATAATTACAGTACATTGAACAAACACTACTATGTTCCTGTAAACATCAAAGATGGCTCTAATGAAACATTTACAAGCGAAGGTCAGTCAAGCATGACCATAAACTATGTTGAAAGCAAACAAAAAAGAACAATAGATTAATGAGAGAGATTAGAGTAGAGCTTAGGGATTTTGATGATAAGATTCTAGGAGATATTGACATCATATCAAGTGATGACTTTCCTTTATCTTTAACTTTTCAAAACTTTGATGTTAGAAGTTTAGATTCTAGGGGTGGTAGTTTTAGTAAGACATTTAAAGTTCCTGCAACAAAAAAGAACAATAAACTTTTTAATCACATATATCAAAGTGGTAATACTGACAAGAAAACAGTAAGAAAAGATATTCCTGCTTGTATATACTCTAATAATGTTCCTATCCTATATGGTAAGCTAAGAGTTAGTAAAGTTATCAAAGGTAAGAAGCCTATTGAATACGATTGTATATTTTTAGGAGATAATATGGATTGGGCAAACTCAATCAAGAACCTTGACTTAAAAGATTTAAGATTTAGTAGTGCAGCTTATAATAACTATTCAGACATAAGCGATGGCACAGGAAGTAGCTACGCATTTACTAATGTTCAAGATTTAGGAGAAAATCCTGATAATCCTTTTAGTCATTCAGGTTATGTTGAGAACCACGACAAACTTGTTTTCCCTTTACTTTCTGTTGGTGAGGGTATAAGTCCAAAAGATAATGTAACAGATTTAGAATTTGTACCTTGCTTATATCTTAAAAATGTTTGGGATAAAGTATTTCAAGCACAAGGCTATGAAGTAGAAAGTACATTTTGCGAAAGCGACTATTTCAAATCTTTGCTTATACCATTGAACTTTGAAAGAACAGGTGAGCAAGTAAACACTAGAGGTGGTAAGATTACAAAGACAGATTCAGAGGAACTAGTAGCACACTATTTTCACGCTGCTGAAGGTACATCACAAGATGATGATAATGAAGCTAGAGCAGCAGGTTCACCTGAAATAAATAGTAGATTCGGTAGTGTTGATTCTTCTGATATAGATGCAAATCTAGGTCTTTCTAACACACAGTTTGCTAGATATGTATTTAGAGGTAATGAATCAGAAGATGCACAAGATGTAACATCAGGAGATGCAGATAACGGAAATGTACAGGCTGTACAATCACCTTCTGATGGTATGACTATGTTAGTTGTAAATGAGAGTGGAAGCCACGAAATAAGTTGGAATATAAATACAAAAGTAGGAACAACAGAGTTTGCAAATGCAGGTGGAGATACAACTCTATATTTAAGATTAAGAGCAGAGATTTGGAGAACAGAAATGACAGATACTCCAAATGATTTGTATTGGGATTCTGCACTAGAAGCACAGACTAGACAGCAAGGTTCTAGGTTGATGTGGACTGATGTTGTTGCTTATGACATATCGGATGATGCATCTCCTGCGTTCTTTAATGTAAACTTTAGTGGCTCTTTTAATACGCAATCCACAAATACAAGTGAATCATACATATTTACAATAATGCCTGAAATAGATGACTATCCTAGTCAAGATGGTGGTATTTTAAAAGCATCTTTTGTAGATGGAACTTTTGAAGTTAGTGGTTCAAATGAGTATTCTATTGGTGAAGATATTACTGATGTTCATCACTTACTGCCAAGAGCATCACAAGCTGACTTTATTATAGGAACAGCACAAATGTTCAACCTTCAGTTTAGAACAGATGCAGCAGAGAAAAAGGTTTATGTAGAGCCTTATGACCACTTCTATAACTTTGACAAGCCATACGATTGGACTGACAAAATAGATTACTCTAAAAACATAAGTGAAGAATTTATTTACGACATAAAATCAAAGCTAGAGTTCAAATACAAAGATGCAAGTAATGATGGATTCATAGAAAGGTTCAATAAAAGAAATGATGTTGACTATGGTTCTTACGAGGAACTAGACAATACAGGTCAGTTGATTGATGGTATAACTAAATATGAGAATAAGTTTTTCTCTCCATCTTTTAACTTTTTAGAGCCTGATTATATTGATGATACACAAAACAATACTAGTGCTGTAAACATTCCTTTCATACCTCTTTATCATACAGAGGCAAGTGATTTAAATAATAGTGTTACAGCAGAAAGAGCAGAAAAGAGTTTTGATATTGGTTCAAGGGTTTTGCTTTTAAATGCAGAGAATACTAATGAATCAGGAACAGCAAGAAGTGTTGGTTATGCAGGTGAATCAGGAGGAACGCAAAAATACCATAAATGCGTAGATAATGTATTGAATGGTTCAAGTGCATTGACAGAAAGATACCCAAAGGCTTTCTTTAATAATCCTTGCGTTTCTATAAAAAATACATCAACAGGTGTGTACACAGATTCAGCAGGTTTAAGCATTGGAACTTACGATGGTGTTGAAAGATTTGTTGACCAAAACCTATCTTATGGTAGAGTAAAATTGAAAGGTGCATTTACTTCAGGTTCGCAGTTAGTTGTAAAGCAATACACTTTAGATGGTCTATTCCACACTTTCTTTAGTCTAATGATAGCACAGTTAAGAGCAAAGCCAAGATTGAAAACAATGAATGTAAATCTAACTTATGCAGATATATGTAACCTAGATTTTAGAAAGTTGGTTTTCATAGATGGTGTTTATCACAGGATAAATAAGATAGTTGATTTCAAACCACATCTCAAAGAAAGCACAAAGATAGAGTTGCAAGAGTTCTTTGATTTAGGACAAACACATCAGAGCTTTGGTAATCTATCTACTTTAGATTTAACAAACATACATTCAACAGGTGCAGCACAATCTATACTTGATGTAGAAGAAGCATCAGGAGAATCAGAACATAATTTTAGCAACTTGAGTTTATAATGAAGATAACAGGTAAATTTAATAATCAAAAGAAACTACAAGACCAAAAGTCAGGAGGCAAAATATATTGCACTATTGATAGTGTTTTGCAGGAAGTTGTTTACGAAAGACAAGACAACAACAATGAGTATTATTATGATTGTGTTGTTAAGACTAATCAGAACAAATCACTAAATCAATTAGCTCTTTCAGCAAAACCTACATTATCTAAAAGTGTAACTGAAACTGTTACAACAACAACAACAACTCCACAAGAGGGAACTGTTACTACAACATCATCTGTTACAATATCACCACAGTTGGTATTTGATTATACAAACCTAGTTAGGTCATCTAGTGGTAGTGTTGAGAGATGGAAAAGTTCAGTAAAACAAAACTTTCTTTCTCAATCAACAAGTGGAGATAGACCTGCTTTAGGAAGGTTTGGTGGTGGAGTGAATGGTCAATCACCATTATTCTTTAATGCAGAAGAAGGAGATTTTATGTCTTTAAACTCTGCTGTAACCTTATCAGGAGATTTTACTATGTTCTTTTATTTAGAACCAATAGCAAACCCTGAAATAAAATATGTAAGGTTATTGGGAAAGAGTGATGACAATGATATGTTTTTATCTATTGGTGAATCAGCAAACAACACTTATGTTATTAGCTTTGCTTCAGGTAGTGGAACAGCGTTTGGTTCTACCTCAACATATTTTCAACCAAGCACATCAAAGTTATTGATTACAATACAGAGAAGTGGTAACAACATTATCATAAGAGAGAATGGTGTTGCTCTAACTCCTGTTAGTTCTCAAGCTATTACTAATCCAACTTCTGACTTTGTGTTTGACCAAGTAGGTAAAAAAGGCAATAGAACTGATTTCTTTATGAATGCTTCTTTGTTTCATTTTTCTGTTTATGATGGTTTCATAGATAGCAATCTTACAAGGCTAGAGCAAAGTATAATTAAAAATGCAGAATCAGCAAAAGGTATATGAGTAAGATAAAGAAAACATTAAAAGAAGCAGGAAAGATATTGGCTAATGCTTTCTCTAAAGAGTTAGAAGCTCAAGGACACAGAGCATCTTCAACAAACAGTATCATTGATAGTTTTAGAGTAAAAGCTACTGATAGGTTCGTTGAGATTACTACTGATAAGTCCTATGCAAATATTTTGGAAACAGGTATTAAAAAAGGTGGAAAGTTTCCCAATAGAGAGGCGATAGAAGATTGGGTAAGAAAAAAAGGATTTGCTAGAAATGAAACAGAAATAAAACAGATAGCTTATGCTGTCGGTTTGAAGATACAAAAAGAGGGAGTTCCTACAAACGAAAGTTTTAGACACTCTACAAATGGCAGAAGAATAAAATTTATTGACCAAGTAGAAAAAGAGAATAAAGATAAGATAATAGAAATGATTGATAATGCTGTTGCATTTGATATAAATTTAATGTTTAATAAACTACCAAAAGAAGTATAATGGCAGAGAATAAAACTGTATATAGGATTGACATTCAAGGTAATGAAGAACTTATTAGGTTAAGAAAAGAACTTGATACCTACCAAAAGTCTTTAAAAAAACTTAGAGATGCAACCAAAAATTCTGAGGAAATAACAGAAAGTCAGGCTCAAGAGTTTAGTAATTTAGAACTTAGTGTAAAGAAAACTCGTTCTGAGTTTAACAAGGCATCCAAGTCTATAAAAGGAATGAATACCACAACCAAAAAAGGTGTTGGTTTTATTGGTAAGATGGCAGGTGCTATGGCTGCTGCAAACATTGCTACTACTGCGTTTACAAGAGTGGTTAGTCTTTTGACAAATGCTGTAAAAGAAGGCTTTACAACATTTAAGGATTTTGAATTTCAAATGGCTAGAGTAAAAGCCATATCAGGTGCTACTGATGAGGAATTTAGAAAACTTAAAAACTCTGCACAAATTTTAGGTAGAACAACATTCTTTACAGCATCTCAGGTAGGTGAACTTCAACTTAACTTATCTAAACTTGGTTTTAATACAGAAGAAATACTACAATCACAAGAAGCTATACTTATGCTTTCCACAGCAATGGGGGAGGACTTGGGTAGAACTGCTACTGTTGTTGCAGCATCCATTAGAGGTTTTGGTGAAGATACAAGTCAAACAGGTAGGTTTGCAGATGCAATGGCTTCAGCTTTTGCTAACTCTGCTCTTGATATTGAGAAGTTTCAAACATCAATGACTAAAGTATCTGCTATTGCTGCCACAGCAGGTTTTAGTTTTGAAGAAACAACAGGCTTACTTGCATTACTAACAGACAGAGGTATTGAAGCATCTATTGCAGGTACATCGCTTCGTAATATATTTCTTAAACTACAAGACCCTACATCTGACCTTTCACAAAAGCTAGGAAGAACTGTTCATTCAGGAGAGGATTTGATTGTTGCACTTAGAGAACTTGATGCTTCAGGTATTGATGTTGCAGGGGTGATGCAAATCGTTGACAATAGACAGGTACAGGCTATGGAATCCTTTATAAGAAGTGCTGATGCTATTGAACATTTTAATAGAATACTAAATGATGCAGCAGGTTCAGGTCAGAAAATGGCAGATGTTATGGAAGATACTGTCGGTGGTGCTATGTTAAAACTTAAATCTGCTTACGAAGGTTTTATTTTAACCATATCAGAGGGTGGTGGTGCTTTACAAGAGTTTTTTGAAAATCTAGCATTTGGTTTTAACTTTTATGCAAATCAGTTTGCTAGTGCTCAACAAAGGTCTAGTGGTATAGTGGCAAAGGCAAACAAAGATACAAAAGCTATACTAAAAGACCAAGAAGAAGCATTAAAGCAGTTTTCTGAAAATGAACAAAAAATTTATAGAAGAACTCAATCTCAGGTCATGCAAACTGTTCTTGAAGGCATGGAAGATAGAACAGCATTCTTGGAAGATGAGGTGAAAAGGACAGAGAAAAGGTCTATGTTTTTGTTTTTTAACAAGGATAGTAAAGATGCTAAAGAAGCTAGAAAAAATTTAGAAGCACACAAACTAGCTGTTCAAGACTTTTCTAATATGGTTATTGAGCAATCTAAAAAAGAACAAGATGCTGAAAAAGAAAAAATTAAGTTAGAGAAGGAAAAAGCAAAAAATGCTGCAAAACTTAGTGAACAACTTAAAAAACTTCAAGAAAGACAGCAGGAGTTAGTTGATGTGGGTGATAACTTAACCGAAGCAGGTTTAAAAGAACTTACACTTACAAATCAACAAATAAAGGCTATTCAAGCTCAAATAAAAGCACTTCAAGATTTAGGAGTGGAAAAGGATAAGCAAAAGGTGATTGGAGATGCAACTGCACTACAAGAGTTGGATATGGCAATAGCCAATGAAAGAATGAGCTTACAGCAACAATTTGCCGATGGAGAAATAAAAACAAAAGCTGAACTGAACCAAAAGCTAAAGCAGATGGAAATAGACCATTTACAGTTTGTTTTAGACCACAATATGGTTCATGGTGATGAGTTGATAAAAGTTCAAAGAAGATTGGCAAAAGCAAAAGCTGATGTAATAGGCGAAGAAGAAAAAACAGATATTGACAGAATTGCACAGATGAAAGAAACAGGCAAACTGTTGATGGAAATAGGTAGAGCTGAGGGAGAAAACAGCAAGATAAAAGAGGCAGGTATTAAAATTACACAAGCTGCTGCTGTTGCTGAAGGAATCAGAGGTCTTATAAATGCACAATCAAGTATAACAAAACAAGGTATTGGTGGCGACCCATTTAGTGCTTTTGCTAGAGTTGCTGCTATGGCTGCAATGATGGTTTCTGTTATTGCAAACATTAAAGGATTACTTGGTGGTTCAGGTGGAGTTAGAGGTGGAGAAAGAGGCGAAGGAAGTTTCTCTCCAACTGTATCACAGTTTGCTGAGGGAGGACTTACAAATGGTGGTATGTTCAAGGGTGCATCTCATGCTAATGGTGGTGTGAAGTTTAGAGTTGGTGGTAGAATACACGAAGCTGAAGGTGGTGAGGCTATCATAAATAAGCGTTCCACAGCTAAGTTTAGACCAATACTATCTGCTATAAACTCATACAACGGAAATGGTGTAAAGTTTGCTGAGGGTGGATTAATATCATCAGGAGAAAAGTTTGCTATGGGTGGAGAACTTAGAGGTGTACAAGAGCTTATAAATGGCTCTAACGGAGGAACACAAAGAGTTGTATTAGTAGAGAGTGATGTTACTGCAACTCAGAACAGAGTTAGCAACATTGAAAGTCAAGCCACTTTTTAGTATATTGCGTAATGGCATTCAAACAAAACAAAGAAGAAGTAGTATTAGAGTTTATAGAACTAATATATAAAGAAGTAAGAAAAAAGTATTCTGAAGAAGCAGGTATAAAGAATGTTTTATACCATCTTGTAGAAAGAGGATTGATTGATGCTAAAAGACTAAGAAACTATATGGTCATAAAAGATTTTCATAATTTTATGTCTGATAACAATGGTCATTCTACCCATACATTTATGGACTTATCAATCAAGTATGATATATCAGATAGAACAGCACAATCTATCATATACAAAGAAAGAGATAAATTTAAAAAAAATAATAACATTAGGTGATGATTTTGCAAGTTTTTTCGCAAATCACTAAATAACTATAATTAAGTTTGCATTTATGAATAATTGGTACTCGATAAATAATATAGCTGAAACTGCTGAAATCTCTATCTACGATGAGATAGGAGATTATGGTACTTCAGCAAAAAACTTTATAGAGGAAGTAAAGAATATAGGTAAGAAAGATATTACACTACGCATTAATTCTGTTGGTGGAAGCGTATTTGATGGACTTGCTATCTATAACACTTTGCGTTCTCACGCAGGGTATGTAAACATTAAGATTGAAGGATTGGCTGCCTCAATATCAACTGTCATAGCAATGGCAGGAGATAATGTTGAGATGGCTGAAAACGGATTCTTTATGATACACAACCCTTTTGGGCAATCAGCAGGAGAAGCAGGAGATATGCGTAAAACTGCTGACTTACTTGACAAGATAAAAAATGAAATCATTGAAATCTATCAAAGAAAAACAAACTTATCTTATGATGAGCTTTCTGATATGATGGATAAGGAAACTTGGTTATCAAGTCAAGAGGCACAGGAACTTGGTTTTGTAAATGATATTACAGAGCCTATAAAAGTTGCTGCTAAATATAATCTTTCTAAATTTACTAATGTGAATGAGGAAAAGGTTATGGGGATATTAAATATGAATAATAACAAAAAAACTTTAAAAATGACCGAAGAATTAAAAACTTGGTTCAACAGCCTTAAAGAGGAAATCGTTATGGCTGTTAAAGGAGAGGATGTTTCTACTCCTAGTGAAGTTTCTGTTGTTCTTTCTGATAACGAAGAAATTGTAAACAAGTTCTCTGAACTAGAGGATAATGCAAAATCTTTGAGAGAAGAAAAAGAAGAATTGGCTAACTTAGTTGGTGAAAAAGAAAGCACTATTGCTGACTTAACTAACAAAGTAGCTGAGATGGAAGCAAAGCTAAACAAAAGTGAAGCGACTGAAACAGTAGTAGAAGCTGAACAAGAGCCTACAATCACTCCAAAAGAGGAAGTTGTAAACGAATGGGATTCTTTTGCTAAATCAATTTTGAAATAATAATTTAAAAATAATAAAAAATGGCTATAACAGGTGCAAGTTTACCTGCTGTAAATCAGTATGATGTAAACAAAACAATTCTTGAACCTTTATTTTTAGGTCAAGACTATATGCAATACATGGATGTAATGCCTAATGTTGCAGGAACTATTGTAATTGACAGATTTCAAGCTCTAAGTGGAATCACTAAGGCTTTTGCTTCAGGTGCTTTTTCTTCTGAATCAGGAGATAAAGGTGCTACTGTAACAATTACACCAAAAAGAATGGAAGCTGAAGTGGCTTTCGCAGGTGATTCTTTATTCAACAAAATGAAGGGTCAATTATTAAGAGGTGGACACGACTTCGATAATGTTGATGGAACTATTGTAAAAAACATTCTTCTTGACTTAATCGGACAAGGTGTACAGTCTGACTTCAATCGTCAGCTATGGTTATCAACTTTAGATTCATCAACTCCTGATGCTAATTTCGGTATCTATGATGGTATCTTTGAAGCTATGCGTAATGCAGGTGCTACTCAAATTGCAAGAACATACTCAGGCTTATCTACACAAGCTGACAATGTTGCTTTAGTAGTAGGTAATGGTGTTAAAATCTTACAAGGTTTATACGATACTGCTTCTCCTGAGTTATTAGGTGCAGGAAATCACGTATTCTTCGTATCAGGAGATATTGCTGATGACTACTTAGTTACTTTAGAAGGAACAGGTTATGCAGCAGGTGGTTACGGAACTTTAGTTAATGGTATGCCACAACTAATGTACAGAGGTATTCCTGTTGTTGTGCGTAGAGATTGGGATATTGCTATTGCTGCATCAGCAGACAATGCTACTGCAATCAATGGTTGTACAAGTGTTAATGAAACTCACAGAGCTGTATTAACAACAAAAGATGCTTTCGTTGTTGCTACTGACTTTGCTTCAAATTCAGTTGAGCAATGGTACTCTAACGATAACAAAGAGTATCGTTTCAGAGTAGCTTATTCTGTTGGTTGTGCATTGAAAGATGCTAAGTTAGCTGTGTTCTACACTCCTAACACAATGGAAACTTCAGGTTACTAATAATTGAATTAAATTAAGGGGGATGAAATACTCCCCCTAATTTTTAACTTATAAAATAATAATAAAATGGCAATAGAAGCATTAGGTGTTAACAACACCGATATGGAAATAAGAGGTGGTTTGCAGTATGTTGCAATTACTACTTGGGCAGATGCATCAGCAGTTACTTTTGATGATTCAGATGACCACGCAATAAGTGCTGTTGCAGGAATTTCTGATGCAAAGTTATTTGACCTAAAATTAGGTACAGGTTCTTTGACAACAGCAGGAACGAAAGAAGGTGGCACTATCGCTTTTGAGCATACAGTATCTTTCTATGTTCCTAACATGAGTTCTGCTCACATGAGAGCTTTAGAAAGCATGAAAGACACTAATTTAGCTGTGTTTGTAAAAGACCATAGTGGTCAGGCTTACTGCGTTGGCTATCACTCAGCATTTGCTTTAGAAGATGATTATGCTAATCAGCAAGTAGTTTGCAGACTTTCATCTATCGAAGGTGGAACAGGTGCAGCACTAGGTGATGAGCATGGTGTTACTGTAACAATCACTTGTGTAGCTCACGAAATGCCTAGAGCATTTTCAGGTACATTTACTCCTGATAGTTCAGCAGGTACAGTTACAATATCTTAATAATTAACTGAAAAGGATTGGGTTTGACATACTATTTGTCATTCCCCTCCTTTTTATTATATTAGCATTATGTATAAAGCAAGACTTAAAAAAGGTGTTACTAGATTTGGTAAAGGTGGACTTCTTGTTGATTGGTCAAAAGCTACTCAAGAACAAATGAAGTTAGTTTACGAAATGGGAAGCGACCTTGTAACAAAAGAAGAAGATGCAAAACCAAAGAAAAAGAAATCAAAAGCAAAAGAAAACAACTCCACAGATAAAGAGTAGTTTCGGAACTAAGTATGCTTTTGTAAATCTATCAACTCCTGAAATAAACACAGAGGTTAAGGATTTAGACAGGTTAAGAGAACCTTATATTCCTTTTGGAAAGGACAATCTATTTCCTCAGTATTTAGCAGAGCTAAAAAGAAACTCATCTACGCATAGGTCTGTATTAGCACAAAAAACCACATTTACAACAGGTAGTGGATTTTTTACTACAAGTGAATCTCTAAAGAATTACATTGAAGATGTAAATGCTGATGGAGAAAGTTTGAAGGATGTGTTTAAGAAACTAGCTGATGATTACTTTACTTATGGTAATGCTTACCTAGAGGGTGTTGTTTATGATGGTGGTATCAACTTCTATCATAAAGATGCTTCAACAGCAAGAGTTAGTAAGAACAAGCAATCAGTTTGTTTTCATCCTGATTGGACTAATTACAAAAAACATCCTGAAAAAAAGCAAGTAATTCCTGTATATCCTAGAATATCATCTAGTAGATTTATTATACATTACAAGGATTACGAAAGTACATTTAGTTTTTATGGTTTACCTGACTATGTAGCATCACTTGAGCATATAGCGATTGACTACGAAATAGGAAAATATAACCATACAGCATTTAAAAATGGCTTCAGTCCATCAGCTATCGTTACTGTTAACGGAGATTTTGGTGAATCAGAAGCAGAGAAGTTTGTTGAAGCTGCTAAAGATACCTTAACAGGTAGTGGAAACAACTCAAAGATATTATTCTTAGTTAAGAATGGTGATGACAGTAGTGGAACTGATGTTCAAATCATTAATAACAAAGAAGATGGTGATTTCTTAGATTTACAGAAACTCACCGACCAAAACATTATTACTGCTCACAGATGGCAACCTGCCTTGAGTGGTATTGTTTCATCAGGTAAGATGAACAACACAGGAAGCGAGATTAGAATTGCTTATGAATTAGCAATGAGTACAGTAATTAAAGATACTACTAACATTCTTCTTGCACCTATTAAAAAGGTATTAAATAGAGAGTTAGGGTTTGATACACAAGATTTACAGGTAGTTTATGAACCACCAATCTCTTTCTTATCAGACTTAGACCCAAAACAAGTTCTTACTATCAATGAGCAGAGGTTAATGCTTAACAAGGATTTACCAAACATTCCTGATGGAGAACTACTAATATCTGACAGACAAACAATAAGAGTAGAACGAAGCGAAACACAAGGGTAATATGGCAAATGTAAGACAATATGATAATTTAGTAACAGCATCAGAGGTTATATCCAAGTCCTTTACAAATCAAGCGACTGATTTATCTTTGATTAGTGATGAACTTATTACGATAGCTGAACTTGCTCACATCAAACCAATGTTAGGTTTAGATATGTATGAGGAACTTAAAACTCAAAACGATTCATCAGGAACTCTTACTACTGCCAACTCTGACCTACTAACACATTATCTTAAAGATGCTTTATGTTGGTATGTTAGATTTGAGGCTATGAACGAAATACAGTACAACACAACCTCAGCAGGTTTAGTTGTTAATGTTTCTGAGTTTAGCAGTCCTGCAAATGTAGAGCAGTTCAATCAAATGAAGTCTGACACTTTTAGAAAGGCACAAGTTCTTAGTGATGATATGATTGCTTATATTACACATGAAGACCAAACAAATTCTTATCCATTGTACGGAAAAGATGGAGATAGCTCTATGCCTTACGATGGAGATGTAGCTAAAAAAATGAACGGAATAATTTTTTACTAATGGCAACAAATTTTCCAAAGAAAGGTGATGACAAAAAGATTTCTTTGCGTAACAGCGAGGAAAAGCAGTTCAGTTATGAGTTTGCTAAAAACCTAAAAGAGCAACAGCCAAAGATATGGAAGGCAGGAGGCAACATTAGAGGTAATGAGGCTTTTATGCTTTGGGGTAGAGCAAGAGATGGTCAAGATACTGAAGCTATAAGAGAGTGGATAAAAGAAAGAGAGAGTTGGGCAAAAAGACATTTTAGAGATGGGCAAAAGTTCAAAGGAGATGTAGAGCCAAACCTCAGCAATGTAGCAGGTGTTGTTGCACAGATTAAATGGGGTGTAATAGGAAACTTAGGACAGCAGGGAATGAAAGATGTGATACTAGAGCTTACAAAGAAGCTAGAAGGTCGTAAAGAGCCTAAAAATGTATCTCCTACTGTAAAGAAAGGTCTTGAGGCTAAGGTTAAAGAACATAACGAAGATGTTAAGGACTTAAAGGTAGATTGGAATCCAAGAGTTACTTACAAGAAGTTAGAGAAAGTATTTGACAGAGGCATCGGTGCTTATCGCACAAATAAAGAATCGGTTAGACCCAACGTAAAATCTGAGGAACAATGGGCATACGCAAGAGTAAATTCTTTTCTTTTTGTTATGAGAAAGGGTCGCTTTCAAGGTGGTACTCACGACACAGATTTACTACCAAAAGGACACCCTGTAAAGGAAAAGATGAAAGAAACAGAGAACGCAAGAAAAAACCCTAACTGTCCTGATGGATGGGAACACCAAATGCCTGATGGCTCTTGGATGTGTGGTAAAGAACATGGTGGTGGTGGCTACAACAAAGTTGATGAAGAAAAACTTGTAAAGCTACTAAATATAATGAAAGAAGATTTAATAACAGAAATAAAATTAATTAAGAAATAATGGCAAGTACAGTAACAGCACAAACGCTTACAGTAGATATATCAGAAACTATTACATTAGGTGGAACTAATTATAGTAGCACAAAGTCATTAAGCATTGCTAATATAACAAGCATATTCAAAAGAGTGGTTACTTGCATAGCTAGTCAAACGACAACTATTGCAACATTCAATGGTAATGTTTTTGCTTCAGCAAATGCTATTGATTTAGAAGATACAAAGTACATTAGAATTACTAATATGGATGATGCAAATCCTCTTGAGTTAGCTGTCGTAGGTGCAGCAACACTATATCAAGTTGTTTTGGCAGCAGGTGAATCTCATATATTAGGCTCTCCTGATGACTTAATGTTGGCAGAAGCAGACACAAGTCCTAGCTTTGGAACAATGGCTGATATAGCAAGTATTCAAGTGAATCCTGCTTCTAATGATGTTGATATAGAAATTTTTGTAGCAAGTATATAATATGGCAAGTAACGAACATAACAGTTTACCTAACGACCAACTTCATAATCCTAAAGATTTTAGTACAGCAAGTAACAATACTGTTCTTACTAAAAATGGTTCAGGAAATATATCTTGGCAAGATGATAGGTTAAGAACAATGCAGCATATTAGAGTTGCAGGTTTTCTTTCAGGTGTTACTTCTACAAGTGAATTTGCACCTGTTTATGCAGGTGGTACAACTCACCAATTTACTACTGTTACTACTGACCCTACTGCTGATGCACAGGATGCTGTTGCACAAGCACAGCTATATTGCACTAGAGCAGGTTTTGTAAATGCTTTTAATGGTGTTCTTGCTGCTACAAGTGGAAAGACAATAAACTTAAAAGTATATAAAGGCACTCCTGCTGATGCTAGTTCTGCTGCTATTAATTTAACTCAACTAGGTTCAACTGCTACTGAAGTAGGTGGTGGTAATACTAATGTTGATGTATTTGCAGCAGGTTCTTTAGGTTCTTCTGCAACATTTGCAGCAGGTGATGTAATAATTGTTACAATATCAGCAGGTAATACAGATTCTACTACTTGTAGATTTAACGGAACTTTAGAAATAGTTTACACAGAGTAATGAAAAAGGGGTTGCAAAGAGTAAAAGATATTTTTTGGTATAGCGACAGCGAACCTAATGAAATAATGATTGCTCTTGCCATTACTTTTGTCCTTCCTATAATGATATACAAAGACTTTTTAATACAGAATTGGGTGTTAGGAATCTTTGGTGTTTGTTCAGGAATCTTTCAGTTATATGCTTCTGCTTGGTGTGGATGCTTGAATAAAAGATTGGTTGCTGTTCAAATATCTTGTGTAGTATGCGTATCAACTTGTTTGAGTTTATTTACACAGGGGTTACTAGGGGGTAGCAAGTCTGCTTGGTTTATAATTTTAATACTTTCTGTTTGGAATATGATAAGAGTATTTAAACAAAAAATACTTCGATAATGGAAGCAATACAACAGATATTAATTACATTAGCAGCAGTAGCAGGTTCTACTGCATTATGGAACTTTTTAAGTGAAAGAATAAAAGCCAAAACAGAGGCTCGTAAAGATGATTTAAGAAATGATGATGGTATGCAGTACAGAGATGATTTAAAGGATAGAGTTAGAAACTTAGAAAGTTTACTAGCCAAATCATCAGATGAAAAAGATGAGCTTAGAGATACTGTGTTAGAACTTACAAAACAAGTAAGTGAATTATCAGTTAAAGTTGAGTTCTTAGAAAAAGAAAACGAAAGACTTAAAAATTTAAGATAAATGAACTGTAATTGTGAAAAAGCGTTGGCATCTTGTGATTGCCTTGTTGTTGAAAATGGTGGTGAAACTGCTGAAACTGTTGAGGTTGTAGATGCTGAAGTTATTTCAACAGGTCTTGATACTGTTCTTAATGATTTTTCAAGTTGGATAAATGACCTTGAAACTGATGAGCAACCTACCTGTAACATAGAAAATCCTGAAGATTGTGAAAATTGTGGTAGCTAATGATACAAAAGGACTTAACATTATCCGTAGGTAATATAATTTGGATTGTAGGTATCATATTTACTATGGGAACTGCTTATAGTCAAATATCACATTTAGAAGAACATATTGTTATAGTTGAAAAGCGATTAGATAAAAAGATAAAACTTCTCAATGATTGTGATGATAGGATTGTAGAGTTAGAAAAAGAGTTAGCTACTTATAAAAATTGTAAACATCATAAATAATGGAATTAGTTGTATTAAGATACAATTTATCTTCGGATAGCACAAATGGTATGCTACTAGAGAAAAGTTGGATAGGCTATGATTTTCTTTGTTATACTCTTGAAGATGAATACAGAGATAAAAAGGTCAAAGGAGAAACAATGATACCTTATGGTAGGTATGAAATAAAGTTAAGAAAAGAGGGTGGATTTCATAAAAGATATATCGATAGATTTCCTGATATACATGATGGTATGTTGCATATCACTAATGTTCCTAACTTTGAGTATATTCTTATACATTGTGGAAATACTGATGAACATACTTCAGGTTGCTTACTTGTTGGCGACAGCCAAGAAAACAACGGATTGATAACCGATGGATTTATAGGAAAATCTACACAAGCCTATAAAAGAATTTACAAGCATATATTAGAAGAACTACAAAAAGGAGAACAAGTTTTTATAGAATATAAGCATATAAACGATTTTTTTAATTAACCCTTCACAAAGGGTTCACAAAGGGTAGTTTATACCCTATATAATAAAGATAAATATAAAGTTAAAGATAAGGATAAGGATATGAGTATTTTGGGTAAAATTTTTAGTAGTGGTGCAAAAGATTTAGTTGATAGTGTTGGAAATGCTATTGACAAGATGCACACATCATCAGAGGAAAAAGAGCTTATAAAAGCTGAAATAAAAAAAACTATATTAGACTATGATTACAACATTCAAAAAGAAGTTACAAAGCGTTGGGAGGCAGATATGCAGGGTAATTGGCTTACTAAATCCATTAGACCCTTATCACTCGCCTTTCTTTTACTCGTACTTACTGTGTTTACTCTTGTTGATTTTGGGTTCGTAGGACTAGAAATCAAAGATTCTTGGGTAGATTTATGGCAACTTTTAAGTTTGACAGCCTTCGGTGCATACTTTGGAGGTAGGTCATACGAAAAAATTAAGAAATGATTTGTTTTGTAGTTTTCTTTTTAGTAGTTTTATAAATCTTTATATCCGTTCTAGGATATTCTGTCTAGTGTTTAGTTAAATTTGGGGGTATTTGCATACTCCCATTTTTTTGTTTATATTGCGAAAAATTTTCATTATGAAACAATTTAGACCTAGACTATCTAAAAAGGAATATGAAATAATACAGCAATATAGAAGTGGTAACGCTGTGGGTATCATTGGAGATACGCATGAGCCATTCTGCCACCCTGATTACAGGAATTTTTGCTATGAAGTATTTGATAGGTTTGGTGTTTCACAAATTGTACATATTGGAGATGAAGTTGACAACGCAGCTCTATCGTATCACGAGAAAGTAATAGAGATGCCTAACGCAGAAAGCGAAGCAGAACAGGCACAAAAAGCTATGGAGAAATGGTATGCTACCTTTCCTGATGTTAAGGTCTGTGTTGGTAATCATTCTGCACTACCATTTAGACAGGCAACAACAGCAGGTATTCCTAAAAGGTTCTTGAAGTCTTATGAAGAAATATGGAACGCACCGAAAGGTTGGAAATGGGAACTGCAATGGGAGATTGATGGTGTTCTATATGAGCATGGAACAGGAAGTAGTGGTGCTAGAGCAGCAGTTAATAGAGCAACTGCAAATAGACAATCAACTGTTATAGGTCATTGCCATTCCTTTGGTGGTGTAAACTATATGGCTTCTCGTAGTGATTTAATCTTTGGAATGAATGTTGGCTGTGGCATTGATGTAGATGCTATGGCATTTTCTTATGGTAAAAACTTTCCTAAAAAGCCAACTCTTGGCTGTGGTGTAGTTCTTGATGGTGGCAAGACTGCACTATTTATACCTATGGATTTGGGTAGTAAAATTTCTCGTATCTAGTAAAGCAAACTTTTTTACATTTTTTTTACTTTTTGTTTGGTAGTTATAATAATTGTTGTATATTTGCCTCAGTTATTAACATAAAACACTTAACAAAATGACAGATTTAAAAGTAGAAATGATTAAAAAAGGAGATGCAATGTTCTTGCTTGACAGTAAGATTGAGCTATTGGAAATGTTATTATCTAAAGATGAGAACAAAGAAATAGAATACAGAGCAGAGAACAGCAAGGTAATGGCAGAGTGGACTAATGGCAGAGTAGAAGCTAGAAAGTGCGACCTATCTACACTAAAAGAAATAAGAACTTATTTACAATCACTTTAAATTAAATAATTATGACAGAACTAAAAAAAGAAACTAGAAAAGAAGCGTTAGGTAGATTATTCAAACAGAATGGTCTAGTGCAAGAAGATGTGTACAAGGACAAGAGAGGTTTTGTAATCATCACAAGAACAGGTATTGATAAGATTATCAGCAATAGAAACATCACTTTACAGTATGAGCCAATCGTTATGGAAAAAGAATGGGTAGTATTGAGATGCGTTGCTGAAATGGTAAAAGGAAAAGACATTGGTCATACAAGAGTAGAATCTTTTGGCGAAAGCAGTAAAGAGAATACTATGGGTATGGCAGGTAAGTTTCCTGTTGCTATGGCAGAGAAAAGAGCAAAGTCAAGAGCAGTATTAATGTTGACAGGCTTCTACGAGCAAGGAGTGTATGGTCAAGATGAAATGGCAGACTAATGACTATGGATTGGCTAGAGGAACTTCTTGATGACGAACCAATCAGTAATAGTCAAATAGCTATCATTGAAGGTTTGCTCTCAAGAGTTCCTTACGACCCTGAAACTGTTAACGATATAGAAATGGGTTTATTGCATCTAACTTATGAAGAAGCACATCAGCTTATAGTAACGCTAAAGCAAGATGAGATACCAAAAGACCCTAGAGAACAATTTAAAAAAATGTTTAAGTATGGCAATTAAAAAACACGCAATGACAAAAGTAGGTGCAATAGTTTGCATCACTAGAGAGCAAGTAAGAAAGATAAAAGAAAGTGGGGATAATCCCAATAGCAAGTCTTTTAAAAACAGAACAGGGATAGACAAACCATTTGTAGATACCTACATGGAACTTCCTGACAGTAAAATAAAAGAGTTGTATAAACAAGAATTTGGAATTGAATTAGAAATAGTATAATTATGAAAGTAGCAAGTAGCAAATTTGAAGCACTAATGCGAGAGCTTGGTGTTACTAAAAAAGAGTTTAGTGAGATTACAGGAGTTACAAGTCTTACAGTAAACAAGTATTTAGCCAACCCTAGCCTGTTGAGGTTGAAGCACATAGAATGTCTATCATCACAAAAGAAAATAAATGATAGGTATGGTATGAAAGAATTGATAGAAGTTATTAGAGATGACAGCTAACGAGTTAGAATACAAAAAATATCAGCCTTTGCGAGATGCTGTTTGTGCAGTTTACAATATCACTCAAGAACAACTTGAGGGTAGCAGAAGACACTCAAACATAGTATCAGCAAAGAGAATGTTTTTCTACTTTCTGCGTAGGCACTATTACTTACCATATATGAAAATATCAGATATATTTGGTATGAATCATGCAACTGTTATACATCATTTCAAGACTATGAAAGGTTACTTGGAGTATGATAAAGATATGATGCTAGAGTATATAAGAGTAAGAGATTTAGTGTTTGAACAGAACAGTTTTGTAACATTGAATGATGAACTAGAAATCTTGGAGAAGGAAAAACTCCTACTCGATGACCGAGTAGATAAAATCAAATCAGAAATTAATTATTTAAAAGAATTAGAAAATGGAAATTAAAGGAACTTTAGAAGCAATCTTTGAAACAAAAGAGTTTAAAAGTGGATTTAAAAAGAGAGAGTTTGTTATCAATACAGGTGGCGACTACCCTCAATCAATCAAAATGGAAGTTGTAAAAGACAACATTAACAAGTTAGATGCTATGGCAGTAGGAACTCCTGTTGAGTGCAAGATAGACATTAGAGGTCGTTTGTACGAAGGAAACTACTACAATAACATTTTAGCTTGGGCAATTAAGGAAGAAGGATTTACTGCTGCAAAATCAGAAAAGACTGAAACTGTTGCAGAAGATGATGGACTTCCATTTTAAGTTGAAACTGTTAATGAAAACATTTGACTGCGAAGTCATAAAGTAATTATGTAAATAGAGTTGTTGTTCTGCTTCGGCAGGACACTTCTCTAAAAACTAGAAGATAAAGATGAGATTTGAAACTGTTGAAGATATTAAAAGACAAGAAAGAGCAGTAAGAGTATTTTGCGATGAGTATGAATATAGCTATGTGTCCTCTCATGAATGGGCAAAGATAGACTATCAAATAGTTGGTAAGAGTTTGAATAGGATTTGTGGCTTTGAGGTAAAAGGTTGCAAGAATCAGAACATTGGCAATAAAGAAAATGTTTTGGTATCTATGAGAAAACTTGTTGATGGTCAGCAGTATCAAAAGAACTTTGACATACCATTGGTTATGTGTTGGAGTTTTGAAGATGGCATACTGTATGAAAGACTAGATAATCTTATTGGAACATTTAGTATTGGAGGTAGAAAGCCTAGATTTGGCTCTACCTTTGATGTTGAACTTATGACATACATAAAACAAGAAAATTTAAAAAAGTTATTGTTTATTTAAAAAATAGTTATATGTTTGTCAAAATTAAACTAAACAACTATGGCAAAAAGAATGACAGATACGGACAAGTGGAAGAAACGCTTTGTTCGTGAACTAAAACCTCAACACAAGTTATTATGGTTCTACATACTAGATGACTGCAATCACGCAGGTATATGGGAAGTAGATATTGATGTAGCTTCAATCAGAGTAGGCTTTGACCTATCAGGAGATGATTTACCAAACCTATTTGGAGAAAAAGTAATAGAGTTTGATGGTGGCGACAAATGGTTTCTACCTGACTTTATTGACTTCCAATATGGTGAACTAAATCCAAACTCTAATGTGCATAAATCAGTTATTGCATTACTTGATAAGTATAATCTCCAAGGGTATATAAAGGGTTCACAAGGGGTACAAAGTACCCTTATAAATAAAGATAAGGATATAGTTATAGTAAAAGATAAAGTAAAGGCTAAAAGGTTTGTAAAGCCAACAGTCGATGAAGTATTAGATTACTGTAATGAAAGACAAAATTTAGTAGATGCACAAAAATTCTATGACTTTTACGAAAGTAATGGTTGGAAAGTAGGCAAGAACTCTATGAAAGATTGGAAAGCATCTGTGAGAACTTGGGAGAAAAACACAAGTAGTGCTAAAAAATCACAACCAAAAGAAGTATTAACAGCTTGGCAACAGGCAAGAAATGTAATTAACAATGGACAATAAGAAAATAGAACAGAAGATAAAGAACGCAAAAAATCCTTATATGAAGGAAATGTACGAGAGAGCCTTACTAATGAGAAAGTGGGGAAAGAGTAAGCAAGAGTTTGATACCTACTTTTTAATGACAGGTTGGTTTCATGATGAAAGAAAGGAAACATCAACATTATTAAGTGGAAAGAATCGTGGATAAAAGAAATCAAATATGGCATAGGTTTTCTAATGACCTTGAGCAACTAAACTTGGACTGTGTAGATTTATTAAGTAAGTGCTATATGATGCTTGGTCAACGACCTGATACAGAACAAATTGTAATGATGGCAAAATTTCTAGTAGATGATTTGTCAAAGTTCTATGGCTCAATGGATATGAATGAAGTGGCATTTGCTTTTGAGCAAGGCATTAGAAACTCTGATAATGGTGGTTTTGTAAATGTTCGTAATTGGAATATATGGCTCAAGGAACATAAGACAAAGGCACAACTACAAAGGCAACAAAGATTAGTAACAGATTATCAGAAGCATCAGCAAGGTCAGAAGATGATTGATGCAACTATAAATAAAGCAAAGAGATTAAAATGAAGCGACCAATATATTATGCTAAAATAAATTTCAAGTATAGAGTTTTAAAAAATTTAAGGAAGGTTTGGAAACAAGATAGTATTGAATGTTTTATAACAACAGAGAACTTGAGAGAACTTACTTCTGATGATATGGTTGTAGGAAAGATTTGTAGGTCTATCAAGAAGAAAAGTAATGAGATTGAACTAATTATCAAGCAGACAACAGTAATAAGTCAGCATGGTGAAACTAACGACAGATTTTGATATGGAAACTATTTTATACACACTATTGCTTCTTTCAGTTTTATACCTTATATTTACTGTCAAGCATTTGAGAGAGGACATGGGTTATATGGAGAACAAGATACATAACCTAGAGAACTTAATCAAAAGTAATACAGATAAGATATATGACATCGAAGAAAGGGTATCGCAAGGGGGGTACAAAGGGGGGTACACAGGTGGTGCTTACGGAAGAAAAAGTACAAATCAATATCGTGAATTACTTGAAACTGCAATATCCAAAGGCATTGTTTACTGCAACTATGGGTGGTCAGTTTCAAAGACACTACTCTCAAAGGCTCAAGGCGAAGCGAACAGGCTACTTGAGGGGAGTATCAGACCTACTTATCTTCGAGCCAAACGATACCTACAAGGGATTGTTTATAGAGTTAAAAAAGGACAAGAAGTCATATCCTACCAAAGAGCAGAAGATGTTTATAGAGAACGCATTAAATAGAGGCTACTACGCTATATGTTGTAAGGGTTTTGACCATTGCAAAGAAGTTATTGATAATTATTTTAAAAATGAGTTATGATACATAAGAGTAAGTATTACTACGACTACACAAGGAATCAAGGATATAATCAAACAAATGAAAAAGTAAGACTTCCTGAAACTGCTAACATAGATATTCCTAACTACTACATAGGTCAGGTGTATGGTTATGAAGCTAGAAAGGTTATCGAGGATTGGGATTTATCATACAATGTTGGAACTGCTACGACCTACCTCTTGCGATGTGGAAAGAAAAAGGAGAAAGGCATGAACGACAAAGATAAACACATTGAAGATATAAAGAAAGCAATAAACCATTTAAAATTTGAAATAGAAAAATTGAGTAATGAAAAATAAAGTAAGTATATGTTGTGGCTCTAATGTTATATTAAGAGTATTCCACGCATTAGGACAAAAGTATTTTAGATGTTTAAGGTGTAATAAGTTTTGTGCTACAAAAGATAAGTAATGGAAGATAATATATATATAAGGAAAGATATGAGAGGTGGTGGATATGCTAAACGCAAGTTTACTTTAGAAGAAGCAGAAGCCATACGAGAAGAATACAAACAAGGTAATACAAGTCAAAACAAATTGGCTAGGAAATATGGTGTAAGTCAACCGATAATTAATATGATTATCAAAAAAAAGACCTACATTAAATAATTTTTTTACTCTAGTAAGATAAACTTTTTTTGTATTTTATTTAAAAAATGTTTGGTAGTTTAAAAAAATGTCGTATGTTTGCATTGTAATTATTAACTAAACAACTAAAACACAAGACAATGAAACATATTAGAAGCTCATTTATAGAACAACAAGAAACATATACATTAGAAGTTTACTTTGATTATCATAAAGAAGATGGTAATTGGGAAACGCCACCTAGTGAAGAACTAGAAATAGAAAAAGTAGAACTCAATGGTCAAGACATTACTGACTTTTATTGGGATTATTTAAGCGACACAATGGACTTATCTATCCTAGAGTATTGTAGGGTACAGTAGGGGAATAGAGGGGGATAGGGGGTAGGTAGGTTATAACAAGTCTGAGGTTACTACCTACTCTCTACGAACTCTTAATAATTAAAAACAATGAATGACACAATAACAACTAACAAAGCAAAACATTTGCTACACAAACTAAAATTAAGCAATAGAATGTTCTTTTTAGAATATCAGAGGCCATTTGAAGATAGACAACATATACTTTGTAGAATGTTGCTTAACAAGAACCTGAAGCCATTTGAAAAGATATTTGAAGAAGAAAGGTACAATGATATAGAAGTTTACAATATAAGCGACCAAAGTTTTACAAAGTTAAATATAAATGAGATATTATTCATAAGATACAATGATGTAAGATACTACATCATATCAAGACAATAGTTTGTTGTGTAATTATTGTAACATTGTTTTTAGTTAGTTAATTGTTGGAGTAGCATTAGTTTGTTGCTCCAACTTTTTTATGTGGAAACTGCCATGAAACTGCCCTGAAACTGCCATAGACCTGCCTAGAGTTGTGGTGTAAGTCATTGAGTATCAGTTATTTAGAATGAATATAAATTACAAAAAACTTATATTTTTTTTGGTATTGTTTAAAAAAGTTTTATATTTGCATCATAATAATTAACTAAACAACTAAAAAAATGAAACAAATTGAAAAAGAAATTTTTGAAGCATTAAATGAAGCGCAAAAAATAGCAGATGCTAATAGTCAAGATAGACTATTTGATTTAATAGAATATAACAAAGATTTATTATATAGTTATGATTTAGACCAACAAGAATTAAAACAATTATATAGATTTGCAAGTTATTCTTTAGAT
>UEXM01000730.1_pt2 | contig 30774 bp, 48 predicted proteins | sample 1796661 | NCBI WGS metagenome assembly UEXM01 (sample SAMEA4772469, study PRJEB27181) | metagenome
ACTTGCAAAATGGGGACAAAATTGCGGAGCATGAGGAAGATTATTATACATATTTTGTAAAATAAAACTTGCATTTTGGAAAAAAGTGTGCTATATTAATAATACAATAACAATAAAAAATGAGGGCAATATGCAAAACATTACAACACGTGAATTAAAACATTTATGCAATTTTTTAACACACACTATGAACTACAAAGTTGAACTTGTAAGTGATGAGGATTTTGAATATGACGGTGATTGGATTAGTGCAACTGATGAATTGTGTGTGCAAACTAATAAAGTTTTGGAAAATTACTTTACACTAAATGATAAAACTGTTGCAACTGCTTTTGCAACTGCAATTGATTATAGATACGATGATGATTGCATTAATGAAGGGATAAGTGAACATTTTTTTGATTACTGTAAAAAGCACAACATACTTGATTTTTACTTTAAGCAAAATGACGCACACGATTACGATGGCGTTGATGCTTGTATGCGTATGTAAAAATAATTAAAAAAATGGTTGACAGTATAGCATTTTGGTGCTATACTGTAAGTATAATAATTAGAAAGCAGAGGGCGATATGGGAATGTATAATTTAATAGAAGACAATGTAAACGAGTTTTACACTATAGTTGAGAAGACTGTTGGTGAGTGTGAGACAGTGAGTGAACTTGAAAACAAGATGCAGGAGCACGAACATTTGCTACAGGGAAGCAGTGATGAGGAATACAAGGACGAGTTGTATACTGAATTATGGCAGGAATTTTGGAGCAAATTTAATTAAACTTTTTGGTTGACAAACGGTTTAAAATAGTGTATACTGTAAGTATAACAATTAGGAGGGCATCTTAAATGAAATTAGTAATCCACACACAGTTCAAAGAAAACTACGGCGCACATACTTGGGACGGCAAAGGCGAGTGCCCACAGTATTGGAAGTTCAAGGGTGGCGACACCTTTGTTATGGCGATCGAGGATCCCAACAAGAGGCCTAACAACATCGACTCAATCCGTGAGTTGATCGAGTACAAGGACGATGGGTCCGAGGAGTATGTGTTGGATTGGTCATTCGAGGATGACGATGCTAAGGTCTGCGACGATTGGGAGACACCTTGGAACATCTACAAGCAAGAGGACGGCTACTATGCGAGTAGGTTTGTTCCTGCAGAGGACTATTGGCAACCTGGCTACAAGGGCAAGGCCCAGAGCTACAAGATGCTCAAACAGGGCGATCGTGACGCTTGGCAGGAGGAGTACGTCAAAAAGGTCGCATAGACCTTGGCGAAATTAGGGGTTGACTTTTGGTTAGCCCTATGCTATAGTATAAACATAATAACAAACAGAGAGGGCAAACTATGTTAGAATTAATTGGATTTATCGCGTTAGCATACGTGATCTTTAAATTGGCACCTGTGGTACTTGAAGTAGGTTTCAAGTTCGCGGTTATATGTCTTGGCTTGATGGCTTTTATAATCATCGCCGGCATCTTTACTTCAACCTTACACATTTGGTTATCTTAATGAGAGGCCTTAAAACATTCGCGGCTGTGGTCTTATTGGGATCAGCGACAGCAGGTGCGGCCACTGAGAAGTTGAGCTTCCCACACGCGGCAGAGCTGACAGCAGAGGCCAAGAGCATTATCTTCCAAGAGGTTAATGAATCAGGCATCCCTAACTATATGCATCAGGAGATGATGTGCCTTGCAGAGAACATCTACTTCGAGAGTAGAGCAGAAGGTATCGAGGGTAAGGCGGCTGTGGCCAACACTACGAGGAACAGGGTGCAGTCGAAAGACTTCCCCAACTCATACTGTGGCGTGGTGTACCAGGGACCTGTTAGAGAGTCGTGGAAGACCAAGCAGAACCCAGACCTTGCAGAGAAGGATAGGGTCTACTATCCACGTAAGCACAGATGTCAGTTCAGTTGGTATTGCGATGGCAAGAAGGATGTGATCTGGGCCAACTACGAACGATCAGGGAAGTCAATCAAGTTAAACGCAGAGGCTTGGCGTAAGAGTGTTGAGGTTGCTATATGGACCCTTGGATATGGTTCATATACTGTCAACGATAACACCGGAGGGTCTCTGTACTATTACGCCCACAATTTGGTATATCCTTATTGGGCAGACAGTAAGACTCTAACCAAAATCATAGGCAATCACACATTTATGAAATAAAATGGTTGACTTTTGGTTTATTAGAGTGTATACTGTAAGTATAATAATTAATAAAGAGGGCAAATAAATGAGTAGAACATATATTAAAATTGGTACTAAGGTCGACACTAAATGGGGTGAGGCTAAGATTACAGGGATTGAACTGTGCAAGAACGGTGAGAAGTACGGGATTGGGCAAGAGAAGATCTTTGTAGAGGACAAGGACAGATGCACATTTGACATGGACAATGGGCATTGGAGTTATGGCTATCAGATTACGGTGGCTTCATAGTGTTTGGGTTCTTTATATCAGTATCGCTCTTTTGGTACATTTGGTTCAAGATCGATGTACCCGGGATTGCTGAGAGAATGCACCCGGGAGATGAAGGGCTGATGATCGTTGTGTACATTATTGTTGGAATGTTCCATATTGCTTGGCTGGGAAAGACAGCAAGATAAGGCAAAATAAATGGTTGACATCCAATCCAAAATAGTGTATACTGTAAGTATAACAATTAGAAAGTAGGGCAATATGAAAAAGTTTATGAATGGTTTCGGAATTACTTTAATATTTTTAGGCATTGTGGCGGCGGCTGGTGCTGGTGGAGACTGTGATGGCAAGTGTGTAGAGAATGCAACTTCGCTTCCAGTGTTCTTTATGATCATCGGCGGTGCTTTGGTAAGCATGGTGCTGGGTGCGATCATGATGTTTCAAGCAGGCGGTCTTAGTGAATAAGGTATTGACTTTGATTGCGGCCTGTGTTATATTAACTGGCTGTGGTACGATGACTCCAAAGGACATCCTGAAGAGTGCGAACATGGCAAGGAACCTGGGCAAGATAACTTCAGCCGGGGTAGGTGAAGAACTAACAAACTGTGCCAAGGACATTTTTGATCCGGCCAACCGTGGGAGTGGATGCTAATGAAGTGGATGTTGATTACGATGATGTTATCGAACCCTGTAGTATACGATAACCAGAAGGTGTGCGAACAAGCATTGGAACAGGTACAGTCTAAGGACAAGGGTGCGATATGTATCCCCTGGGGCAATACATTCGAAAGAATGGAAATGGACAACATGATGAACTCGTTCGTTGCGTTGGTAAAAGAATTGAAAGAATTGGAAATCCAAAATAATTTGGATAATCAATAGGCAGATAATGGTTGACTTACTTTCCATTATGTGTTATTATATAGAAGTAAGAATAGGCAATTAACATAACAAGGCTAAGGAGGCTTTATATTATGGCAACAACTAAAACATATACCGTTGCAGGTACATCAACAAACAATGGCGTGACCAAAGTAAGGTTCGCTCAGGACTATGTGGGAAGGTTCAAAATCTTGAACAAGAATGGCCACAGTGACATCGAGCTGTTAGAACTCGATAACGCAATGTCTAAGTCAGACATCTGTAAGATGCTATTGGGACACGACAAGTTTCAATCAGAGGCACAACAGAGCGCCATCACACAATTCGTTGTGAGAAACGTCAATGCTGATACAACTCCAACTCCGGCACCAACACCACCAGCAGTAGAACCTGTTGTTGAAGTTGAGCTTGAGACAGAGTCAGCGTAATAAACAGAAACCAATTAGGGGTTGACAACAGCCCCTAATGGTGTTAGTATAAGATATCATTAGAAGACCGAGAGGGGATTCAAAACACATTACTGGATAAGGCGAGCGTGGCGGAATAGGTAGACGCAACGGACTTAAAATCCGTTATCAGTATATGGTGTGTGGGTTCGATCCCCTCCGCTCGCACCAATCCGCTCTTAGCTCAGCAGGATAGAGCAACGGTCTTCTAAACCGTAGGTCACAGGTTCGAATCCTGTAGAGCGGGCCAATTGGTAGGGAGTATAAACCCTGTTAGACCTTGCACCGTGTCGATGACAAAAGCAAGGCGGGAATGGTGGGTGCCCTCGAGAAAGACCGCCATCTTTTTTTAAAAAAAGTCAAAATAATGGTTGACTTTTGGTTTGAATGACTGTATACTGTAAGTATAACAATTAGGAAAGAGAGGGCAACATGAGTACAGAACTTAAATCACACGCACAGGGCGTATCACTTACAAGGTTTTGGGGCGGAGATAATCGAGGATCGTGTGTACAACTAACACAGAAGAAGACAGAGCTTCCAGCAGTTTCGGACAAGTTCTTTGATTCAGTGCAGTTGACACGAGCACAAGCGGCGGCTATGGCGGCTGACTTGTTGGACTTTGCACAAGGCAGAGAAGAAGAAGACTTGGGCAATTAGGGGTTGACTTCTGAAAAGAACGATGCTATTATATAATAACAATTAACAAAACGAGGGCAATATGAAACTATCACAAATCGGCAGTAACCAAACAGAGATCACAACAGCCAGAGGCAACCGTGTTCTTTACTCATATGAAACACCAGTAGCGGCTTGGACAGAGCAAGGTGCTTTCAGAACGTCAACCAAGTACAGTGTGACAACTTCGAAACACATTAACGCATACCTGGGTGGCAAGGACGTAGGCAAGGAAGTCGACCAAGACTGGTTAGACGGTTTGGTAAATTAGGGGTTGACTTGTATAGCATGTGGTGCTATACTGTAAGAACAATAAGGGCATTAATTTAATTATGAAAGAGGGCAATATGACACAACTAAAAAAAATCAAGATACTATCAGGTAGTTACAAGATACGTGGCAAGGAAGTAGAACTTGCAGGTATGGTGTTTCCACTTGTTGAAGAATTTAAAGTAGGCGCCGCAGGTGGTTACGTAACAGTAGATGGTACAGCAGTTGCAGGCTTCCCAGATCGTAACATCAAGATCAAAGTTGACGCTGAGGATGCATATCAACATGTAAACAGCAGTACTAAGATCACAAAACGTGAAGAGTCAGATGAAGAGACTATTGAACGACTACGTGAGAGGTTTGCTATCCTTGAAGACATGACAAGAGCCTGTAAGAAAGGCGATGTACGTGCAATGATAGTTACAGGCCCTCCAGGGGTTGGTAAGAGTTTTGGTGTAGAGAAAGTGCTGGGTAAGCACGATATGATCGCTACACTTGGAGAACGTCCACCCAAGTATCAAGTTGTCAAGGGTGCAATGAGTGCAATAGGACTCTACTGTAAACTGTACAACTATGCAGACAAGGACAATGTATTGGTGTTTGATGACTGTGATAGTATACTACAGGAAGACCTTTCACTAAACATCTTGAAGGCCGCACTGGACAGCAAGAAGAACAGGACCATTCACTGGAACACTGATTCATTCAAACTACGTAACGAAGGTGTGCCAGACAGTTTCCAATTCAAAGGTAGTGCGATATTCATTACCAACATCAAGTTCGACAACGTTAAGAGCAAGAAGATGAGAGATCATTTGGCGGCGATTGAGAGTAGATGTCATTACATCGACCTAACTATAGATACAGAGCGAGAGAAGATGCTACGTATCAAGCAGATAGTCAAGGATGGCATGTTGAACGAATACGGTTTTACCGAAGAGCAACACGAGTCAGTGGTAGACTTCATAGACATTAATAAGTCTAAGTTGAGGGAACTGAGTCTAAGAACAGTGCTCAAGGTAGCAGATCTCGCTAAAGCATTTCCAACAAACTGGGAAGCAATGGCTGAGAGTACAGTGTTAACACGAGCATAGCCCTCACGCTCCAACACTGTATTAGAAACCCAGTAATGTGCCCTCGTTACTGGGTTTCACTTTGACTAATTCCCCATAAAAAAAGATGAAAAATAGTGCTGATTTTGGTTGACCTTTTGATCAATAGACTGTATACTGTAAGTATAACAATTAGGAAATGAGGGCAATATGATTAAAGTTTACCAAGTAGGACACGAAGCACACAAGAGCATGTATCCAGAGACTCCGTTCAGTTACGGTATGGGCAAGTTCGATCCAGTAGCAAACATCAAGCATTACGAACACGTTGCCAATTTAGATGCGAGTACGTTAAACGAAGCATTCCAAATAGGCAACATAGGACCTGAAGAGGCCTACACAAGATTCAAGCCAATGCACTCTGTGAGTGTAGGAGATATCCTTGTAGAAGACTGTGGTACTGTATCAATAGTCGCAGGGTTTGGGTTTGATAAGCTCGAAGGAGTTAGCCTTTAGGGGTTGACTTCTTTGTATTTTGACTGTAATATATTAATATAAACTAACAAAGAGGGCATACACAATGAACATACAAGACATACACACTAACGCAACAATAAGTGCAAAGAAAGCAGTAAGCGATTACCTTGCAGATTGGACAGCAAAGACTGGTGGCAATGAGTACGGTGAGCCAATGTACTGTGGCTTTGCTTGGGTTGATGTTAGTGTAGATAGAACTAACAGTAGAGAAGCCAAGTTGCTTGAGAGCATAGGCTTCCGTAAGAGCTACAGAGCAAAGACTATGCAGTTATGGGATCCAGCACAGCATCATGGACAGAGCATGGACTGTAAGGAGCAGGGTGCTTATGCGTATGCAGAGGTACTTAGACAGCATGGCTTTAGAGCAAGTGCAGGTAGCAGAGCAGACTAACGAATCCGGACACACTCTGTAGAGTGGGAAATGGGCAGGGAGACTTGCCCATTTTTTTTGACAAGAATTTCTCGTCGGGGCATAACAAAATAAAAAAATCTTTTCGAGGGGTCGGGGCATAGTAATACAAAATGGAAAAGCAGTTTGAGCAGGGCAGGGGTCACAGAATCACCACCTCAAAGACCTAAGTACTTCAGTTAAATTTTTCGTAGTTCTTAATAAAAGGGTACAGACCCCATTTCACAGTAAATACAGTTATGAACAAGGTAGAGCCTACAATAAACTACGAGTACAGTACGCAACGCATTCAACACATACGTGAGCGTCTTGAGTCTGTACTCGAAGAGTTCTATAGTTCATATGACAACTGTGCGAGTACGGGTAAGGTACAGACTATTAAGAACAGGATCAAAAGGTTCCCTCTTAATAGTGTAAGTACTTCGTAAATTTTTTACGCACACAATTTTTTTGGGCTGTAGACCCATTTGGAGTATAACATGGACGAACTTATACTATACGACTTTAAACGTACACTCATACGTTACATAACAATCAACAACTACAGTGTAGCACATGCAAGAGCTATTTTAAATGGAAAGCACTATAAGTATGGATCGTAATCAATACTGTGCTTATACACATAACACAAAGGATGTTGCTACTGCATTCAAACTCATACGCAAGTATGGCCTTGACTTTGAACTACATGCTAATCGTGTACGCTTTTGGGTTAAACGTAATCACCTAATCAATGTGTATTGTGCTTTACGCTTTAGGTCAATAGATCACGAAACTAACCATCTACTTGGAGAGTAACTGTGTATATTGTAGAACTTGATTATAGTCGCAGTCAAAGACAGTTGGACTTTATAGTAATGGACAGTCATACGCACTGTGCAGGTACACAACTACTCGTTGAGCATAACATACACACGAGTCAACTTGATCACTGTACGCTTGTGTTTGAAAGTCACAAGGACGCAGTGTTTGGTTTACTTGTGTTAAGTTCACCTCTATACTCTTGTTGTCTGCGTGGAACTACAGACGGGTCATACAGTGGACGATACAGTAACTACAGTTAGACACAATAACAAGCCAAGAGGTCAAAACCTGCTTACCGATCTTTGCTACCGCTGTGCTTCGCACGTTCTAAAAAACCGCGTACCGCTCTGCGGCTATAATCTGGCGCTTTACCGCTTCGCGGGATAACTACAGTACATGAACTTGAACTACACACGGATATGGCTACTACTTGCGTTCACACTTGTGATACTGTCATTATCGAGTTGTAGCAGTCAACCACCTCTCGTCACTGTTGAGGAAGCCATGGGCGAGGATCATGGCAACGTTCCTGTACAGCAAGACACAGATGCCAGTGGACCTACAGACTGGGAAGCAATAGGACGCACACTGGGTTGTGTGTTTGCTCCAGAGACCTGCAAATAGTTTAGATCAAATACACCAAAAACACACCATCTCGTAGCATAATCCCCTGTGGCCTTTTAAATACAACTGTAAACAGTGTTCAAGAGCACGTCTTAGTGAAGTAACAAAGACCCTTTTAAAACATGTGAGGTCAACAGGTAAGAAGCTCAACTGCGTACACAAGATCATAAATACTTCTTAAAAAAGGGGATTTATGGCAGGAATAAAACAACGTGGGATCTCAAGTATTCACATACCCAAGACTCACAAGGGCAAACTCGTTAAGCCTTGTCGTTACGTACCAAGTAACGGAGGTGGAGGGTTTATGACTGGCACTGTGATTGAAACAGGGGAACTTGTTTGGGAACAGGGCAAGGACAGACCTACGCCTTGGCGTTCTATCGGTTAGTGTGTAAACTCAAGCCAAGTAGTTACGCAGTACTTGTCTCCACTCAGTGGGGGATTACCTCTGTGGGTGTGCGTATAACCTGCGGGGCAAAACATAACTCGCCCAGCTCGGGCATCAATCCTACGGCTCTGATATAAGAATTCAGTTTCACCTCCTTGATCAACGTTGTTCAAGTAAACCATTGCAAGTAAGGCACGCTGTCCTGTGTCTCGGCTTGCATGTTCACAGTGCCATACATGATAGCCCTGGCTGGGTCGAGTATGCTGTATTTTAATGCTATGACTTAATTGGATAGGGTTTAGATTTTCGAATATACCAAACTCACTCACATAATCGGTTACGCATCTGTGTATGCAATCATAATAGGGTTGTAGTAGTTTATTCATGCTGAGGGCAAATGTACCAGTCTCCCCTTCGTCATAGAGCATGTCACCGTCCTTCATTGCTTTTGGTGCACCTTCTACGCTTTGGCGATTAAACACTCTCGTACCCTGCTGTGAATGATAATAATCAATTACGGTCTGGCAATATTCAGCGTCTAATTCGTTGTCCCATGTTTTAATAAAGTCTTGCATAAACATATTTATATGCATACTTAATAGGGGTGTTAAAAGCGGTTAAAACACCGTTGCTCGTGTAAAAAGACTAAAGTGCTACAATGTACTGCGAATTGTACTAAGTCAGCATTTAAGAGCCATTTAGGGGTGATTTTCATAGTCTTAAGATGTCTTAAATGCATGGCGATTTTTTGCCACGATAGTTAATAAAGACTGTTTTTATAATTTCCAAACACTGTTAATGCTAACACGCATGGGCCAATCTTGGGGTGGATTACCGGCATGCGGAATGCTTGAATCAAACATCACAGCACGATTGGGTTTGTACTCCACAACCTGTGAAGGATTGACTATGTCAACTTGATGTTCCCAGAAGCGAAGATCTCCGCTACTGCCAAAAGGCCACCATACAATACTCTTCAATCGTTCTGTGTCATCTGCGATCATATCGCAATCACGATGTGGGTATTGTTCACTGCAAGGTGTAGTGCCATTCATTCTTAGTACTTCAAGTTGTTTAGGACCATTGGGTAACAGTTCGAGTGCAAAGCAACTTGCTATGGTATTGCTTAATCCCTTTAAGGGGTCTTCCATCTCAGGATAGTTCTTGTGCCAAAGTACACAGTTGTAATAGTTCTCATACTCATCACCGTATGCACTTTTTACTCTACCATATTCCCATTGCTTACAGTTTGATATACTCTGTTGTATAGTTGTTAGTAGCCACTGAGGAAAGACATCATCTATTACTTTGATACTACTCACTGCCAAGGTTTCCAATGAACTGTCTTAGTTTAGTACTATCTGTATCTGCTCTTACTTTCTTAACTGCTTCACCTGCATCTGGCTCTGGTGGTTCCGATGTGTCAGTTGTTCTTTGTAAACCTTTTAGTACTGAACTGCCTGTGCTACTTGCATAGTTGTTTGTGTCTTCATCTTCATCAAGATCTCTAATACGCAAACTGTCTATGTCAAACTCAAGATCAATCTTAGCACCTACTCCACTGCTTGACCTTGTCTTCATTAACTGTATTTGATATCTACCACGTTCACGCATTGCTCTACTTGTAAAGATACCTATCACGTTATCAGCAGTTTGAATCTTACTCAAGCCACCACTGATATGCGAGTGATCAAATTCTATTTCTTCTACTGCACCTCTATTCAACTGTGCCGCAGTTACAAACACACAACCTAATTCCATTGCAAGGTTACGCAGTTCCTCACTCACAAACTTATCTTTAATAAACAAATCACTTGGCGATACTTTTCTACTCATAGGCATCATCAAGTCTAAGTAGTCAACTAACAGTACATCAATCTTACGTCCTGTTTTAATTTCATACTCTTTCAAATAACTTCTAATGTCGTTTGCGTTCTTACCACTTGGCATATACTTAACTTGGAATGCTCCAGCCTTCTTGCCAATCATCTTGACTTTCATTTCAACTCCATCAAGATCCTTAAATATTTCTTTTGTTGGAATGTCTGTAAACATACTATCAACACGCATTGCTACCAATGCCTCACTTAACTCAAAAGTTAGATAACAAACGTTCATGCCGTTCAATGCCCAGTTCACACCTAAGTTTGCCAAGAACAAACTCTTACCTGCACCCGATCCACCTGCAAAGATATTCAGTTCACCTTTGTTAAAGCCACCGAATAGTTTTCTATCAAGTGTTGACCAGCCTGTGCTTACTTGTCCATTGTTGTCTTTCAATCCCATAAGTCTACCTTTAGGATCTTCAAAGTAATTAATACCTAAGTCTTTTTGTAGTCCTACTTGTATTGCACTCTTGACTTTGTCTTCTACAGGACCATACTCACCTTTTTCAAGTAGTTCAGCACTTTCAAGTATTGCTCTCTCAAGTCCTTTGTGTCTTGTAAACGTTTCAAACTCTTGCAGTAACCAATCATAGTGTTCTTCTCTAAGTCCTTCAGGAACCTTAAGATCAGTTTGACAAGTTGCATTAACCATTTCTTCTGTAGGCAATGCATTGTGTTCTGTAACATACGCATTCATAAACTCTGCCGCGTCTTGCAGTTTACGATCAAATAAACTATGGTCAAAGATAGTCTGACAACGCACAAACGATTGTGCATCGCTCAACATCATTTGCAGATATACCTTTTGTACATCATAACCATATTCTTTATTCATTCGCTAATCCTTTTTTTGTCTTATTATTATACCATATTTCTTCATCAAAGTCAATGTGTTTCTTCTCCAAAGCCAATACTGCTCCGATACAACTTCCTGGATCACCTGGATTGGTTGGTATCCAAAAGCCTCTCCAGTTCTTTCTAATCTTGTCCATTGCGCCTCTGTTCAAAGCACAACCTCCTGTTACAGCAAGATTAGTACTTGGGTTATTGTATTGTATGCTTGTAGTAAGTTTCATACACAGTTCTTCAAACACATGTTGTACACTTGCCGCAAGGTTGTCAATGTCCTTAATCTCAGGAGCATACCATCTTAATCCTCTATGGCAGTTCTCTTTAAATTTAATTTTACATAATGGATCATATGTTACTTCAAAGAAATCATCATACAGTTTTTGCTTGTACTTGTATGGGTTACCTGACTTTGCTAACGTACTAATAACTGCTTCTTGCTTGTTAGGTGTATAACCTAAACGTTGTGTCATTGCACTATACCAAAGTCCTAAACTGTTAGGATAACTTTGACTACTAATCTTTGTTAATGTATCTCCGTCACCTCTCCACATTGTCAGTGTTTCAAACTCTCCAATGCTGTCAATACATATTACGTTACCGTGATTCCAACCGCTTGTGTAATATCCATATGCCGCATGTGATAAGTGATGTGGTACATACTTAATAGGAACATCAATGTTCCACTGCTTCAAGTATGCTTTAATATTATTTTCTTTAAACAAGAAACCTTGTCCAGCCCATAACTGTCTAAGACTTTTTGTAAATGGATTCTCATACCATACAACTTGATCTGGGTCACCAAAGTTTTTTCTTGCAACTTCAATTATAGTCCAATTGAAATGCGGATCGTTATCTACGTTACTAAAGTCTTTGCTCAATGCCGCCCATAACAATTCTAACTTGTTCTCTGTCTTTCTAAACACAGCCAAACTTGCATCGTGGCTGTTGCCAACCATACCCCATATGATCATAGTTTTATCTCCAGGCATTCTCATTTGTAAATGAAAGGATCACGTTTCTTAAGTTCTTCAATCCTCTTTTTCATTCTACGCTTATCATTCCAATCACTAATCGGTTTAGTGATCTTACCCCACAATGTTTTTAACCAAACCATTTTTTGCTCCGTAGTTTAATTTTTAATTCGTTCTTTTCACTTGCTGACACAATTGAATACAATGTGTACATTTTGCCATATTCATTTACAGCATCATTCACATCGTTTATGTTGTTACCCCATTCGGGCATACTAACACTCCAGCCAAGTTCTATTGCTTGGTCTACAAGTTTAGCACCTGCTTCATCTCTATCAGGCACAACTATCTTATTTGTATTTAAACTATTGAGGAGCATGGCCTGTTGATCTTTGATTTCGCTACCCAGTAATGCACAGCCTTCTACTGCTATTGCATCAAAAGGACCTTCTACAACAATAGTAAGCACACGAGTATAATGTTGTGCATCAATATTGAATACATATCCAGGTTGTTGATCACTTAGATATTTTGGATTACCATCTTTAACTTTACGTGCAGTGTATCCTACTATTTCATTTTTGTGATAGAACGGAATGATTAATCTATCTTTTAATTCAGGTGACCAATGAAAGTTATAATCTTCTAAGTATAAGTTTCTTGTTTGTAGATACTGTATGACTTCTAACGGTGTGTCATTGTTAATAGGTTTAGCATCTTTAGGTAATTCTTTAATATCAAACTTAGGAAGTTTTATTTCAACGTTACTAATACCTACTTCAGCAATCTGTAAACATTGTAGTGCAAGTTTAGTTACTACATCATCGGGTGTGTTTAACCATTGAAACAGTTTACGCATTTTGTAACTTAACTGTCTGCCTGGAACCCAACTTGCTTTGAAGCCACAGTTGAAACAATGATAACTTATACCACCTTCGCCGTTATTGATTAGTCCGCCACGTTGTCTTTTGTCAGCATTGGTTCCGTTGTGTACACAACAGGGTGCATTGAAAGAAGTCCAACCACTTGGAGTAGTTTTCTTCTTAGTAGGTAGATGTAACTGTAGGGTCTCGAATACAATGCTCATAATACTATTATAGTATCATTTGCATCAGAAGTCAACTAATTTCGGACTAATACTTTATCAATTGTTCCAGAATTTGTTGTTGTATATTTGGTTCTCAAATATGAAAACACACCATTAAAATTAACTGGAGTAGGGTCAGTTGGGTTTTCTAAATTTACAGTTGTAATGTCTACCCAATTAGTTGGATTTTGGTTTTCCAAACTACCTTGAATAGTTACTGTACCTATAAAGTCAGTTGAGTATATTGCCGCAGTATGTAATGCTTCGTTACCATTACGTGCCGCTTCTGCTGTGATCTGTTCGCTCTTATATTCAACAGGGTCAGTGTTTTCTATCTCTGTGAAAGAACTAACGGAGTATGTGTCTTTCGGTCCAGGGAATGCTTCACCGTGCAACTCGATGGTACCAATCATCTCAAAGTGGGTGTTAGCATACGTAAGTACTTCACTGTTGTCACTGTCCTTAGTCAAGTAAATTGTATAAGTTAGTAACTGATCGTCTAAGTTTAATAAGTCGTTTGCAGTAATACTAACTTCAAACTGACCTTTATAGTTAGGCGTTGATGTTTCTTTAATTGTTCCTGTTTTAGTAAGCACTTGTGTTTTAGCATGATCGAACGCTGTAAAGTGTGGCGTATACGTATTAAGTATGCTTATAGGCTTACTGTCATTGTTTTTTATTTCAAAGGTCAACATGTTGTCGATACCTTTAAAAATTTTTAAGTTTTTCTGGTACACTTGTCTTAACTCCGTTGTTGTGCCCGTAGTCACATTTGCTACGAGAGTGGTTTTGGCATTGACTAAATATCTGGGTATAAGTTGCATATAACTATTTATAGGATATGATGTTAAGAAAAGACATAGAAGATAAATTTCCGTTTTTAAGTGTTGTTACATATGGTGGCAATGAGTACGTAGGTATTGTTTGTAATCAGGATAACTTTATTACAAGCATGTACGTTTACTCAGAGTTGCAAGATGGACATCAACCAGTGTTCTTAGAGATGGGTGAAACATGGTGGTGGGAAAGTAACCGCATGATCCCTATCAACATCTTTTTGAGAAAAGAGATGGATAAGTTTAGATACGCATTGGTTAACATGAACAGTAAAGACGTAAAGATCGTTCACGGACCAACTGTGAACTTAAAGAACCTTACACTCAAAAGAGTGAAAAGACGTTCTGTACAATTAGTAAAAAAGCCTAAATAATTACTTTTGGATTTGCTCACAGAGCAGATTCATATGAACTACGATTGCTTGGGCATACGCCATTGCGTGTGCTTTCTTAAAGTAGTAGGAACCGTCTTCAGGTTTTACCCACACCTCTTGTAGTATCTGTTCCCAGCCATGGTCTTGTAGATGTCTCTTCGCTGGTCTTATGATCGCCAGCACTGCCGCTAACTGCGGTATCGTTGTTGGCTTTAGTTTGCTTAGGAGGTTGCTGTGTTCTCCTACGTGAAATAATTGTTTGCTGAATTCTGGAGCGGTTAGTAAATCCCATAATGGTTCCTTCTTCATGAGTCTAATAAGATGTGCTTCATCTTGTACATCTTTATATATCGAAACGTTGAGGAAGTCTAATTTAAAATATCCTCGTTCTTCTGCAGTCTTGTGTTCGATTGTAGATAAGTTATCTACAGGATTGTGTGGGACTTCAGTTGTGTATACACCTGTGTTATGTTTTTTACCTGTGTCAAGTTTAGCGACACGATGCTTAATCTTATCAAGCACTATGTTTCTATCAGCAAAGTCTATATCAATATCAGGCATTTTATTTAGGCTCTTCTCTGTCCATGCACCATAGCATGAATACGGGTATTGCGTAACACACACATAGGAATAATATTCCGTATAGTATTACCATTTAGGTTCGTACAATGTTTGTATTGTACCATCTCCGGGAATGTAGTATCCTGTAATTTTTCTTTTACTCACTCGCTTTTTCGATACTATTTTTTTCTTCTTCTTTTGTTTCTTTTGTTTCATTGTCATTTGCTAAATTGTTTGGTTTAGTGATAGGCAAACCGCCTCTATCAAACCATCTATCATCTTGTGTAACAAACACATGACTCTTAAATCGATTACCGTCTGTACCTTTGACCATAGTCATTTTTTTATTAATGGTTCCTTTATAGGTAGTGTAGTCTCTTTGAACTAATCTATACTTGCCACTATTAGGGTCTCCATAGATTCTATCTACACTTTCTCCGTCAACACCAACATGGTTTGACACTATCATTTCATTATTGTTTTGTGTGTTCATAGTTATATTATACAGTTTTTCTTCGTCTTTGTCAATCATAAGTTAGCCTTTTGTGCTATTTCTTTTACCAATTCTACGTCTGTTGGACTACGTTTAAAACGTAATGCCCAATGCTGTGGATCCATTACAGCATATACAATCCCAAGTTGTTCATCATTAAATTTTGATAACATCTCTTTACCACTTGCACAATTCAATACAAGCCATGCACTAATCTTACCATCACGTAAATGTTGCGTTACTCTGTTAAGACTTGCATATCTAAAATAATCATTCCATTGTGCTTCTTGGTCATCTCCCCAATCCATCATAGTTTTGATTGAACGTTCTACTGCTGTTTCAACACCTTCTTTCTTTAAGATACCAATTGCGTATTTTTCATACAGTTCATCTCTACACCAATGATCAAGTTTGACTCCGCTTGTTACTACATAGTCAATATACTTCTCTGGGTATAACGGACGCACATTGTTTACAAATGATCCAAACTTTACAAATGCGTTATAGTATGATGACTTACAAAATTCTTCATAAGTCTTTTCTTTCTTAACGTTCTGACACAGTACATAGAATCTTGTAAATGCATAAAAGCCTAACTGTACACGTTTCTCGTTCTTTTGTAATGCTCTACGTTTTTGTTCGCACATATGCACCATAAGAGTTTTTTCTCTTGTGTATGCTGTATTGCAATATTGACATACGAACTTTTTATCTGACACGTTAGTAACCCCTTGCGTATCTTTTATTTGTATCGTAACCTGCTTCAAGAATTGCTTTTCCGATATCTTTGTAGTCATCTGTAGCCTCTAATACTTTCTGATATTTGCCTGCAAACTTTTTATCAATGCCTACACCTAACAATGGTGAAATGCGTTTCATTAAGAATTCATAATACATCATTGGCGTTGGGTGATAATCTAATGTAGGTTCCTCATCTAAGTTACCTAACTTTGCACCTTTGAACGATAAACGTTTATCATGCATCTGCACCATCCAGTTATATAAATCCTTTTCAATCCAATAACTGTTTTGTAAAATCTTTTTGTAAGGTGCCCAATACGGATCATGTAATAAATGTTCTCGCATGTCAGTACCAAATATAAAAACTACTCTTGCTTTAATAGTTCTTGCAAGTGCTACTGCGGCATGTATAGAGTTAAACGAGTGCATCATATACGAACGTTCGTCCCATAACTTATTCATTACAAAGCCTTTAATCTGATCTGCTTGATTATCAACAAATATGTTGCCTCCTGGATACCAACTCTCAGGTAAGTCTGTATCACTCTTGTGATGATCAAATCTATGATAGTCAGTCCATTGTACAATAACTGTGTCCTCAGTTGTAAAGTCATGACGTAAACATGCTTCACTAAACCGTTCCATAATCTGTCTATTGCCAGCACCTCTGTTAGCCCAGTTGTAAAACTCAGCATAACTTTGTCCTAAGATATCTGCCCATGTAGGCCAGTGATATCTTGTTAGGCTACAACCAAATGTAAACAGTCTTCCGTTCTTTTTAATTATGCCCATTGAATTCCTCTATAAATTTTTCTATATCTTTCTTCTTATTCATACTAACTAACATTTGTATTTCATCTTCTTTCATGTTAGGAAATATCTTTTCAAGTTCTTTACCTGATTTATTAGTAGCACCTTTTTTCTTTTTGTAACCTATCCATTCATGATACTGAATAGACTTGTTTTCGTTTGCTGTCATACAAAGTAGTTGCCACAATAGTTTTTGATGTTTTGCAATAGTAAAATAGTTCTTGTTATAATATTCATTAGTTTTGAATACTGAAAGTTCTTGTGCTTCACGCTTACCTTTAACTACACTACAATATCTATTAAGCAAAAAGAAACTAACAGACTTACGTTGTTCATCAGTAAGTTCGTCCCATACTTCTTTTGCATTCATATCGATTGCACCAAGTATATCTTTTAAAGGTAATTTATCAGCCATTTAGTTTTGTCTCTATTGAATATGTCATACCTATTGTAACACGAAACGGAACCGTAGTCAAGTCCATAGTGTGCCAATAGTGTGCAGGAAATAGAACAGCATTTCCTCGTTTGTATTTTGTTCTTGTTAACTCTGTCTTGCCATCTTCTTCAAAGAAGATTGTATCACCGTCTGCATCATTAACATAGTAAACAAATGTCCATAGTCCAGGCTCGTTGTTGCTTACGTCAGTGTGTGGACCATAGTAAACATTCTGTACAGTACCGTTTAGTCTTGTACGTGTTACTTGATTAATCTCTGCATCTGGGATTGTATTAGGAATAATATCACGAGTCAATGCAGTGTGCAATAACTTTGTAAGTTCTTTGTGATCATCGAGTATGTTGCTTTGTGTACAAAACATAACATCAGTAAACAGTGCAGGAGTTTTATATTTGTCTCCTTCTTCGTGTTCTGGCGGTACACTTACAAACTGCCAATTAACATCTTTAGTTTGATCTTCAATGTACTGTACAAGCCATTCTGGAAATGGATTCTCAATATTAAAAATATTTAATGGACTTACTTTCATCTTTTTAAAAACCTTTTTGCGGCATCAATTGGGTTACGTAAGCCTTCATATGTTTTGTCAATAAAGCCAATATGATTTTCAAGTTTATTATCTAATGCTTCAACTGTTAATTGCAACTTGTCTACTTTTACACTTAACAACTCGATATCTTTTAAAAGTTTTTCTTCATTGCTTGGACTCATTTCCCTAACTCCTCTATAGTTTTTGTATCCTCAAAGTCTACGCCTGTGTCTGTGTAGATAGCCACTGCTGTAAATAATACTAAAATAAAAATTAATAATCGCATTACTTTCCTTTCTTTTTCATTCGGTTCATAAAACGTGAATAACTTCCTACGCCCATCATAAGACTGTTCATCTTGTTCAGTTCTTCTGAAGAAACCAAATGTGTTTTTAATTCGATCCGTTTGTCTGATAGTGGCACCAAGTGTAGCCACGGATCACCTGGCTCAACGTTTAGTTCACTGTTGAATGGTACCATCAAGTTAACAATAGTTGCGTGTTGATACTTGAACTCTGATATAGCAGGAACTGTCCAATACTCTATTGGATTAGTCATGTGCCACTGTGGACTTGTCCATAACCATTTAGTTCCGCTTGTGTCTCTTATCTGCCACGGACTCATTACCTTACCATGAAACATGTTTGGCTTGTGGTGTGCATAGTCTTGTGGGTCGTGTGGTATAACAGGACTGCCTTCTGGATACGTTTGAACCATTGCTTGATCAGGTTGATCAAATGTTTTAATTTTTAACTGCATCCAGGCAGGAAACATAACGCCTGTTGTTAATAATTCGTTTACGTGTGGGCAACGTTTTAGTGTAGCATTGTCTAAGCCTTGGTATGTCATGCTATCAAACTTACGTGTTGATGTCATCTTCTTCCACCAATCAGGCATTGTGTCTTTGGCAAGTTCGGGCTCATACGCATCATAGATAATACGTTGATCAGTAAAACAATCTAATGTTATTTTGCTTGGCTTATTAAAAATACTAAACATCTTGCCTCGTTATATGGTTGTTGTCTAACTGTTGTGGACGTTCTAACGCACAGTGCCAATTCATTCCCATTACAATTCTACGTTGTAATGATTTATTTGGTTGACTCTTATGGCTTAACCAGCCTGGAAAGAATACTACGTCACCCTGTTTGACTTCAACCTCTGTAAAGTAGTTATGAAGTTTTGATTGATTTTGGGCGAAACGTGGATAGCCTGCAAACAATGTTCTTTCTTTATTTTCAAATTCTAAGTTGCCACCATTCTCTGGTTGCTGTATATACACACTACAAACAAGATGACTATCACCGTGATCGTGTGTGTCTGTCCATGCACCTTCAAAGTGACTGTTAACCCAACTCTTTGTTATACCAAATGTGTTATAGTTCAAGTCCCATGCTCCTAAAACTGTATTTGCTTGTCCTTTTAACCAACCGTTCAGTAGTCTTGTTTCTTCCCATAAGTGTGGAGCATCAAGATGTCCTGTACTTGTAATACCACCATCTTGCTCTACTTCGCCTTGATCAACAATAGTGTCTAATAGTTTTGCACTACGTTCAGCAATAGGGGTTAAGTCTATTGGACAGTTAACTTTGTATACTAACTGTGGTGATATTAAAATAGATTCCATTACGTATATCGCTTTCCATCAAATACACAAACGAAGTAGCAACCGTTGTCGCCTGCTTCTACTTTGTGAAATACTCCATCTTCAATTAAGACCATTTGTCCTTCTCTAATTTGAAAGCGGTTGTCATCTAATGTCATGTGTCCGTCACCTTCAATAAACATATACACTTCTTCCTGACCATCATGTTTATGACCAGATGTTGCTTTGTTAGGTTTAAGTTTTGTACTACTAACAACTAAATTATTTAATTCTGTATTATCTCTTACAAGATATCTATCGTCTTCCTTTACTACCTTGCCATCAATATTTCTTATACTCATTACTGCTTGGTTCACTTGTCCACCACCATTAATATTTTTTGTTGTTTTTGAAGTGCATTTACTACTACATTTCCTTTTATGTTCTTAGTGACTTTTTCAGTCCACCAATCCTTGCCTTCAATTATCAAATGTGCGTTACGACCATCCGGTAATGTTTTGATTGCTTCTCTTGTATCAATTAACAAGAATGCACTCTTCTTAAACAATGTATTAATATGTTGCAACACATTGTCAATCATTTCAGGCTCAATGTGTTCAAGTACATCTGTACACATTAGCAAGTCTGTTGCGAACTCAGGTATTTGATTATATTCAACCACACCTGGATCATAACCTTGCAAGTGGCATGTAGGATAACGTTTACCAATTTCTTTCATAACGTTACCTTTACCACAACCGTAGTCAGTTAAACTCTGAGGTGTCCATTTATCAATCCATTCATTAAGTCCTTTGTACTTTCCAGCACTGCCAAAACTTGACTTGAGCTGGTGTAACTTTCTTAATTGGTTTTGATAATGATTAGAGTACAACTTCATTCAGGAAAACCTCCAGGAGGTACCAAGTCAGGTGTGATACAATGTAGTGCTACGTATCCCGGATATAAATTATTTGCTGTAGCAATACCTTGCTCACAGTTTGCGAACTCGCCCACCTTAACAATATCCCATGGCATATACGCCACAGTCATCCAAACATACACTACAAATGCATTCATTAAAATAGTTCTCCATAGTCAATTGTTTCAATTTGTCTTGATACATCTTTAATAAAAAATGCACACAATGGATTAGGTCCGTCTTCAATTGGTACACTTAATAATTGTCCGTTCTTAGTTTTAGGTACATGCCATTTAACATCATTATAGAAGTTTGTAACTTTTAAACTTCCAAAGTCTGGCTTGTAACTCTTTAGTGGATTAAAAACAAATGCTTCAAATCCTCTGTCGTTAATACTTGTTAGTGGTAGAATCTCGAGATCGTTTCCAGTCTCGGAGTCTCCTACTGCAATATGCCAGTCAAGTGGCATACTAATTTCTTTACCATTAATCTCCATAACAATCGCCGGAGAACTAAAACTTTCTAAAAATATTAGAGGTATAAAAAAGAAATCCGGATTTTTTGGATCCGCATTATCTAATACACTGAATCTAATATCTTCTTCAATCTGTTCTGGCAGGTTGTTAAGTGAAAAGGCTTTATTATCTAATGTTAATATATTCATGTAGTTTCCTTTATTTTTGCCAATCTACTTTTTCAATCGTAAACGGATATTCTGCTTCTTTGTAAAACTTCTTACGTGATGTTAAATGTCTCTTTGCATATTTGCATGTAGACGTAACGTCCCATATCTGTACAAAGTCCTTGTCTTGTGCCTTTCGTATGCCTCTGCCAATTGATTGAATTACTCGGACAAAACTCTTGCCTGGCTCGAGTAGTATTAAATTAAAGATACGTGGTATGTTAATACCCACAGCCGCAACACCATATGTTGCAATAATAATTTTATTCGTGCCTTCTTTAATTTCATCGTATGCGTCTTTTCTATCTGCAAGTTTAACATCGCCTTTGACGAACACTGCCTCTGGAAGAAGACTTAATAATTTTTCACCTGCTGATATTCTATCAACAAGTATCAGCGTGTTACCTGATTCTGAAACTGAACCTACTAACTTACCAATATATTCTAAACGACCTTCGTCTGTTGTTAGATATTTTAGTTCGCTTTGATAATCTCTGTGTACTTGTGTATCAATCATTTGTAATACATTAACATGACACTTACTCAATACACCTTTGTCTTGTAATTCTTTTGCACTAATGTTACCAATGACAGGACCTAAACTTGCAAGAATACTTTGAAACTCAAATTGTTCCTTAGGTATTGTTCCTGTTAGTCCCCAACGTAACGGAGCATTCTTTAAATTTTGTGTTAGTAGTTTCTTAAGTACCTCTGCTTTTGCTTGGTGTACTTCGTCAATAATAATAGTTTTTACATCATCTAAAAACTCTGCAAGACTTAAAACACTTTGTCCATCTTTGTTACGTTTGTCAAGTATGTTTAAACTTTGCCAAGTACAAATAGTATGTGTTCTACCTAATTCTTTTCTATCACCAAAGTATACACCTACGTCTAATCCGCAGTTAACATAGTCTTCTTCTGTTTGTGTAACAAGTGATTTGTTAGGAACAATAACTAACGTCCGACCAAGTTTCTCTGTAATGTGTGATAGACAAGCAGTAATAATAGTTTTACCTGCACCAGTTGCAACCTCTTGCAGTGCTTGTGGATTATCTAAGAAGTTGTTAATTGTTTCTACTTGATAGTCACGTAATACAATAGGTTCACCTTCTGCTGGATGTCCCTTAGGCCAACTCTTTGCCGCAAAATAGTTTTCATCGATCTTACTAAATTTTAAATTGTGTGTTTCTCTGTTGTCTGTAATTTCTGCAACTTCAACACCCTGTTCATTTAATACTTGCAGTACAACATCAAGATGATTAATGTAACCACTGCCGCCTAAGCCAAAGAATCCTACAGTTCCGTCCCAACGACCTAACTTGTATTGTGGCAAGTACCGTGCATACGGAACTTGAAACTTTAACTTATTCGCAATCTTTCTACGTACATCAACAGACAAGTTTTCAACTTTAAAGTTAACTTCATCGTGTATTACTATTCTACAACTGCTCATATAGTCTGCACTCCCGTTGTGTATGTTGTGTCACGGTGTCTTGTGTATGTTGATATCATACTATCTTCTACTGTCCAAAATAATTTCAAATCAAATCTTTCTACGTACTCTCTTGCGTATGAGTGTGAACCTCTTGAGTCACCAAGTGATAGTACACATACTGGTTCCCAATTAGACTTTATAATAGGCTTTGTTATCTTCTTACGATTAGCAACGACAAGTCTTGTCTTACTGCTTATATTATTATTTAATCCCTTATCCCTGATGAATTGGTTAAATTCACCATTGGTCTTGTTGTCCAATCTAAACATAACGGATATTTCTTCGTTTGCTAAAAACCCGTTACATGCATTGTAAATCATACTTAAATGATCAGATGCCACGTCAGGATCAATGAGCATAATACACGGAAACCTGTTTAGTTCATTTAACGATTCTAATACTTGATTCAATGTCCATTCTGTTGATCTAATAAACACTGAACTATTTTTTCTATCTAATAACTTGTGTGTCAACGTTGTAAGATCCTGGGGGAATGTAAAGTCTGGAAAACGATGTAGTCCGTACAAGTAACGTCTATCCCAAAGTTCAAGTAGTGACTCGTTAGGGTTATTATATCTTGCTGATAACTTTTCTGCTAAACTACTACTCATATTTTTAAATTCATTTTCATATATGCCTGGAATAATCTTGTCTTTATTCATAGTAAATTCTACAAGTTCATTATAATATAATTGTACGTCTGTGTCAACATCAAACTGTTCTTTAAATTTATTTGCAATAGTTACAACTTTATAAACATTCTGTTCAGTTGCCAAAAAGTTGTGTGTATGTTTTTCATAGAAGTATTCATCTTTACTTAGATCATTATTTTTAAGATCGTTAAGGTGTTCAATAACTTGATTGCTAAAAGGAAATCTAATGCTTACAAAGGTACCGTTTGAAGTTGGTGTAAACTTAACCCAATGACTTTTGTCTACATTTCTATAAGGCTCTCTAATTTGATCAACGTGTTTAGTAATATCAATACCTTGTTCTGTAAACTGTTCAGTGTAATACTCAAGCAGTAATTTCTTAACAAGTGCATGTTGCTTTTGTGTTAGTGCAGAACCTTTGAACACTTGATGTCCAATACTGTTTAATACTTTTGAGTTGTCAACATGTAATTGAAAGCATTTATCTTTCCAATGCTTACCCGGCAGGACTGTTAATCCTACGAGTGCTTCTAATAAATCTTCAATTTTGTAATCGTGGTTCATTTGTGATTCCTAAACTTATAATAGCATTATACAGTATTATAATTCAGAAGTCAAGTGTTTTATTGGGATTCCTTGAGATATTTCCGGCACACTCCATTCTGTGTATGCCAAATTGTTGAGCCACTGCGTTCTATCATGCAGTTTAGGATCGTTTATATTTTGTAAATCTTTTATACTAACGTCCCATGCAAGGCTACTTGGGCCAGTGTATACAGGTATGCCAGCCATCACTGCTTGAGTTGCAGGATTACTTGACCAATTTACTACAGCATATACATCATCAAACTCTAAATCAAAATCATCATATGTGCCTGGTATTTGTTTTGGTGCTTGTACTGTTACGCCGGGAATGTTAATTTTACAACGTGGGTGTGGTCGGATAATTATTTCTTTGTCCGTATATGCTCGTATGTCGTTTACCATGTTACTTACCCATTGATTGATAGTAGGCATGTTAGTCCATTGTTCGCTTTTATCATGCTGAGTACAAATTACAATCTTACTGCCGTCAGTGTTCCATGGTTTAAGTTCAAGTCCAAACTGTGTAGCACGGTCAGAATTATTATTGCCTTTAGGAAATGTAGCATCTCTGTTAATACCGTTAATGCCTACCTTCCATGTAGTGCCTCTGAACAACGCACCCACTTCAAGTACAATAACTTTTTTATTTTGTTTTATAAATGTGTCCCACACGGTTTTGTTTGCTGACATTCTACCATGCCATAGTACACTCCATATAACAGCAACATCGGCATTGATGTCATTGTACACAACTTCATGTCCCAGGTGTGCTACGCCATTAGCAAATGCTTCAAAGACAGGCTTTGAATTTAATGCACCATTGTGTGTAAACAAGCCAAACTTCACTTGGCATCTTTCCAGTATTCTTCTTTGCGTACTTTAAATAAATCTTGTAGTTTACTTTTGCCTACATTTTTACGAGCACCTTTAAGATGATCAAAGTATGCACCAAGTTCTGTATTAATCAAAGGATGTCCTTCACCTTTAACAAGATGTCCACTTAGGTCTGTAATGTTAGGATGTTGTACTCTAATCTTTTTTAGTACTTCATCGAACACATAACTGTCGTGCCATTCTTCCATTGTAAAGATACCATTGTCAGCATCTTCATACACACGTTCAAATTCTTTGAGGAAATCAATAGCACCTTGTTGATTAATATACAAACCATAAAATCCACACTCAGGCCATTTCTTGCCACGTCCTAAATATGCTAACCAATTTTGTTCTGGAAAGAAACTTACAAGTTTTTCTTGTGTAATAGGACTATGACAAACAGTATCTCCATCAATCCATATTACTAAATCGTATTGTGTTTGTGTACAAGCATCATACACTGCATACACTTTGTTTGCAAATCTAATAGCGTCCCACTTAAACTTCTTGTGCCAATCGCGTGGTCGTCTTGCTTTAATATCTGGAGGACATATTCCGTTTGCCTTATCTACACTTCCCCATTTTTCTTTGAATGCATTTAACTTTGGTAATACTTGCTTTGCATCAACTATTTGAATTCTATCTGGTTGTGGATTAGTAGGTGTACAATCTTCTGTGTAAACAACTAAATCAATCTGCTTGTCTACGTTTTGTGCAAACGTATCTATAAAACGTTGTCCGTATAACTCCAGACCTTCTTGATGGAATGTTGTTATTGCTAATACTTTCATTGTATATACTTCCTCATGTGTTTCCAGCAACTACCATTTTTAAGTTCTTCAAGTGTCCAATGACACTGTGCAAGTTTCTCAAGCCACGGTCCTCTATCAAATTCTTCTGGTTGTGATAGATATTTAAAATTGTAGTTAGCAACATCTTTTGCTTGACTACGGCCCGGGTCTGTTAAGAAAATAGGAACACCTTGAATAGCGGCAATGATAGTTGGACTACTATTATGTCCAACACATATTCTTGCTCCTTGTAAATCATCAAATATAGATTTACTATGACTAACGCTAACATTTAGATCTCGTATCTGTGGCTCATACGTATCTTTGTGCTTGTCACCTGGATGAAATCTTACAATAATAGGAGCATCCATATGTTCTCTAATACGTTCAACTGTTTGTCGTAACCATTGTAATACATTTTGTCCCTGCATACTCCAACCGTTATTACGTTGGCAACAAACTAAAATATGTCCACTGTTTTGTATTCTCCAAGGCTTAACTTCTATCTTTAATTGGTTTTTCATTTTCTGCCAACGCACTTTGTCAACATGTTCTGGAGAGTTACAGTACTCGCCTGTGTTGGCAAATATACCATCATAACTGTAGCGGAGATATGTGTTACTGTTGTTTTTATCAAATGCAAGAAACAAATTACTGTCAACAATAATACAACGCTTTCCACGTTTTAATTGGTTGTCATAAACTTGTCTACGTAATTTTAAGTGTGGTGTTTGTTTACTGTTAGCATGTACAAAGCCTTGTATCACTGCAACGTCTGTGTCTATGGGATGATAAGAGTCGACAATTAATCCTCTGTCACCAATAAGATTTACACCTTGAATAAAGTTTTTAAGTAGTGCCGGCTTTTCCGGATTTGAATTCCCTGGAGGAATTACTTTCATGTATGATGCTACTGTTAACACAATCCGTACTCCTCTATGATATCTAATGCTCTGTTGTTACGTAATTCAGTTGTAGTGTAGTTACAATATGCTAACCAATTTTGCCACTGTAAAACTTTTTCTTCGTCTGGATAATAAGGACTTTCTACTTCAGCAATCGTCTTTGTACATAACTCATCAGCCGCACCTGGAGCAAGTGCTACCGCAGGAACTCCTGTACTAATTGCTTCGGTTGCCGCAATACTATTGTATGTTACAACACAATGTATATTGTCATTTACAAGTTGCATAGGTACACTAAAGTCACCTACACGTTCTCTACGTAACCCCTTATCTCTAATAATAATTTCTCTATCAGTATATTTTTTAATCTCTGATAATGTTTCTTCTACCCAAGTATCTCTATCAATGTTATAAAAGTTACAAGGCTTTGCTGATGGAGTAACAACAAGAATAGGCCCGTCAGCTCTGCGCCAACCTCTAAATCTAATACTACTCATTGACAGTGGTATCTGCTTAAATCTATCATCTGGAAGATCGTAGCGTGGCTTCATATGTTGCACGTTGTTCTTAACTACACGATGAAAATCTTTACGCTTATGTAGATTGCCCATATACCCTGTATCAATATAAAAATAATCACGGTTTTGTTTTTCTGCTACTTGTATAACCTTACGTTCAGTCATACCCCTAATAACAAGAGGAGTATCTGAGGTATCGTTTACAAGAACTTTATGTCCTGTGGGTTCTATAACAGAAAAAGATTCTGTTAGACATTTAACAATTTCATCAGTAGTATCTGTTACAAAACACTTGTCTCTTTTTTTAAATGTTACCATATGCTCCTGCTATTTGTTATACATCATATCTGATAAAAACTTTTTCCAAACATCGTGATATGAACAATGTCGGTAATTCTCAAACCAAGGACCGCCTTCTGTGTAGTGCAGTGCCTTCGGGGTTCCGTCTTCAGGTTCTTGGTACCAATCAACAAGCCAGTTCCATTCGTGACTGAGTTGTCCTACTTCTTCATCCTTAAGCCAACTAAATCTATGAAAGTATTTTCCATCGTAGTTAGGATTGTTTACGCTATCAATTGTTACTGCTTGGTTACTTGGATGTCCACAGTTCCATAACACAACACTTGACCAGTTCTTACGTGGATATTGTGTTTGTACTTGACCGTCCATCTTTGTTCCAGGCTTAGGTGTGTAGTCGTGTTGGGCACACATAACGGCATACTTGTCGTCTGCAAGATCAAATAAGTTTTTTACATTTTCTGTAAACACAATATCACTATCAATAAACAATGCCCAGCCATCGTAATTCATTAAGTGTGGAATAAGGAAACGTGTAAATGTAAATTCTGTACTTGCAAGTTTATCTTCACTTCTCCAATACAACTTGTCATTCCTTAACTCGTTTTGTTTTAACGGAATTACTTCTGCTGTTGGGCATAGTGATTCAATGCTGTGCTTACATACTTGGTAAGCAATGTCTTCTCTGGTGTCATATCCTACAAAAATTTTCATTCTTCTTTTCTTTCTATATCTTGTTCAATACAATGTTCGCCAAACTGCACTTCGAGTATATGACAGAGATCATCTGTTTTGTTTTGTCCTTTATGCCACACTTCTTTATTAATAGTGTAAGAACGATTTGTATCTACTGTTACTTCTTCGTCTCTGTTGTTATAGTTAGTCTGAATAACACAGGTACCTTTTAACACATACCAGTTTTCTGATCTATGTCTATGTCTTTGCATTGACAAACTCTTGCCAGGCTCTATTACAAGTTCTTTGACTTTGTAACCTACCTTATCATCAAGCACTCTATACCAACCCCAATTACGTATTGTTTTAGGTGACTTCCATTCTTCTAAAATCCAACTACTTGAATTCTTTTTATCTTCGCCGCCTACTCCAAATACAAATTCTATATTAGGATGCTCTCCGTAAATTTTGTATTCAGGGGTCGTGAAATCTGTCCTGTCTCCGCCATTAGCAAAAAGAATAGTACCATTGTGTGTAGCCATTGTTTTGTATATGGCACCACATGCAGTACTGTCACTGTCGTCAAAACTTATTACTTCATCAACGCATTCAAGTTCTTGAATGATTGCAAGTCGTTCTGCAAATGGCATAAAGGGTCGACCTTTTTTATTAGTCAACCATTCATCGCTGTTAAGTCCAACAATGAGATTATCCCCAAGTTTTCGTGCCGCTTTAAAGTACGCCAAATGACCTGAGTGGAGTGGATCAAAGCCACCTGTGACAAGAACATGCTTCATAGTTGTATTTAATTTAGTGCCAGATAACTTGGTTCAATCGTGGTTGCTCAATAAGTAATTGCATGGACACCTTAAATTTATTTGTAAACAGTATTAGTAGAGTTACCTTTTCTAAGCATAAAGATGTTAAGAAATTGTTTAATAGAATTGTAGAAGATTACCAAAAGCAAACTAACAATACAAATATACAACATATCAATACCTGGCAAAGTAAAGATAACTTTCATACCAATAATGCATTCAAGCATATTAGTGAAAGCGATGATGTTAAAGGATTTGTTAAAGATATTACTGAAAAATTTGAGGTTAAACAAGGACAGCATATTGCTATTACACGATCAAAAATACAAACAATAATGCCCGGAGGGTGCTTAACTAAAACTAAAAATACAAACAGTTTTTATTCAGGTATGTATTTTGTAACAAGTGATCCAAAAAGTGGTGGACTTGTTGTTGATAATCCTGTAAGTGAATTTTACTTTAATAGTATTCCTGTTGAAAACAAAAATGCATATAATAGTTGGCAAACATTCTTACCAATGCCAGAAGGTGAGATGTATTTTATTCCAGGCTATTTAGACATTAGTACTACACCTAATCTAAGCGATACGCCTTTAGAAATTATTACGTTTGATCTTGAGATAATCAAAAAATGACAAACGAACAAGTATTAAAACTTATCGAGGACTCAAATCAAAATAAGTTCAGTAATGTTTTATTACTACCTTTAGGGGATTCTACATTAGACACACATATAGAACAATGGTTATTGGAGCGTGTAAACGTGGTTAAAATGCCCGTATATACCCCTGAATCATTAGAGTATGCTGTTGCTCGTGTAGACTATGCTTTGTGTACTGTAGACGCTTTAAAATGCGTCTTAGACGCCAGTATACCTATGTTTATCAATGTACATACTAATGAGATTGACATAGTAAATAAGGATAACAGATTTGTATTTGATCCGTTTAGAAATGAACCAAAAGTAGAAATTGATTATACAAGTGTGTTAGAATTAGCAACCAAATGTCTAAAAAATGATTTAGACAAACATTGGATACCATACTATGAAGTGTAGTGCATTTTGGAACCATACTAATATACGAAGTGGCAACAGGGTCTATCCTTGTTGTAGATTCAAACGTTCTATTGATACATTTGATGGAGATGTTGACAACGTATTACACAGCGATGCATACAAAGACTTACGTGAGCAAAGTGCCAAAGGCGAGTTTATCAAAGGTTGTGAAAAGTGTTTCTATGAAGAAAAGATAGGACACAAAAGTTTACGTGAGGAGTTCAACGAGAAATACACAATGGACAAAGTTGACCTAAAGTTTCTTGAAATTGGTTTTGATAACTTGTGTAATTTAACTTGTGATGGTTGTAATTCAGAATTCAGTACAAGTTGGATTGTAAAAGAAAAAGAAATTTATGGTGCACCGAAACACAAGTTGATGGAAATTGATGAAGTTACAAATGTACCAGAGGCACTTGAAAAGATATTGTTTCTTGGAGGCGAACCGTTAATTACTAACAGACATTTGAAACTGTTACGTCAAGTAAAAAACAAAAACAAAGTTGAAGTTATATACAATACTAACGGAACGTTTATACCCAATGATGAAGTTGTTGAAGAACTACAGCATTATAAGAAAGTAACTTTTATATTAAGCATTGACGGTATAGGTGAACTTGGAGAACGTGTACGTAGCGGAACTAAATGGCCTGACGTAGTTAAGTTTATTGACTGGGTGTACAATAACATGTACGTATTAGAATTTAATTCTGTGCTACACAAAAACAATCACATGGGGCTAAAGGACTTACACGACTTTTGTAAAAGATTCGAAGCACGTTGGTATATTAACGTGTTAACATATCCATTTGA
>UEXM01000749.1_pt2 | contig 30691 bp, 32 predicted proteins | sample 1796661 | NCBI WGS metagenome assembly UEXM01 (sample SAMEA4772469, study PRJEB27181) | metagenome
CCATTGCCATTGCCATTGCCAATGGCAGGCTGGAGCGTGCGATGACGTTGTCAGCAGCAAGCCCCCAGAGGATGTTCAATGGCATTATTTTTGATCTGGATGGCACCCTGGTCGATTCTCGTCTGGACTTTGCAGCCATCCGTAAGGCTCTTCGTTGTCCGGAAGATGTAGGTGTTCTGGAATTTATCGACACGTTACCACCCAGCGAGCAGGCAGCTGCTCACGCTGTGGTGCTTGAATATGAACGTGAAGGGGCGCAACGGGCCACCTGGATACCCGGCGCAGAATCCTGCCTTGAACAATTGTCGGCAATGGGTATTCCTACGGCTATTCTTACCCGTAATGCCCGTGTCATTGCCGAGCTCACCGTTTCACGGCTGAATATTCCTGTGGAGCGTGTGCTGGCAAGGGAGGATGCTGCGCCCAAGCCGGCTCCAGACGGGCTGCTCGCTATTGCCCGTGAATGGAATATGGCGCCTGCCACCATTGCCTACGTAGGGGATTTTAAATATGACCTGCTGGCAGCGCGCAATGCTGGCATGGTTGGGGTTTACCTGGACATGGATGGCCTCAATACCCATGGCTATCTTGCAGACCGGGTTATCCGCCGGTTTGATGAGCTGTTGATAGGGTGAATTTTAACCGCGGACCGCTTGGCGCCAAACTCCAGAGAACGCGAAATCCTTTTCATCACCCACGTGAGCGTTGTGCTTGAGGGGTATTTTTAACTGCCTGTGCCCGTTATAGAAACCTGAGCGGCTTTCCTGCTGGGCTGCCGATGACCTGCTCGTCGAGCATGACAATTTGCCCTGCAATGATCGTGGCCGAAGGCCAGCCTTGCAGCATCATGCCATCGTAGGCGCTCCAGCCTGAAGGTGAGGCCAGTTTGCGGTCATCCACCGCTTGTTTACGTTGCATGTCTACTAAGGTCAAATCAGCATCGTACCCCACCGCAATTCGCCCCTTGCCAGCCATGCCGAACAGCCGCGCTGGCCCTGCGCATACCATATCCACTAATCGCGGGAGGCTGAGTCGTCCCTGGTTAACATGATTGAGCATCAAGGGTAGCAGTGTTTGGGTTCCGGTCATGCCGCTAGGTGAATTCGGATAGGGCCGCTGTTTTTCTTCTCGAGTATGGGGGGCGTGGTCGCTGCCGATGACATCCACGATACCGTTTTGTACCGCTTTCCAGAGCGCATCTTGGTGGCGTTGATCGCGGATCGGAGGATTCATCTGTGCCAGCGTGCCGAGCCGTTCGTAGCACTCCGGTGCCGATAGAGTGAGATGTTGGGGCAGCACCTCTACCGACACGCTGGACTTGTGATGTTGTACGAACGCCATCTCCTCGGCGGTAGATATGTGCAGCACATGCAGGGGTCGGCCAGCTTCTGCTGCCAGTGCGACAATGCGCTGAGTGGCTAACAGGGCGCTGTTTTCATCGCGCCAAACGGGGTGGGCTACAGGGTTAGCTGCTTCTTCAGCAAGGTGTCGGCGAGACAGTAAGCGGGCTTCGTCTTCAGCATGAACCGCCACTCGCCGGCGACCACGGCGGAGTATATTGCGTAACACGTCATCGCTATCGGCGAGCAAATCGCCAAATGAACTGCCCATAAAAATTTTTACACCGCTGCAGGCGGGTAAGCATTCCAGTTCTGCCAGCTGCTCGGCATTGGCGGCGGATCCGCCGATATAAAACGCGTAATTGCACCAGGCATCCCGTTCTGCAATGGCAACTTTGGCCTGCAAATCTTCCGCGTAGAGCGTTAAGGGCTGGGTGTTGGGCATCTCGAAGACACTAGTGATGCCGCCGAGAATGGCACCGCGTGTGCCAGCTTCCAGCGTTTCCTTGTGTGTCATGCCCGGTTCGCGGAAATGGACTTGGGAATCCACGGCGCCGGGTAAGAGGTGTAAGCCGCGGGCCTCGAAGATCGTGTCTGCCTGAAAGGGCTCGCCAATAGCCACAATGCGGCCATCACGACACGCCACATCGGTTTCTTCAGGGCCACCAGGCAACAGGACCGTGGCGCCTTTGATCAACAGGCTAGAGCTGTTTTCACAGTTCATTTTGAATCCTTTTATAGCCCTGTACGAGTTGCTTATTGGTATCGGATACGCTTTCTGAAAATGCGGTGATGTCTTGGCTCACACGGGGAATGAGGCTGAGATCCGTGTCGGGTCCAATACGGCTGGTGGATGGGATATAGAAATTTGCGGGAAGCGTCATGCCGTCGATAACCGCATTGTGACGAATGGCGCAGCCGTCACCGATAGTGCAGTTGAACAGCACGCTGTTGAAACCGACAAAGACGTTGTCTCCCACCTCACAGGGGCCATGCACGATGGCTCGATGGGCAATAGAGCTGTGCTTACCAATCGTGATGGGGCCTCCATCCTTGGAGTGCATGACGACGCCATCCTGAATGTTGGTTCCTTCGCCAATGAGAATGGGGTGAAGATTGCCTTGATCATCCGTTTCGTCCGCTCGAATGACGGCGTAGGGGCCGATAAAGACATGGCGACTTACGATGACTTTGCCACAGATGATAGCGGTAGGGTCGACGAAGGCGTCCGGATGAATATCCGGCAAGTCACCATTAGGGTTTCTACGAATCATTTGTTCCTTCCCTCGTCTTTCAACGCCTGGTTAAACCAGGTTTTTGTCTGCTTCCAGTGCTCACGGCCGTAAAGCTCAATGAACTTGCGGGTCATATGGTCATTGTCGTCGTCCAAAGCAATCAGCCTTTCGCGGATAAAACTTTCACCAAGAGGGATTCCGCATATTTCGGTAATGCAGTGGCGCCACTCGGTATAGGAGCCGGGCAAGGGAAAATTCACGGTTCTTCTCCACGAAGGTTGTTGATTAACGGTGCAATGTTATAACATAACATAAAGGGAGAGTGAGATGCCTCATACCGTCAGTGAAAAAACGCTGTTGACGATGACAGCGTCGCAATACATGAATGCGAGCCAGCGGGAGTTTTTCCGCAAACGTCTCCTTGCTCTGGCCCTGGAGTGCGAACAACACCTTGGCAACGCTAGAAACAATCTGCAGACACCGGCCCAGGCAGACCCACTGGATGCGGCTGTGGAAGAAGAGACGTGCCGTCACCAGCTGCGTTTTATGGCGCGCCAGCAGGCCTTGCTGGAAAAAATACGCGGGGCGTTGAGACGGCTGCAAAACGGAGACTACGGGTACTGCAAAATCAGCGGTGATCCTATTGGTTTACCGCGTTTGCTCGCTCGCCCCACCACGGAATATTGTGCCGAGGTAAAGGCTCGCCTTGAACAAAACGAACGCCACTATGCCCACCAACGAAACGGATAGAGACATGACAGGCCAGCCAATTCCTCCCATTCGCCAGCTTCCCGTTACCGTATTGTCAGGGTTCCTGGGTGCCGGAAAAACCACGGTGCTGAACCATATTCTTAATAATCGAAACGGGCTGCGGGTTGCCGTTATCGTTAATGACATGAGCGAAATCAATATTGATGCTGCGCTGGTCAATCAGAACGTTTCTCTCAACCGGGCTGAAGAGAAGCTGGTGGAAATGAGCAATGGTTGCATCTGTTGCACCCTGCGCGAGGATTTGTTGGTGGAAGTGGATCGGCTGGCCAGAGAAGGGTGCTTCGATTACCTGGTTATCGAATCCACGGGGATATCTGAACCTTTGCCTGTGGCAGAAACCTTTACCTTCGAAGACGAAAACGGTGAAGGACTATCTTCTGTAGCACGGTTGGACACCATGGTCACAGTGGTGGATGGGGTTAACTTTCTCCGTGATTACAATAGTTGCCGTACGCTCCAGCAAGAGGCAGAAAACCTGGGCGAAGAAGATCATCGTAATGTGGTGGATCTACTGGTGGAGCAGGTGGAATTCTCTGATGTGATCCTGATCAGCAAGGCGGATTTGGCCACGAAAAAGGAGCTCGACGCTCTGCAAGCCACCTTGCGGTTGTTGAATCCGGATGCTCGCATTCTACCGATCAGTCACGGCGCAGTGCGCTGGATGATGTGCTGAACACCGGCCTGTTCGACTTTGAAAAAGCCCAGCAGGCGCCGGGGTGGTTAAAAGAAATGCGTGGCGAACATTTGCCCGAAACTGAGGAATACGGCATCAGCAGTTTCACCTATGAAGCTCGCCGCCCGTTTCACCCGCAACGTTTCTGGGATTTTTTGCAGCAGACCTGGCCCTACGGCACGTTGTTACGTTCAAAGGGTTTTTTCTGGTTGGCCAGTCGGCCCCATTTTGCGGGTAACTGGAGCCAGGCGGGTGATGTCGTTCATCACGGCCCGGCGGGCATGTTCTGGAAAACCGTGCCGGAACAACAGTGGCCCACTGACGAGGAATACCGGGCCTTGATCATGGAAAAGTGGCAAGAACCGTTTGGTGATATGCGCCAGGAGCTGGTGTTTATCGGCCATAACCTGCAACCAGAGGCAACTCGCCAAGCGCTGGATGCCTGTTTGTTGACGGAAGCAGAAATGCTCCTAGGCAAGGCGCTTTGGGAACAGTTGGATGATCCGTTTCCGCAATGGGAGATGGCGGGGTGATGACGATGGCAGTGGCGCAAGCGGAGATTACCACATCGCAATGGCATTGTTCGCCAGATGCAGCGGTGCTGGCGGACATCGTTCAGGATGATATGGAGGTGGCTGTCTGGGATCGTCCCAGTCCTGTGGAGCAGGACCTGGTAGCGTTGGCCTGCCAACAACGGCTGGCACTAAAACACTGGCTAGAGCTTTCTCAGCTTGAGGGGGCTATCGAGCGAATGCTTCCGGATGAGCGCTATGGGGCGTTGCGCGACGATCTGGTTCTGCTTGCCGACATGACAGCGTGTCTATTTGGCGTGTCTGGCCTTGGGTTACGTGTTACGGCTTTGCAAGCGCCTATGTGCCCGCGCTTTCATGTGGACCGAATTCCGGTTCGGTTATTGTGCACCTATGGCGGCCAGGGCAGTCAGTGGTTGCCGTTTGATTGTGTGGATGATCAATTGCTCTTGCCTGGCAGTAACCAGCCTTAGCTTTTTCAGCAAGAAAACGTCCAGCAGCTTGAAGCCGGGCAGGTGGCGCTGTTCAAAGGCGAGTCATGGCGGGATAATCCGGGGGCAGGCGTGGTCCACCGGTCCCCGCCCATGTCTCCCGGTCAGCAGCGGTTGTTGATCACTCTGGATATTTAGGCTGAGAACATGGCAGTGAGTCGAACAGAGCAGATTCTGAATAGCGCTGAGCAACAATGTCGAAAGCTGGGTGTGCGCATGACGCCCCAGCGCAAACAGGTTATGGCGCTAATACTGGAGCAAAAAAACCCGCAAAGTGCCTATCAGCTACTCGACCAGTTCAAAGCCCGTTACCAAAGCAATGCACAGCCGCCCACGATTTATCGAGCGCTGGATTTTCTGGTTCAGCAAGGGTTGGCCCACCGGCTTAGCTCCACCAACCAGTATCTGGCCTGTGATCACATTACCTGCCAACACGGCCATCGCGGAACCGTGTTCTTGTTATGTGATCAGTGCGGTGGCGTTCAGGAAACCCCCATGGCGGGGGCCGCTGTTGACGAATTACAACACACCCTGGATGAAGTGGGTTTTGTAATTCAGCAAGAACCGCTGTTGGAAGTGCATGGCCGTTGTGCCGATTGCGCATTGCTAGCGGGCAGCTAAACAACACTCTTCTCGGGAGACAGTAATGCAACGTTTTCGCCTGGACGTGATGGCTATCGGCCTGTCCAGCCTCTGCATGATTCACTGCGTCGCCAGCGTGGCGGGGCTCTTTGCCATCGGTTTGTTATCTGCGTTTGGCAGTGTGGATGAAATATTTCACTTGGTCATGCTGGCCACCATTGTGCCGGTAAGCCTGCTCGCCATTGGCATAGGTTACCGGCGACATCGTCGTCTTTCCGTGTTGGTTCCAGGCGTATTGGCCTTGGCGGGGTTGTGTCTGCTAACCGTTTTTGAACATGCTATGCACGGCACTTTTTGGGAGCCATTGCTGACAGTTCTGATCGGACTCTGTTTGGTGGGAACCCATGTGGGCAATATTCGAGGCTGCAATGACTGCGAGATAAATCATGAAAAACCCTATGCAACCTAAGTGGCTGGCTGCTCTATTACTGCCATTGAGTGTGGCTGGCTTCGCAGCAGATGTGCATCAGCATGGTCATGCCGAGGCGGCGGTTGTACTCGAAGGCGAGCAGTTAACCGTCAGTTTTCGGGCGCCGTTGATGGATATTTTCGGTAGCGAGCAGCCACCGGCCGATGCCTCAACGCGATTGCGCTACAGCAAGCGCTTGGCGCAGGTTACAGAACCTCAGCCGTCTGCAGCTGCCCAGTGTAAATTGATCAATGTGTCTTCTCGTTCCGTAGCCGATTTGTTTCCGGAAAGTAAGGCGCATGATCGTGACGACCACGACCACGACCACGACCACGACCACGACCACGACCACGACCACGACCACGACCACGATGATGATGATGATTCCCATGAAGCGGTCAATCATCACAAAGACATTGTCCACGAATGGACGTTTGCCTGCGAGGCCCCTCAGCAGCTGCAAGCCGTAGATCTGCCGTTTCTTAGTACCTTCTCGGGCCTGACCACAGACGTGGTGCTGTTGTTGCCGGCCGTCCAGAGCGCTTCGCGTCTGGCTCCGGGTCAAACGCGAATACTCGTGGAGTAAGGCCGTAGTGGGTTTGGTACTGGAGCTCAACGAGCTGGAATACCGCCATCCCGGCGACATGCGGGCCTTTCTGCAGGTGCCGCATTTTTCCCTGCAGGCGGGAGAGCGTGTGTTGCTCCATGGCCCCAGTGGTTGTGGCAAGAGCACCTTGTTGTCCTTGATTACCGGCATTCGTCCGGTGCAGCGTGGCCGTATCCACATTGCAGGTCAGCCCTTTTCCTCGTTGCCCCAGCGCCGCCGAGATGCATTTCGCGCCGATCACCTGGGGGTGATTTTTCAGGCCTTTAATTTGCTTCCTTACCTAAGTGCCGTGGACAACGTGTGCTTGGCTGCCGGTTTCTCCCGTCAGCGTTGTGACCGGGAAGGGATTCGCAGTAAGGCCCATAGACAATCCACTGCCCGGGCTTTGCTGGCTCGGCTGGGCTTAGATGACAGCACCGTTACTCTGCCGGCGTGGCAGTTGTCTTTCGGGCAGCAACAGCGGGTGGCTGCAGCCCGTGCTTTGTTCGGTAAACCGGATCTCATTATTGCCGATGAACCCACCTCGGCGTTGGATAATCACAGCCGCGATATTTTGCTTACATTACTGTGTGAACTGTGCGAACAGTCCGGCAGTGCCTTGCTGATGGTTAGCCACGACAAACAGGTAGGCGATCATTTCCAACGCAGTGTGGATTTCGCCCGCCTGGCAGGGGAGGCAAACCATGCTAGCTAAGGTGATGCTTGCCTCCCTGAAAACCCGACGCACATCAGCGTTATTGATTGTTGCTGCCATTGGCCTGAGTGTGCTGATGATCATCGGCATAGATCGGGTACGGCATCAGGTGCGTGCCAATTTCGCCAGTACCATTTCGGGTACAGATTTGATCGTCAGCGCCCGTGGTGGGCCGATGAACATTTTGCTCTACAGCGTCTTCCGGCTCAGTGATCCCACTGCGGGTATTAGCTGGAAGACGGTGGAACATTTGGCTGACCAACCGGATGTGAAGTGGTGGATCCCCATTGCCTTGGGTGATTCCCATCGTGGCTATCCGGTGGTGGCCACCAACGACAGTTATTTAGCGCATTACCGTTATGGCCGAGATCAGCGCTTGGCCCTGCAAAGCGGCGCCTGGTTTGCTCGGGCGGATCAAGCCGTGCTTGGCAGTGCCGTGGCTGCCCGGCTTGGCTATCAGCAAGGTGAGCATATTGTGTTGGCTCACGGTGCCAGCGGGCCGGCCATTGTGGAACATGATAACCACCCGTTTACGGTGGTCGGTATTCTCGCGCCCACCGGCACCCCGGTGGATCAAAGCGTGCATATTTCTCTGGAAGGCATGGCGGTGATTCATCGCGGGGGCGCGTATAGGTCGGGCCTGCCTCCCATGCCAGGCCAAGCACGGGATAAACCCGATTCAGTGAATGCGGTCATGTTGGGGTTGAAACGCCGCATGGCCGTGTTGAGCTTGCAGCGGGAGTTGTCCCGTTATGAGCGCGAGCCGCTTACGGCCATTATTCCCGGCGTGCAATTGCAGCGGTTGTGGCGAATCACTGCCGCCGGCGAAAATGCCTTGCGCGCTACATCGCTGGCGGTGCTGGTGGTCGCTTTGCTGGTGCTGGTGTCCACGGTGCTGGCGGCGCTGGAAGGGCGCCGCCATGAAATCGCTGTTCTGCGGGCGACAGGTGCCGGGCGGCTGGCCGTGTATACAGTCATCGTCGGTGAAAGCCTGTGTCTTACCGTGTTGGGCTGCTTGTTGGGTCTGGGGGTGTTATTTTTGGCGCAATGGGGGTTAGCGCCGATGGCGCTGGCTGAATGGTCATTGCGGCTTCCTGAGCACTTTCTCGCGTGGCGGGAATTACCGGCCATTGGCGCTATCCTGGTCGCCGGCTCCCTGGCAGGGCTGATCCCGGCAGAAAAGGCGTTCCGTAATAGCTTGGCCGATGGCCTGACCCCAAGGAATTGATCATGCGTTATTTACTTGCTGTGCTCTGTTTTAGCTGGAGCCTGTCTTCCATGGCGGCCAATGAGATCGAGTGGGAGGCGCTAGTGCCGGAGGGTTATGACCCCTCGGAGATTTATAACACGCTATTCGATGATATTTATGGGGAACAGCAAGCGCCTGACTCCATTGCGGATGGCGACGCCCGAGGCAAGAAAATGTTAGACGCCATTGATAAAGCCTGGCGCGAAGCGCCGCTGAAACAGTCCTTAGACAATACCGCCGTGCGCTTGGCGGGTTACGGCGTGCCGCTGGATGGCGATGAAGAATATGTACGTGAGTTCCTGCTGGTGCCGTATTTTGGCGCCTGCATCCACACGCCTCCGCCGCCGCGCAATCAGATTGTATTGGTGAAAATGAAAGGGCGGGGCGTGCCGCTGGATCTGGCTCTGGATGCCATGTGGCTCTCGGGCACGCTTACCGTTAGCAGCCAAGAAACGGAATACGGCACGGCGGGCTATGTGCTGGAAGGAGAAAGCGCGGAGCCATTTACAGGCTATGACCAGTAACCCTGCCTTAATGCGCTTCATGACAACAGCGTATTAGGCGAGCGATTTGCACTGCCGTAACATGGCCCAATGTTGTACCGATGTGCCGGGGATGTCGTCCTCATGTACAACCTCAAACCCAAACCGTTGATACAGAGAAACATTGTTCGGGTTATGGGTATCGAGATAGCAGGGCAAGCCTTGCTGATCGAACCGGTCTAGCGAGGGTTGCAGTAGCGGTGTGGACAGCCCGCGCCCTTGCTGCGAGGGATCAATACCCAGCAGTAGCAGGTACATATGCGGGGTGGTGAGAACCCGGTGGTGCACTGCCTGCATGGCATCTGCAGCCACCATTTGGCGTTTTATGGCGCCGGGGCCTTGCTTGAACAACGCCCGCACCGCACCAAAACGCAACATATCAATTACGCTGTGTTCAATGGCTGACGAGGGCAACCAGACCGCGGCGCCATTAAGGCTATTATGGCCATCGACAGGCTGCGGCGTGGTGTCTACTCGACCGTTATGGCGAGCATGGGCGACCAGAAAGCGAAAAGTGAAGAACGCCAGAGCTTGCCGTTGCGACGGGTCCGCAAAAAAGTATTCAAACAGTGGGTCATGAAAAAAGGCCCGGCTGAACACGTGGGCAAGATCGTCGAGTGGTGGTTGTGTGGTTGGCATATCTGCAATATCCGGCTGCGACAAGCAGAGCATACCGTAAACTTGGGGCTTCGGTGAGCCTGTTAGGCGCACCAAAGTGAATGGTTCAGCCGGGGCGGGTTTGCTCGTTGTAGGGGGCGTCGCCGCTCGGCAACCGAATGCGTCGTTGCGAATATCGTGCCCGCGTGGCCGAACTCTTCGATTTTCATTGATCAGGAGAGATGCAGTTTTGTGCCATCTCAGCTGCTCCACGGAATAGTTAAATTCCTATAGACAAATACGATAAGGCTTACAGACGTGTGGCGTGTGAAAGAGAATACTCTGTCGATAGCCTAAGTAGAAAAAGTCATCGCTTTGTTACGAATTTATCATTATTGCGTAGGCAGTGTTTGCGAGTGCGTTTTAGCGAATGTATTAAAGGGTCACTTTGTACCTTACTCAGGTTGAACACGAAAAATTAAATTCTGCTGCTGGTTCCGCATTTACCCCGGCCTTGTCCGGGGTTTTATTTTCTGGGTTACAACAGCTGAGGCGCCTCCTAAACGTCTTTATGCCCTCCGGGTGCCTTGGTTCTTCCAGGCGGGCCTGCGGTCCTGCGAGTATAAGCCTCAACAGGCAGCAGCTTGGTTTCAAACATAAGCTCCTCTTTACCTAGCCTGCGTAGGCACGAGCCTGGAAATCGAGCAGGCAAGCAGTGGTTAAAAAACTCCCTGAAGTAGTGACGAATGAAATAAAGGACGGGCATGACCTTCACGCCGTTGCATTGTGAGCTATGCTAGCGTCTATCCGCTAACCGGCATCTGTTCGATAGCGCAACCCGATGGAGACCCCCATGACCCACACCAAACAACAATGGCTGCAGGCTTTCACTGGTGGATTTCTTGCCACCCTGTTGTTCCATCAGGGCGTCCTGGCGTTGTTTTGGTTGGGCGGTCTTACCCCCGCGTTCCCCTGGAACATGGCGCCCGTGCCGCCATTGGGTATTCCTCAAGTGCTCTCTCTTGCATTCTGGGGGGGTGTTTGGGGCTTGCCAGTATGGTTGATCATTCGCCGCTGGCAGGGCATCAATTTTTGGCTTGGCGCCCTGATTATTGGCGCCATCGGCCCGACTCTGGTGGCCATGTTGCTGGTTTTCCCCATGAAAGGATTGGACGTGAATGCCACCAAGATCGTGGGCGGTTTAATCGTCAATGCGGCTTGGGGTTTGGGGTTGGCAGCCTGGATGCAATTTAGCCAGCGCCGGTAAAGTCCCTTTTGGGTTTTTGATGGCAGTGAAGACCCTCCTTCATCGCGTGTCGGTATCAATCACTGGCCCTGCATCAGGTATACTCGCCGCTCCTTGAGTTTTTCGGTGATTTTCCATGCAGGCTGCGCCTTCTTCCGTACCGGCTAATGCTTGGCGCCAGCGTCTGAGCGCTTGGCTTAATTCTTCGTTGTTCGCTAATAGCATTACCGCGTTGATTCTTCTGAATGCCATCATTCTTGGGGTGGAAACGTCCTCTGTGGCGCAAGCGCGAGTAGGGCAGTGGTTGACCTTGGTCAACCAAGTGATTTTGTTCGCCTTCACGCTGGAAATTGCACTCAAACTGGTGGCCTTTGGTCCGCGCTTTTTTCGTTCCGGCTGGAACGTATTTGATTTTCTGATCGTCGCCATCTCCCTGACGCCAGCCTCAGGGCCGTTGGCTATCTTGCGGAGTTTACGCATCCTGCGGGTGTTGCGCCTGCTGTCATCGGTGAAACGACTGCGCATGCTGGTGGAATCCTTGATGCAAGCCTTGCCCGGCATCGGTTGGACCGCAGCGCTGCTACTGATGATGTTCTACATCTTTGCGGTGATGGGCACCGAGTTGTTCGGCGAAGCGTTTCCGCAGTGGTTTGGCAGCTTGGGGGCAAGCATTTATAGCCTGTTCCAGATCATGACCCTGGAGAGTTGGTCCATGGGGATCGCGCGGCCTGTTATGGAGGTGTATCCCCTGGCGTGGATCTTCTTCGTGCCCTTCATCCTCATTTCCAGCTTTATGGTGCTCAACCTGTTTATTGCCATCATCGTGAGCGCGACCCAAGAAGTGCATGAGAGCGAGCAGCGCGCAGAGCGGGAAGCCAATAATCAGATTGCCCACGATGAGCGTCAGGAGATGCTGGATCTTATGCGCGCAATGCACACAAAGGTTGTGGCGCTGGAAGCTGCCCAGCAGGGCAAGCCCGACCACCAGTAAAAGGTCATCCATTTACCTATCATGGAGCGACTCTCAGAGTGGTGCAGGGTTGTCTTCTGCGCTGTTCAGTTGAGGTAAACTCGACTTGAAGTGGCACGCTGACAAATAAACCACGACCGAACGCCGGAGAGTAAACATGAGTAAGCCTGTAGCCACATTTGTAGACCCACCCGAAGACCCGTCCGCGTTGTGGAAAACCGTGGGTGGGCGCAACTGGGTGGCTTCCCAGCAGCTGGTTGATCATTTGTTCCAGCCCATCGAAGTGTTGCTCGCCGAAGCGGTACAGGCCCAATCCCCGCGCCGTGTGCTTGATATAGGCTGCGGTACTGGAGGCACAACCCGCACGATTCATCGCCATACCCAAGAAGGGGGCTACGCCACCGGCGTGGATGTGGCCGAGGTAATGATCGACGCCGCACGACAGGGTGGCGAGCAGGATGGCGCAGACAAGGAAGGGCCCGGCCCAGAGTTTCTCTGCGCAGACGCCGCCGGCTATGATTTCCAGGAAGGGTTGTTCGACATGCTGGTGTCGCGTTTCGGCGTCATGTTTTTCGAAGATCCCGTGCGGGCTTTTCAAAATCTCAGGCGCGCCGCTAGCAAAGAGGCCACGGCGCTGTTTTTTTCCTGGCGCTCCCCGAAAGAAACCCCCTTTATGACCACCGCTGGCCGGGCAGCCAAGTCTATCGTCACCTTGCCGCAACAAGACCGGAACGCGCCCGGGCAGTTTGCATTTGCGGATCCCCAGCGGGTAGAGAGCATTCTTGAATCAGCAGGCTGGCACAACATCAGCATTGAACCGCTGGATTTCGAATGTGCGTTCCCCGAGACCGAGCTGGTGAATTTTTTCACCCGCATCGGACCGCTCGGCCGCATTCTTCCCGGCCTGGATGAAAACACCCAAGCACAGCTCATTACGGTGGTCAGAGAAGCCTTCGAACCCTTTGTGTTCGGTGATACCGTGAAATTCAACGCTGCCTGCTGGCAGATCAAAGCAAAAGCATCCTGAGATAAGAGGCAGCGCTGCAAAGGGCTTCTCAATAAGCAAGGGAGGACGCCCTTCAAGCTGCGCAGTCTGATGCGTGAACTTGGGTTGATCTGCAAGTAGCCCGGCCCGCATACCTGCAAGCACGCCACCATCGAGAAGGTGTCTACTTTTATTCCACCGGGTTACTGCATTCCGCTCGGGAGGCGTCGAGCTTGCAACGAACCTTGCGTTGCAGGGTCAGCATGTCGGCATCATAGTAGCCTTTTTGGCGGAGCCGTAACCGCGCTTCCTGCATCATGTTTTGATATTCTTTTTTATCTTCTTGTGGAATCTGGACCATCCAGTGTTCTGGCACTTTGACGGCTTCTATTTCCAGTCGCTCCATGATTAGGTGGTAGCTTTTGTAGAACTCTTCGCGCACCAGCTGTGCAACTTCATTGGGGAATTTGTCTTTGCGGCCGATCAGCTGCATGGTGATTTGAGCCAGCGGGTAATCAATGATACCGCCATTCGGCCCCATTCCTTTGTGAAGTTCCAGTAATTCGTAGGCGAGCAGTGGAGCGACGATAACGTCTACCACGCCGTTGTTGAATTTATTCGGCGCTGAAACGATATCCGATGCAATCGGAGTCGCGCCAATCTGTGAAACCATTTCCGCTTGTGTGGGATCATAGTCGAGCACGGCCACGCGTTTCCCTGCAGCTTTGGCTAGAGTGTTAATATTTTTGTCATTGACGAAAATATAAGCGCCTCCAGCCGGTGCAACGCCGAGAATGACATACTCACCGCTCACCATCTTGTCGGCGCTTTTCGGGCTGGCAAGGGCTTGCAGAAGGATGCGCACGTGCTTTTTGGTCGGTAGCGCACCAATGGCATCGATGGTGCCGGTGTATTTGTTGAATTGGCGACCACGCAATCCGGTAATCAGTGCAGCATCACAAATGCCGGCTTTGAGGTCTTCGGCTACTATGCTTTCTTTGGTGTAGGGCTCGATATGAAGATCCACCCCATATTGCAGGAGGCGGGTGCGCTGGTCCTCCGCTGCTTTGAAAATCGGCCCGGTGCGGCCGCCAATATCCCAGATGCAAATCCGACGTTTGAGAGGCTCACCCAGACTGAACCCCGCGGCTTTTTGCATGGCTTTGATTCGTTCATCCAAACTGCGGCTCTGGTCATAGGCTATGGCACGCAATTTGGCTGCCAGTGCGGGTGTAAATTCCACACCGGGAGCAAAGCGCTCTAGTTCGGCCTGTTGGGCTGGAGTCAGATCAAAGGCCTCATTAGCGTGGAGAAAGGGACTGCCGACCAGTAGAAAATAAAGAAAAAAATGACGAAGAAATCTCACGATAGCCTCCATGGCTATTATCGTTGGTTGTTGCCATAAGGCGTTTTGGTCATCCAGCGATACTGGCGGTGTAGCTCATTGGCTTGGCCGGCACGGGGTAGGGATGAGCAGAAGGTGTGTTGCTGGTTACTCTGTGCTCGAAGCGGCTCGTTTCCAGGCTGGAACGAATACCGTTCATGCTGTTCAACATGGTGGGGCCATAACATTCGTTATCGCGCATCATGCTGTTGTCGTTCTGTTTCTCGGCTTCGGGAGGTGAAGCCCGCCAGTGCGAGGGGGAGGGGACGCGATCCGCTTCTTTTTTTCTCGCTACTTTGGAACGGAAGTTGAGCGCGCGATCATGAGCGGAAAAGTACGCAGCTCCGGCAGGGGTAATGGCCAAGGCAATCGTTACATCAATGCTGTCGATGTAACGATTGAAATGGCGAGCCAATAGCTCACTCATTTCACCGTCGGCAAGTCCCATGGTTTGTCGGGTCTGCTTGAGTTGTGTTTTTTGTTCATCGGCCAGTGCCAATGCACTGCTATGGGTTGCAGTAACCAACAGCAGTGTTGAGCATAGATGCCTAAACGTCCCCATGACGATTCCTGTGTCATTCAATGGGGCGTTTATAGCATTTTGCCGTGTAGCGAAGTTTTGCCTGTTGTATGACAATCGTACAAGGGTTTCTGGAAGTCAGAGCGCGTAGGGTTGCCAGTAAGCGTTATCGCTCACCTATTGGGTGATGCTGCACTCAGAGCGAGCGGGGTTGATCTTGCAGCGAATTTTGCGCTGCAGCGTCAACATGTCGCCACTGTAATAGCCTTGTTTGCGTAGCGCGTCGCGGGCGTCCTGCATCATGACTTCGTATTCCTGTTTGTCTTTGTCCGGGATATGAATCATCCAACGCTCGGGTACCCGTTTGGTTTCCTGTTCGACGCGCTTTATAACCATTGGGTAGGCTTCGAAAGACGCTTCACGAATCAGTTGCGCTACTTCGTTGGGGAATTTGTCCAGTTTGCCGATGAGCTGCATGGAAAGCTGCGTCAGTGGGTAGTCGACGATGCCGCCATCTGGGCTCATGCCTTTATAGAGCTCAAGAATTTCATATGCCACTAATGGCGCGGGCAAAATATCGATTTGCCCATTGTTGAATTTGTTAGGCGCGGAAACGATGTCGGTGGCAACCGGTGTTGCACCAATGGCAGCGACCATTTCCGCCTGAGTCTGATCATAATCCAGCACTGCTATGCGGTGGCCGGCGGCCTTGGCCAGTGAGCTGATGCTGCGATCGTTGACAAAAATATGGGCGGCACCGGCAGGGTAGATGCCCATCACCACGTAATCTCCTTGCACCATATGCCCGGCCTGTTTGGGGTGAGAAAGGACCTGAAGAAGGGTTTGCATATGCTGGTCGGTGGGAACGGCGCCAATGGCATCGACGCTGCCGCTGTAAAGATTAAACTGGCGTGCGCGCAGGCCGCTCATCAAGGCCGCGTCACAGAGGCCGGCCTTGAGCTCTTCCACCATCACGGTTTCGTTGGTGTAAGGCACCATGTCCAGGTTGATGCCGTACTCGATGGCCAAGGCTCGTTGTTCCATGGCGGCATTGAACACAGGCCCATTGCGTCCGCCAATATCCCAAATGCAGATAGTACGTTTCAATGTGCTGCCGGGGGGCATTTGGTCCAGGCCCACCATTTGGCTGATGGCTTTGAGCCGGCTGCGAACCGGCATTTCACGGGTATAAAAAATGTCTTCCAGCTTTTCGAGGGTGCGGTCGTTGAGCGTGATACTGGGTAGCAGAGCTTTCAGTTGTTCTTTTTGGGCGTTGGTCAGCGTGGTGGCGCTCAAGGTGGCGCACAGTAGGCAGAGAATAAAAAACACAGAAAGTCGGATGTGCATGGTGATCTCCAGGCCGGGTTGTTGTTATAAGCGACCTTGCGGTAACGGTATTGTGTGTCTCTGAACGAGGCGGCAGGTTGTCACGGGCAAGGGCGGTTGTGATTATTTTATAATCTATAGAGATAGCATGTGACGAGCGTAGAAAGGAGGGCTTTGGCGCAGGAAATGACCGCGTTACGGCAAGCTGTGGCGAAATGGTCAAAGGTTGAAAATGTAGAAAGTGCACATCTCGAATGGGGTAAAGGATCCAGAGGATATTCAGCGATGCCCGCGCTGCATTTAGCCGCGAGCATTGAACCGCACTAATACGTTGCTGACGTGGTTGGCCCTTCTCAACGTTGATCGTTCTGCTTTTGACTTGGCGTTGTTACTTGGGTTGCGCGTCAATAGATGCGCCGGTGACGTCTCGGCTATCCGGGCCCAACAAAAACAGGTAAGGGGCCATGATGTCGGCGGGCGTTTTCAATGTGAGTGGGTCTTCGCCGGGGTAGGCCATGGCGCGCATGTCAGTGCGCGTGCCGCCGGGGTTAACGGTGTTGACGCGAATGTTGCTGGTGTTTTCCAGTTCTTCTGCCAGCACTTGAGCCAGGTTCTCAGTGGCCGCCTTGGAAACCGCATAGGCACCCCAGAAAGCACGCCCTTTGCGCCCCACGCTGGAGGATGTAAATAGCAGGCGAGCATCGTTGCTGGCGCGCAGCAGCGGCAACATGGCTTGGGTTAGATAGAAAGCGCTATTCACATTGGTTTGCATGACCGAATCCCAGGTGCCGGTGGCATAACGATCCATGGGCGTAATGTCGCCGAGCATGGACGCGTTGTGCAAGATGCCATCCAGTCGCCCGAACTCCTTGTCAAAAAGCCCGGCCAGTTCCTGAAAATCTTCCGGGCGAGCGACCGTTAGATTCACTGGCGCCAGCGCGGGCTCCGGGCCACCCGCGGCTTTGATTTCATCGTACACCGCTTCCAGTTTTTCCTGGGTTCGGCCTAGCAGAATGACCGTGGCGCCATGGGCTGCCAGGGCCAGCGCGGCGCTGCGGCCGATGCCGGCGCCTGCACCAGTGACGAGAATAATACGACCTTTGAAGGTGTCTTCAGCGCATTGGTAATTGAGGGCTTGTTGTTGGATATCAGTCATGGTGGTTCCTGTGTCGCTTTCGCCAAGCCTGTGGCCTGACTTGGGTGCTGTAACCGTAAGGTGGAGCGGGCATCTGCCTTAATGGCCGTTCTAGTGCTGCCCTATGATTAGTTTTAGTCCGCGTTTTGTGTATCGAGTTTCTGCAAAAGCGGCAGTAGGTCGCTGCCTTCTTCCAGGTAATAATCTGCCTGCCAGCCACGAGGGTCGTCGTCTGCATCGATGTAACCAAAGGCGGCAACGGCGGTGGCCATGCCCGCATTCTTGCCAGCTTGGATGTCGCGCAGGTGATCGCCTACATATAGGCAATGTGCGGGTTTTACCTGGTCGGCGTTGGCGGCAATCAATAGGCCTTCCGGGTCGGGTTTGCGTTGCTTGACGTGCTCCGGGCAAATCACCGGGCCAACGCGTTGGTGCAGCTTGAGCCCTTCCAGTACGGGGCCGGTAAAACGATCGGGTTTGTTGGTGACGATACCCCAGGGCAGTTGCTGGGCGTCCAGCCAGTCGAGCACGTCCTCCAAGCCTGGGAACAATACCGTATCCACGGCCAGATGCTGCTCGTAGGCATTGAGTAGTTCTTCCAGCAACAGAGCAAAGCTTGCATCGTCGGGGCCGACACCAAAACCAAGTTCAGTGAGGGCGCGGGCGCCATTGGATACATTGGCGCGCACCGCGGAGTAGCTCACTGCGGGCCGACTATGCTTTTCCAGCAATGTATTGAGGACCGTATAAAAGTCCGGGGCGGTATCGATAAGGGTGCCATCCAAATCGAAATAAACGGCTTCAAGGCGTTCCATTATTGGCTCCCGCAAGCAAATCAGTCGCCCTTGCGGGCGTGCATCAAGTAATTCACCGATACATCCCGATTCAGTTTGTAAACCTGGGTGAGCGGGTTATAAACCATCCCGGCGGTGTCTTGTACATCCAGCCCCGCATCGCGGGCCCAGCCAGCCAGTTCGGAGGGTTTAATCAGTTTGGCGTATTCGTGGGTGCCGCGCGGTAGCAGGCGCAGCACATATTCCGCGCCGACAATGGCGAACATGAACGCCTTGGGGTTGCGGTTGATGGTGCTGAAAAAGACTTGCCCGCCGGGTTTCACCAGGGTGGCGCAGGCGCGAATCACCGAGGAAGGATCCGGTACGTGTTCGAGCATTTCCAGGCAGGTGACCACGTCATACTGGCCGGCGCGCTGTTCGGCGATCTGTTCCGCCGGGGTTTGCAGGTATTCCACTGCTACGCCGGCGTGTTCTGCGTGAATGCGGGCGACCGCCAGCGGGGCTTCGCCCATGTCGATGCCGGTTACTTCTGCGCCGCGTCGGGCCATGCCTTCGGAAAGCAGGCCGCCACCGCAGCCGATATCAATGACTTTTTTGCCCGGCAGGCTGACGCGCTCGTCGATATAGTTCAGGCGCAACGGATTAATGTCGTGCAGCGGGCGGAACTGAGAATTGGGGTCCCACCACTGCTCAGCGAGGGCGTTGAACTTGGCGATTTCGCCGGCGTCTACGTTCGGGGTGTGGGTTTGCTGTTCAGTCACGGTCGGCTCCGGCGATTTTTTCTTGCCACTGCTGGGCATTCTTGAGGATCAGGGCTTCGTTGAGTGTGGTTAGCTGGCGGTTATCCATCAGGCAGCGCCCGCCCACCCACGTGTGGGTGATCTGGTCGCGGGTGGCAGCGTAAATCAACTGGGCCACTGGGTCATAGACCGGCTGGGTCTCCAGTCGGTTCAAATCCACAGCCACCATATCCGCCTGCTTACCGATTTCCAACGAGCCGATTTCGTTATCTCGACCCAATGCTTTGGCGCCATTCAGAGTGGCCATTTTGAGTGTTTCCATGGCCGGTTGCGCATCCGCCTGCAGGCTAACGCCCTTGGTTAAGAAAGCGGCGGTGCGGGCCTCCCCCAGCATGTCCAGATCATTATTGCTGGCGGCCCCGTCGGTGCCCAGCGCTACGTTAATATTGGCTTTGCGTAGTTTCTCAACCGGCGCGAAGCCACTGGCCAGTTTCAGATTGGATTCCGGGCAATGCACAACGTGGGTGCCGGTTTGTGCCACCAAAGCGATTTCTTCATCGGTGAGTTGGGTCATGTGAACGGCCAGCAGGCGCGGTGATAGCAAGCCCAGATTATGCAGCCGGGTCAGGGGGCGTTCGCCAGTGTTGCCCACCGCCATCTGGATCTCCCCGGCTGTTTCGTGCACGTGCATCATTACTGGTACGTCCAACTCTTCGGCGAGCGTGAGTACTTTCTGCAGCGGCCCATCGGACACCGTATAGGGAGCATGGGGGCCGAAGCCGATCTGGATGCGCGGTTCATGCTGCCATTCATCCATGGCGTCGGTGGCCAAACGCAAATACTCCTCAGGCCCGGAGCCCATAGGGGTAGGGAAGTCCAGCAGCGGGCAGAACAGACTGGCGCGCAGGCCGGCTTCTACCGTGGCGCGGGCGGCATGGGCGGGGAAGAAATACATATCGGCAAAGCAAGTGGTGCCGGAACGGATCATTTCTGCTGCGGCGAGCCGAGTGCCGTCGTAGACAAAGGTTTCACTGATAAAGCGGCCTTCGGCGGGCCAGATATGTTTTTCCAGCCAAGTCATTAGCGGCAGGTCATCGGCGATGCCGCGTAGCAAGTTCATGGCCGCGTGGGTATGGGCATTGACCAGGCCCGGGATCAGCAGGTGATCACCCAGCTGTTGCTGCTCTTTGCTCTGCCACTTTACGTTAGCCAGGGCGCTGGGGAGCAGGTCGGCAATGCGACCGTCTTTGACCACCAGGGCATGGTTCTCCAGCACCGTGTCCTGCGGGGCCACAGGGGCAATCCAGCGGGCGTGGACGATCAGGTCAGCCTGATTGTCGCTCATGCATAACTCCTTGCTCGAACTGGGGGCAGTAACCCCCGAATTGTGCGCCGCAGTATAGCGTGTCGCGGTGGATCTTGCCCTGACTGCGTGACGGTAAACTGTTTGCGTGTTGGCAAGGGGCGCCATCTTGCGAGGATCGACGCAGAGATGGCGCCGATACCCTCCAGCTGTGCTATCATCCCGGGCTTTTCCGGGCTTTATAGATCGGAATTCGCGACGGCAGTGGAGTCGGGCAGGACGAATGTCCCCCGAAATTCCTCGGCCTATAAGAACAGACTGCACGGGGGGCCATGGGCACCTCGTGAAATCGGCCCGAAAATGGGCCGGCTTGGGGAAGCCGCAGGGGCTTTCCCAACACCTTGTGGATAGTAAGGATCGCTATGACGGATCTCGCCAGAGAAGTTACCCCGGTCAACATCGAAGACGAACTCAAGCAGTCATACCTGGATTACGCCATGAGCGTAATCGTCGGGCGGGCGTTGCCGGATGTGCGCGATGGCCTCAAGCCGGTGCATCGCCGCGTGCTGTTCGCCATGCACGAGCTGAACAACGATTGGAACAAGGCCTACAAGAAATCGGCCCGTGTGGTCGGTGACGTGATTGGTAAATACCACCCCCACGGTGATTCTGCGGTGTACGACACCATCGTGCGGATGGCGCAGCCTTTTTCCCTGCGCTACATGCTGGTGGATGGCCAGGGTAACTTTGGTTCCATTGATGGTGATTCCGCTGCTGCCATGCGTTACACCGAAGTGCGTATGGCCAAGATCGCCCACGAGCTGCTGGCGGATCTGGACAAGGAAACCGTGGATTTCGTCGACAACTACGACGGCACGGAACGCATCCCCGATGTGATGCCCACCCGAGTGCCTAACCTGTTGGTCAACGGCTCTTCCGGTATTGCTGTGGGCATGGCCACCAACATTCCGCCCCATAACCTGGGCGAAGTGGTGGATGGCTGTTTGGCACTGATTGATGACGATAGCCTCACTCCGGATGACTTGATGGAATACATCAAGGGTCCAGACTTTCCCACTGCCGGCATTATTAATGGCCGTGCGGGGATTGTGCAGGCTTACCGTACCGGTCGGGGCCGGGTTTATATGCGCGCCCGTGCGGAAATTGAAGCCACCGACAAGAGCGGTAAAGAAGCCATTATCGTCAATGAGATTCCGTATCAGGTGAATAAGGCGCGGCTGATCGAGAAGATCGCCGAGCTGGTGAAAGACAAGAAAATCGAAGGCATCACTGAACTGCGCGACGAGTCTGATAAAGAAGGTATGCGCATCGTGATTGAGCTGCGCCGTGGCGAAAATGCTGAGGTAGTGCTTAATAACCTGTATCAACAGACCCAGATGGAGTCGGTATTCGGTATCAATACCGTGGCTTTGGTAGATGGCCAGCCGAAGATTCTTAACCTGCGTGAACTGCTGGATGCCTTTATCCGCCACCGCCGGGAAGTGGTGACTCGTCGAACCGTTTATGAATTACGTAAAGCCCGCGAAAAGGCCCACCTGCTGGAAGGCCTGGCGGTTGCTCTGAGCAATATTGATCCGGTTATCGAGCTGATCAAGGCTTCACCCAGCGGCGCCGAAGCCAAGGCCAAGCTGTTGGACAAGGGCTGGAAGCCCGGTGACGTGCTGCAAATGTTGGAGCGTGCCGGTGGTGAAAACGCGGCGCGCCCGGATGGCCTGGATGAACAATATGGCCTGGTTGATGGCCTTTATCACCTGAGCCCGGAACAGGCCCAGGCGATTTTGGACCTGCGCTTGCAGAAGCTGACCGGTCTGGAACGGGAAAAACTGATCAATGACTATCAGGAGCTGCTGGAGCAGATCGCTGAACTGCTGAAGATTCTCGGTAACCCCGAGCGTCTGATGGAAGTGATCCGCGAAGAACTGCGGGCGGTCCGTGAAGAATACGCTGATGAGCGCCGTTCCGAGATCGTTGCCTCCCGTCAGGACTTCAGCATGGAAGACCTGATTGCTGAAGAAACCGTGGTGGTGACCCTGTCTAACGGTGGTTACGCCAAAATGCAGCCCATCGACACCTACCGTGCCCAGAAGCGTGGTGGCCGCGGCAAGTCTGCGGGCCAGCTCAAAGATCAGGATTATGTGGAGCACCTGCTGGTAGCCGGCACCCACGATACCCTGTTGCTGTTTACCAATGCGGGCAAGGTGTTCTGGTTGCGTACCTTTGAGTTGCCTCAGGGGGGCCGGGCATCGCGTGGCAAACCAATTGTGAACCTGCTGCCGGCATTGGGTGCTGACGAACGTATTACCGCTATTTTGCGTCTGGATGCCGACATGGTGCGCCAGCAGAAAGCCGGTGGCGAAGAAGACATTGTTGATGTAGATGACGCCGCTGACGTAATCGAAGACGAGACAGATAGTGATGTTGAGGTTGAGGGTGAAGTCGAGGCGGTGACTGATACCGTTCCTGGACCCTTTATCTTCATGGCCACGTCCAGCGGTATCGTTAAGCGGACCGCCCTGGCCAACTTTGCCCGTCCACGCAGCTCCGGTTTGATTGCGGTGAAATTGCAGGAAGGCGAACATCTGGTGAACGTGGCCATTACTCAAGGCCACGAAGACATCATGCTGGTTGCCCGCAACGGTAAAGCCGTGCGTTTCCATCAGTCCAAAGTGCGTGTTATGAGCCGTCTGGCTCGTGGTGTGCGGGGTATCAAGCTGGCCGAAGGGGTGGACGTTATTTCCCTGATTGTGCCGGAAGAAAATGGCCAGATTCTTACCGCCTCTGAGCACGGTTATGGCAAGCGTACCCCGCTCACTGACTATCCCACCAAGGGGCGTGGCGGCCAAGGTGTGATTGCCATGGTGATCAACGAGCGAAACGGTGAGCTGGTGGGCGCCACTCAGGTGTTTGGCGAAGAAGACATCATGCTGATTTCTAACCAGGGCACCTTGGTGCGTACCGGTGTAAATCAGGTGAGTACGTCTGGTCGTAACACTCAGGGTGTTCGCTTGATTCGCTTGGCCGATGGCGAGGCATTGTGCGGTCTGGCTACTATTCCTGAGCTGGAAGGTGTCGAAGAAGAGGACGGCGAAGCCGATGAGGTGCTGGACGGTGAAGCAACCCCAGAAGCGCCGAAATCAGACGCTTCGGACGACGCCGAGGAATGAGTCTGTAGGAGCACCATTTGAGGCGCGAATCTTCTCATTCAAAGGAGGGTTTGCATCTTGAAAGGGGCTCTTGCGCGGCTTTAAACCTGCTTTGTTGTTATACCCAAGCCCGGTGTTACCGGGCTTCTTTGATTAACCGGTTTTGTACTTTTAATTCAGTCACGGAGAAATATGCATGTCCCGCGCCTATAACTTCTGCGCAGGTCCGGCGGCATTGCCGCAGGCAGTACTCGAACAAGCCCAGCAGGAAATGCTGGATTATCGGGGTCTGGGTCTTTCCATTATGGAAATGAGCCATCGCGATAACGTTTTTGTAGAGATTGCCGAGCAAGCCGAAAAAGACCTACGCGACCTGATGGGCATCAGCGATGATTACGCTGTGCTATTTCTGCAGGGCGGGGCGTCCAGTCAGTTCGCCATGGTGCCTATGAATTTGTTAGGCGATGGGGAGACGGCGGATTATATCAACACCGGACAGTGGTCCAAAAAGGCCATCAAGGAAGCTGGGCGCTACGGCAACATCAATGTGGCTGCCAGCAGCGAAGACACTAACTTCTCCACGGTGCCGCCCCAGGAAAGCTGGAATCTCTCTGATAATCCGGCCTATGTGCATTATTGCCCGAATGAAACGATCGGTGGTCTGGAATACAGCTTTGTACCGCAAGTGGGGGATACCCCACTGGTAGCGGACATGAGCTCCACTATCCTTTCTCGTCCGATAGATGTGAATCAATATGGGCTGATCTACGCTGGCGCGCAGAAGAATATTGGCCCCGCCGGCCTTACTCTGGTGGTTATTCGTAAGGATTTGCTTGGCAAGGCAGCAAACAATGTTCCGGCCATGCTCAATTACCAGACCCATGCGGACAATGACAGCATGTACAACACACCGCCGACCTTTGCTTGGTACTTGTCTGGCTTGGTGTTCTCCTGGCTTAAAAAGCAGGGCGGTGTGGGTAACATGGGCGAAATCAATCAGCGTAAGGCGGAAAAGCTGTACCATTTTATTGATCACAGCGGCCTTTATAGTAATCCGGTAGAGGTGATCAGCCGCAGTCGTATGAATGTGCCTTTTGTTCTGGCAGATGATCGCCTCGACAAGCCATTTTTGGATCAGGCTCAGGCGGCTGGGCTGTTGAACCTCAAAGGCCACCGTAGCGTGGGAGGCATGCGCGCCAGCATCTACAATGCAGTGCCCGAAGCGGCGGTGGATGCACTGATCGACTTCATGGCAGAGTTTGAAAAGAAGAACGCTTAAGCGCTTCATGTAGCACGCACCACGCCCTGCTTGATGTGTTGGTGCCGTCGCGAAGCACAGTGATTGTTTGGAAGGTGGGTAAAACAATGAATTTGAACGGTCGGCGCCAGATCGTAATCAACGCTCCCACGCTTATTCGCGTGTTGCGGGAAGGGCGCCGCGTGCTTGCGAGGTCAATATGACCAATACCTTGGACGACTTGCGTAACGAAATTGATGAGCTGGACCAGAAGCTTCAGGACCTGCTCAACCAACGCGCGGCCTTGGCCCATAAGGTGGCGGAAGTGAAGACGGCCACGGACCCGAACCCGGTTTTCTATCGCCCAGAGCGTGAAGCTCAGGTGCTGCGCCGGGTGAAAGAGCGTAATCAGGGGCCGCTGGATGGCGAAACCATGGCGCGTTTTTTCCGTGAAGTGATGAGCGCATGCTTGGCACTTGAACAACGCATGAAGGTCGCGTTTCTTGGACCGGAAGGCACGTTTACCCAGCAGGCGGCGCTTAAGCACTTTGGCCATGCGGTAGAAAGCCTCCCGCTGGCTGCCATCGATGAAGTGTTCCGCGAAGTGGAGTCCGGTGCGGCCAACTACGGTGTGGTGCCAGTGGAAAACTCCACCGAAGGGGTGGTGAATCACACCCTGGATACCTTCATGACCTCCAGCCTGAAAATCTGTGGTGAAGTGGAGTTACGCATTCATCATCACCTACTGGCCGGGGAGCATACCCGCCAGGATAAGGTGACGCGGGTCTATTCCCACCAGCAAACTTTAGCCCAGTGTCGCCAGTGGCTGGACGCCCATATGCCCGGCGTGGAGCGTATTGCTGTTAGCTCTAACGCAGAGGCTGCGCGCCGCTTGAAAGACGAGTGGAATGCCTTGGCCATCGCTGGGGAAATGGCGGAAGAGCTGTATGGGCTTACTGCGGTGCAGCGCAATATCGAAGATCGCCCGGACAACACTACCCGGTTCATCATCATTGGGCGTCAAGATACGCCGGCCTCCGGCTGTGACAAAACCAGCCTGATGATCAGTGGCAAGAATCGCCCAGGGCTGCTCTATGAGGTCTTGTCCCCTTTCCGGGATGAGGGCATCAACCTGACTCGCCTGGAGTCTCGACCCTCTCGCACCGCCAACTGGAGCTATGTGTTCTTTGTGGATTGTGAAGGTCACAAAGAAGACGACACCTTGCAGGCGGTGCTGGATAAACTGGAAGCCGCCGGCAACACCATCAAGCTGCTGGGTTCGTACCCCAAGGCGGTGTTGTAACCTGCCCTTTGGCACCGTAATCCCGGTGGGAGCCGTCGTTCGCCCATGATTGTTGGCCTGGGTGCGCTTTCGTGGTCGGGCGACCGCTCCCACAGTTCAAGGAGTCAACAATGACCTGTGACTACATCAAACTCGCCAACAGTGGTGTTCAGCAACTCAAGCCCTATGAGCCCGGCAAGCCCATTGCCGAGCTGGAGCGGGAGCTGGGCGTGACGGATATCGTCAAGCTGGCGAGCAATGAAAATCCGCTGGGCCCTAGCCATAAAGCGCTGCATGCACTGCGCCACCTGGATGATCTGCATCTGTATCCTGATGGGGCCGGGTTCTCCTTGAAAGCCGCGTTATCGGAAAAGCTGGGTGTAGCGACCAACCAGCTGACGCTGGGGAATGGTTCCAACGATATATTGGAACTGATTGCCCGCGCCTATTTGCAGCCCGGTGATGAGGCGATTTTTTCCGAATATGCCTTTGCCGTTTATCCTTTGGTAACGCTGGGCTGTAGTGCCAAACCGGTACAAGTCTGCTCGAACCTTTATGGCCATGATCTGGCGGCAATGGCTGACGCCGTCACTGAACGTACCCGTGTAATGTTCGTTGCGAATCCGAACAACCCCACCGGTACCTGGTTCAACGCCCATGCGCTGGATGAATTTTTATCGCGTATTCCTGAGCGTGTGATTGTGGTGTTGGATGAAGCGTATTTTGAATACGTGGAAGAAAGCCATTACCCAAACGGCATTGATCGGCTGCAAAAATACCCGAATCTGGTGGTAACACGAACCTTCTCTAAAATTCACGGCCTTGCGGGTTTGCGTGTGGGCTATGGGGTATCCAATCCACAGATCGCCGAGGTGCTGAATCGTATCCGCCAGCCTTTCAACGTGAATACGCCGGCCATGGTGGCAGCGCAAGCGGCGTTGTCTGACGAAGATCATCTGGAAAACTCACGCAGTGAAAATACCAGTGGTTTGGTACAGATCGCGGAAGGCTTGTTGACACTGAATCTTGAGCGGATTCCTTCAGTGGCCAACTTTATTGCTTTTGATTGTGGGCGAGAAGCCATGCCGATCTATCAAGGTTTGCTCAAACAAGGCGTCATTGTGCGGCCCTTGGGTGGCTACGGCATGCCCAACCACCTTCGCGTCACCGTGGGTACCAGTCGTGAAAATGAGCGCTTCCTTGATGCGTTGAAACATGTGCTCAAGGAAATGGCGAATGAATAGGCCCCAACCTTTTTTGGGGTCCCTTGTAGAGGCGCCGTTCAGGACGCCAACCGTACCGGGCATGGCGGCTCACAACGTGGTTGGTACCCCGAAACGCGTTCCTGTAGAGAAACGGGAATGCCGTGATGCCTGAGCCTTTGTTTAATCGTATTGCGGTGATTGGCCTTGGCCTGATTGGTGGTTCCTTTGCCGCCGCTGCCCGGGAAAATGGCCTGGCGCGTTCCATTGTGGCGGGCTCTCGTTCTGCCCGTACCCTGGAGCAAGGCATTGCTTTGGGTATCGTCGATAGCGGCAGTCAGAATTTGGCAGAGGCTGTGGCCGGCGCCGATCTGGTGTTTGTTTCTACCCCGGTATCCGCCATGGGTACGGTGCTATCGGCACTGAAGCCGGGGTTGTCGAGCGGCGTTATCGTCACCGATGGGGGTAGCGTGAAAGGCAACGTGGTCAATGCGGCCCGCGATGCTCTGGGCGCCCACTACGCCCGCTTTGTGCCAGGACACCCCATTGCAGGCAAGGAAAAAAGCGGCGTAAGCGCGGCGGATGCGCAGTTATATCGTAATCACCGGGTGATTCTGACCCCCACGGATGCCACCGACCCAGCGGCCACCGCCAGTGTCCGCGCCCTGTGGACGGGCATGGGGGCGGAGGTGCTGCAAATGACGCCGCATTATCACGATCAGGTGCTGGCGGAAACCAGCCACCTGCCGCATCTGCTGGCGTTCTCTCTGGTGGATACGCTGGCCAGACAGGGAGATTCCACCGAGATCTTCCGCTATGCTGCCGGCGGTTTTCGCGACTTCACCCGCATCGCCAGCTCCGACCCGGTGATGTGGCATGACATTTTTCGTGAAAACAAGGCGGCTTTGCTGCAGGCGCTGGGACAGTTCAGCGATGGTATCGATCGCTTCCGCCAGGCGGTGGAAAACGAGGATTCCGATGCCCTGATGGGCATCATGACCCGGGCCAATACGGCGCGGGCCCATTTTTTGGCCATGAACGGGCGCACCTCTTATACCCGCGCCCATAGTGTTCAGAGTGTAGGTGACGACACAACCATGACAGACAATACTCACGCCACAACCAACCCCACTTTTGTGGTGGCTCCCGGTGGTCAATTGCAGGGGCGCCTGCGCGTGCCGGGCGATAAATCCATGTCCCATCGCTCCATCATGCTCGGTTCGCTGGCAGAAGGCGTTACTCAGGTGGAAGGGTTCCTGGAAGGGGAGGATGCGCTTGCCACCTTGCAAGCTTTCCGTGACATGGGAGTAGTGATTGAAGGGCCTCATAACGGCCAGGTCACTATCCATGGCGTGGGCTTGCATGGCCTCAAAGCCCCCGAGAAAGCCTTGTACATGGGTAACTCAGGCACCTCCATGCGGTTACTCACCGGCTTGCTGGCGGGGCAGTCCTTTGATGTGGAGTTGACCGGGGATGCGTCCCTGTCCAAGCGCCCCATGGAGAGGGTGGCCAAGCCGTTACGCGAAATGGGGGCTCAGATTACCACCGGTACAGACGGTCGCCCGCCAGTGCGTATTCGTGGTAGCCAGTCCCTTAAAGGCTTCCATTACGACTTGCCCATGGCGTCTGCTCAAGTGAAATCAGCGGTGCTATTGGGCGGGCTCTATGCTGATGGCGAAACATCAGTAACGGAACCGGCGCCTACCCGTGATCACACTGAACGCATGCTGGGTGGTTTTGGTTATGAAGTGCGTCGAGACGGCGCCACCAGTGCACTGTCCGGTGGCGGCAAGCTCACTGCGGGCAAATTGGAGGTGCCCGCGGATATCTCCTCTGCCGCCTTTTTCCTGGTGGGCGCTTCCATTGCCGCTAACAGTGAAGTGACGCTACCGCACGTGGGGATCAACCCTACCCGGACCGGTGTAATCGATATTCTCAAGCTGATGGGTGCGGATATTCGCCTGGAAAACCAGCGCGATGCAGGCGGTGAGCCGGTGGCGGATCTGGTGGTTAACGCCGCTCAGCTCAAGGGTATTGAGATACCCGAAGCGCTGGTGCCTTTGGCCATTGATGAATTTCCGGCCATTTTCATCGCCGCTGCCTGTGCCCAGGGCGACACGGTGCTGCGCGGAGCAGAAGAGCTGCGAGTGAAAGAATCCGATCGTATTCAGGTGATGGCCGATGGCCTTGCTGCGCTGGGTGTGAGCCACGAAGTGTTTGACGACGGTATTCGTATTACCGGTGGTGAGTTTGGTGGTGGGGAGGTGCAGTCCCATGGTGACCACCGCATTGCCATGAGCTTTGCCATGGCGGCCCTGCGCGCCACTGGCCCCATTACTATTCATGATTGCGCCAACGTGGCCACCAGCTTCCCCGGGTTCGCCCAGTTGGCGACCCATGCAGGCCTGAAGCTGGAGGTGAAATGACCCCGATTTTAACCATTGATGGGCCGGTATCCTCCGGCAAAGGCACGGTGGCCCGGCGGGTGGCAATCCGCTTGGGGTGGCATCTTTTGGATTCCGGTGCGCTGTACCGTGTGCTTGGCTATCATGCTAGAAATCAAGGGGTTGCCCTAGACGACGAGCCTGCATTAATTGCCCTTGCGGAAGACTTGCCAGTACGGTTTGTGGAGCAGCAAGGCAATACTGCGGTGATTCTTGCGGGCGAAGATGTATCCAATATCATCCGCCAGGAAAGTGTCGGCGAATTGGCCAGCCAGGTGGCGGTATTGCAGCCTGTGCGAGACGCACTATTGGCCCGTCAGCGGGTTTTTGCGGAATCACCCGGTCTGGTGGCCGATGGCCGTGACATGGGAACCGTGGTGTTTACCTCCGCACCGCTCAAAATTTACCTGACTGCCAGCGCTGAAGAGCGCGCCAGACGGCGTTTTGAGCAGTTGAAGGAAAAGGGCTTTGGTGCTACCCTCCCGACCCTCGTCGAGGACATCCGCACCCGGGATGACCGTGACATGAACCGGGAGGTGGCGCCGTTGCGCCCGGCAGACGATGCCGTGGTGATTGATTCCACCACCCTGACGGTTGATGAAGTGGTAAACCGGATTCTTGATGAGGCTGCCGCACGCCAACTGGTGTAACGGTAGCGCACATTTCGTTAGCGCCCTTCGGTGGACCGCCATCGTGGGGTAACTCTGTGTTAAGCGGCCGATCTGCTCAACCCTGAAAAAGTAAGCCAGCTGGGGAAGGGCGGATCTCATCTATTGACTAACCCATGTCTGCTGGTTGGCATGTGCGAAAACTGAGTGAATTTAATGACTGAATCTTTTGCTGATCTCTTTGAAGAAAGCCTAAAGGACCTGGACGTTGCCCGTGGCTCCATTATCAAGGGTACGGTTGTATCCATCGATAGCGATTGGGTAACCGTTAACGCAGGCCTGAAATCTGAAGGCATTATTGCCCGTGAAGAATTCCTTAACGAGGCAGGCGAGCTGGAAATAGTCGAAGGCGATGAAGTAGATGTTGCCGTAGACGCCATCGACGATGGTATGGGCTTCACCCGTCTGTCCCGTGAAAAAGCCAAGCGCGCCGAAGTTTGGGGCGAGCTGGAAAAAGCTTTCGACGAAGACGAGATCGTAAAAGGTATGATTTCCGGCAAGGTGAAGGGTG
>UEXM01000805.1_pt1 | contig 30661 bp, 32 predicted proteins | sample 1796661 | NCBI WGS metagenome assembly UEXM01 (sample SAMEA4772469, study PRJEB27181) | metagenome
GAACCCTATTGCAAGGCTATTCACACTGAATGGCGGGATCACAAAAGATTATGACTATGACAAAAACACGCAGCGGGCGCGAACAGGCGCTAGCAGAAAGAGAACAGCTCTTTATTGAGGCAACCCGGCAACAGCTCTGCGATGAAGGCTTGCTGGGCGTGCAGATGGCGGCCATTGCCCGCAGCTGCAATTTTGCCACGGGCACACTCTATCACCACTTCGCCTCCAAGGAAGACCTGCTCATCGCGGTCTGCACCGAGCTGACCACCACGCGGCGGGAATACTTCGAGAAAGTCGCCCATTCCGACCTTCCCAACCGCGACAAGATGCTGGGCTTTGCTCTGGCCTACTCACTGTTTGCCCAGCATTACCCTGAACACTTCCGGCTCGAACAGTACATCATGACCGAAGTGGTCTGGCTGGCGTCATCACCCAGCCGCCGGGAGCAGTTCCTGACCGCCACCCAGCCTATTGGCAGGATGGTAGAACAGGTGGTTCGCGATGCCATTAGCAGTAACGAACTGGAAGACCATGGCCAGGACCCGCTGACATTCAGCATTGGCCAGTGGTCCATGGCCATGGGCATGCATACGCTGATCCATGCCGACGGCATCCTGGACATGTACGACCTGAAAGACCCTCACAGGTTGCTACTGCGCAACGTGCAGCTGCAGCTCAATGCCATGCAGTGGCAACCGCTTGACGACAGCCCCTTTGATGACGGCGCACTGAGCAGCAAAGTCACCAGCCTCTGCGATTACCTGTTCGCGGATCTGTGCAAGGAAAAAGGCAGTTGCCTCAAGCTTGGCAGCGCCTGACCCCGGCTCGACCGTTTACTCGTGTCTAGTCCTGGAATAGGTTGACACCTATTTCATCTCAGAGCGCCCGATGCATCGCATCGGGCGTTTTGTATTTCAGGGCCAAGTGAGGCCGATCCCGGTTATAGATCTCGACCGATTCGCTGACCATTATGCGGGCCTGATTCAAGTCTCTAGGCCTGACTAGTAGGAACTCCGTCTTCAAGATGCCATTTACCCGCTCGGCCAGAGCATTTTGGTAGCAGTCGTAGCCGTCGGTCATCGAACATTGGATGCCATGCTGACGGTGCAGCTTCTGGTAGCTTTCACAGCAGTATTGGATGCCCCGGTCGGAGTGGTGGATTAACGGTTGGCGTCCCTGTCGTTGACTCAGCGCTCTGCGTAGCGCCTGCTCAACGTCCTCGCTGCGCAAGCTGTCATGTACGTGGTGCCCCACTATTTTGCGGGAATACGCGTCGGTCACCAGACTCACATAGCTCATCCCCGAGCGCGTCGGCAGGTAGGTGATGTCCGCTACCCAGACCTGATTGGGACGGCTGGGGACGACCTGATCGATACCCGGTTTCAGGAGATTGGGGTGGCGCCGGAAGTGGTGATGACTATGTGTCGTTTTATGGTAAGCCCGCCGCCGTGACACCAGCAGGTGCTGTGCCCGGAGCACCTGGAACAGGTGGTCGCGGCCCAAGTGCAAGGTCCGATCCGCTTGCTCGTGCAGTAGGTAATGGAGCTTGCGGGCCCCTATTCGAGGCTGGCAACGCCGAACCCCATGCACGAAGTCGATCACCCGCTGTTCCCGGTCTTCCCGAACCTTCTGTGCCTGTTCGGCCTGATACCAGGCTTGACGGCTGATGCCCAGAAAACGGCATGCCCTGCTAACGGTCAATCTGGCAACGCGTTCTTGCTCAAGGACTTGCCGGGCCGCTTTTTTACGGACACCCCGTAGTCCTTTTCCATCACATCGACAACCGCTTCAAAGAACTCAGCCTTTTGCTCGGCCAAGCGCAGCTTCTCTTCAAGCTCTTTGATGCGTTGTTCTGGGGTTGGAGGGGATTGTGGCATGGCGGGACTCCTCGTTGGACGGGCTCCAACACCAGGGCGCCAGTCCTGGTGACCGTAGCGACGCAACCACTGTAGTACCGTCGAACGCCCCTGAATACCATAGCGGGCCTGAGCCTGCTTGTAGGTCAGCTCGCCGTTTTCCACCTGATCGACTACCGCCCGTTTAAAGGCCAAGGTGTAATCCCGCTGTGTGCGCTTAACTCGTTGATTCATCACGTTCTCCCAAAACCAGGACTGGAACGTGTCAACTCTATTCAGGACGGGTCATCGCCCACAAAAAAGCCCCGCAAGTGCGGGGCTTTTTTGTGGTGAACAATGGCCGGCGGTTATTCCGCGCTGGCCACCGCTTCCTGTTCTGCGCTTTTCTGCATCTCTTTTTCCGCCTTCAGGCTCTCATGCTGAGCCGGCGTACAACCGAGACAACGAACGAAGGTATTCTTGCCCGGGTTCATCACCAGCACTTCGCCGGCTTCTCCCGGATTGCCCCCCAGCAGACTGAACGGCAGCGTAACCACATACAGGCCAGCCCCCACCACCGTGGAAACCAGCAGCAATGGGCGCGCAAAAACCGCGTCGCCGATCATTGCCATTTCCCCCGGCCGATCCAGCTTTGATTCAGCCGCCTGTGCCGTGACGGGCGCCATGGCAGCAAACAGCATGGTGGAGGCGAGTACGGATGCCACTACCGGGCGCTTTGCTCGCTTCATGGTGAGTCCCTCTTGTATTTTTATAGTTAAAGTATCGCTGACATTGTTTCAGCTAAGTCGTTAATATTCCGACAATTGCATCACAATCTACACCTTTGTTCTTAGGCCAGCAATAGGTCAGGCGCTCAATCATTGATCAGCACCGACGCGAGGCGATCCCCCCCACCCTTCACCCCGTCACCGCTGGCATTGCGGGCAATAGGCCGTACTGCGCTGGCCATGCCGATCCGCCTTCAGGATGGCTTCGCATTGCAGGCAGGGCTGGCCAGCGCGGCCATACACATTCAGCGACTGGGCAAAATACCCGGGCTGACCATCGGCGCGGGTGAAATCCTTCAGCGTCGTCCCGCCCGCTTCAATCGCCCGGGCCAGCACCACCTTGATGGCCTCCGCCAGCGCCTGATAGCGCGCCAGGGAAATACGCCCGGCTGCCCTGGATGGATGAATACCCGCCATAAACAGGCTTTCCTGGGCGTAGATATTGCCCACCCCCACCACCGTGGCGTTATCCATAATGAAGCTCTTCACCGCCACCTTGCGCCCCCGGGAGCGGGCAAACATCCCTTCACCGTTGAAGGCCTCGCTGAGCGGCTCCGGCCCCAGCGACTGCAACAAGCTGTGCGGCTCCTCGCCGGCCTGAAACAGGACCGTGCCGAACCGGCGCGGGTCGTTGAAACGCAGCGCCTTGCCGCTATCGAGCAGCAGATCCACATGGTCGTGCTTGCGCAATGGCAAGGTCGCATCCACCACCCGCAGGGTGCCGGACATACCCAGATGGATCAGCACCTGGCCGTGCTCCAGCTCAATCAGCAGGTACTTGGCCCGCCGGCGCAGGGCCACAACGGGGCAGTCACGCAACGCATAAAGGGCCTCACTGACCGGCCAGCGCAGGCGCGGCTCACGCACCGTGACCGACGTCAAAATGCGTCCCTGCACATGCGGACGAATGCCGCGCAGGGTGGTTTCCACTTCAGGTAATTCAGGCATAAAAAAGGCAATGAATAGTTAATAATTAATAGCGAAAACCAACACAACATCCAAAAGCATGCATGTCTTAGGCTACACTGCTTCCGCAACTCGTTTTTCAATTATTCATTATTAATTTACTCTCATGTCTCTCACTTACTGGCTCGGCGTCGATACCGGCGGCACTTTTACTGATTTTGTTCTGCTGGGCGACGGTGAACCGCGCATCCACAAAGTGCTGTCCACACCCTCATCCCCGGAACGCGCCATCCTGCAGGGCATCAGGGACCTGGGCCTGAGTAATGCCATGGCCAGCGGGCAGTTGGCCATTGTGCACGGCACCACCGTGGCCACCAACGCAGCCCTGGAAGGCAAGGGCGCCCGCACCTTGCTGATTACCAATGAAGGGCTGGAGGATATCCTCCGCATTGGCCGCCAGAACCGCCCGGAACTCTACAATCTGACGCCCCCCAGCAACGCCTCTGCGGTCAGCCTGCTGCCCGCGCTCGGCTGCCCGGCACGGCTGGATGCCGCCGGCCATCCCGTGACCCCGCTCACCGACGGCCACATTGCCACCCTGTTGAGCGCCGTCCGCGAGCTGGACCCGGAATCCATCGCCCTGTGCCTGCTGTTCAGCTACCTGAACCCGGAGCACGAACAACGGCTCAATGACGCCTTGCGTGATGCCGGCTTTGCGGTGAGCCCATCGCACCAGATACTGCCCACCCGGGGCGAATACGAACGGGGCATGGCCACCTGGCTGAATGCCTGGCTGGCCCCCCGCGTCGCCGACTACCTGCAACGCCTGCAACAGGCCACGGCCCCCGCGCCACTGGCTATCATGCAATCCCACGGTGGCACCATTGCCTCACAGCAGGCGGCCGATCTGGCCGTCAACCTGCTGCTGTCCGGCCCTGCCGGCGGGCTGGCCGCTGCCCAGCGGCTAGGGCAGCAGCTGCAGCAACCGCAGCTGATGACCTTCGACATGGGCGGCACCTCCACCGATGTGGCTCTGCTCGACGGCGATATCCGCCTGACCCAGCAGGGCCACATTGGCCCCTACCCGGTGGCCGTTCCCATGGTGGACATGCACACCATCGGCGCTGGCGGCGGCTCACTGGCCTATGTGGATGACGCGGGCCTGCTGCACGTGGGCCCGCAATCCGCAGGTGCCGACCCCGGCCCCGCCTGTTACGGCAAAGGCGGGCGCCAGGTCACCGTCACCGATGCCAATGTGGTGCTGGGCCGGCTGCAGCCGGACTTTGCCCTCGGTGGCTCACTGGCGCTGGATGTGCCCGCCGCGGAACAGGCCATGGACCGGCTCGCCCAGGCCCTGGGCCTGACTCGCCAGCAAGCCGCCGACGGGGTGCTGGCCCTGGCCAACGAACACATGACCCAAGCACTGCGGGTGATCTCCATCCAAAAAGGCTTCGACCCCGCGGACTTCGCCCTGATGAGCTTTGGTGGCGCCGGCGGCCTGCATGTCTGCGCGCTGGCCGACAACCTGGGCATGACCCAGGCCATTGTGCCGCAACGGGCAGGCGTCCTGTCTGCCGAAGGGCTGGTCTACGCCCCGCGCAAACGGGAAATGCTGCAAGCACTGCCCGCACAGGTGAACGAAGCCCTGTTACACGAGCGCATAGCGCAGCTGCAGCAACAGGGCCAGGCGGAACTCGTTGCCGAAGGTGTCAGCGCAGAGCGAATTCACCACCGGGTGTTTGTGGACATGTGCTACCGGGGGCAATCTTCCGTCCTGCAGATTGACTGGGAGCCCACGCTGGCCGACCGGGAAACCCGCTTCCACACCGCCCACCAGCAGCGCTTCGGTCACCAGCTGGGGCTCCCCGTTGAGCAGGTCAACCTGCGCGTCCAGAGCCAGGCCCAGAGCAACCCGCCACCCCAGCCGGACCGCCATACCCGGTCAGCGTCAGCAGAACGCCTTATCACCTTGCCCGGCATAGACACCCCAGTGGCCGTGTATAACCGCGAATCACTGGGCGCCGGGCAGCGTATCGCCGGTCCTGCCCTGATCTACGAAGCCGTGGGCACCACCTGGCTGGCCGCAAACTGGCATGCCACCGTCGATTCCCAGGGGCACCTGTTGTTACAGCGCAACGCATAACGGCCGCAGCCATCCGTCAGTCAACAGGCACCTTTGGGACCCTGATTGGCCGTAAAGTCCGAATTTGACCCGTTTAGTGTCTTATGTCCGTCATCCCGGGTAGGGCACAATAGCGGCTCCGTCTTTTTACTGTGCGACATCTATGCTGAATTATCTGAGTGAGGGCCTGCTGGCTCCGAGTCTCGGTGCCCTGGTGCTGATCACCCTGGCCATGACCCACGTGACCATTGTCAGCGTCACCGTCTACCTGCACCGCTATTCCGCGCACCGGGCGCTGGACATGCACCCGGTGCTCAAGCATTTCTTCCGTTTCTGGCTGTGGCTCACCACCGCCCAGAACACCCTGGAGTGGACCGCCATCCACCGCAAACACCACGCCAAGTGCGAGACCGAAGAGGACCCGCACAGCCCGGTGGTGAAAGGCATTCGTAAAGTACTGAGCGAAGGGGCCGAACTGTACCGCGAAGAAGCGGAAAACGAAGAGACCCTGAAGAAGTATGGTGCTGGCTGCCCGAACGACTGGGTGGAACGCAACGTCTATTCCCGTTTCCCCATGGGCGGCATTGCCCTGATGGCAGTCATCGACCTGCTGCTGTTTGGCGCCGCCGGCATTACCGTGTGGGCCGTACAGATGATCTGGATTCCGCTGTTCGCCGCTGGCGTCATCAACGGCCTGGGCCACTACTGGGGTTACCGCAACTTCGAGTGCGCCGATGCGTCGCGCAATATTTCCCCCTGGGGCATCCTGATTGGCGGCGAAGAGCTGCACAACAATCACCACACCTACCCCAACTCCGCCAAGCTATCCGTACGCCGCTTTGAATTCGATGCCGGCTGGGCCTGGATTCGCCTGTTCGAGATGCTCGGACTGGCCAAGGTGAAGAAAGTCGCCCCGAAACCCGCCCTGGAGAAAAGCGCCCGCGGGATCGACCTGGACGCGCTTCGCGGCGTCATGCAACACCGCTTCCAGGTCATGCGCCATTACCGCAAGACCGTGATTACGCCGGTCTTCAAACAGGAACAGGCCCGCGCCTGTGACGCCACCCGCGACCTGTACGGCCGCGCCAAGGCGTTGCTGCACCGGGACCTCACCCTGATCAAACCCAATCAGGAACTGCGCCTGAAAAGCCTGACCGAGAACAACGAAACCCTGGAAGCGATTTACCAGTTCCGTTTACGCCTGCAGGATATCTGGTCGCAGACCAGCCGCAGCTCTTCGGAAATGGTGGAAGCACTGGAGAAGTGGTGCCATGACGCACGCGAATCCGGCATCCACGCGCTACAGGAATTCGCCGACCGGTTACCTCATTACCGGCACGCTACTGCCTGAAACGAAAACGGCCGCTAATGCGGCCGTTTTTCATTCATCTCTTTCCAAGCATTTTCCCCGTTTTTTTGGTTCATCGCGGAATGGAGTGATGAGTCGATTTCAGGCGTTACCTCTTTATCCGGCCTCGACAATCGCTGGGCGCCAGATGCCCGACGACGGACGCTTGCATTCAAACCATGGCCGCTATGCGATCTTCGCAAAACGAATGGCTCAATGATTCCCTGAATAATGGCCCTGGAGCCCTCAAAAGAAATACCGCAATAGCGACAGCCACTCAGGCTATGGGGGTCTACGTCAGGCATCCGGCGTCGAGCGTTTGGCAACAAAGTGCGGAGGGATTCGCGATAAGCTAACCAAACGGCAAGAAGCGTGTTATTCACTCTAATCCGTGATGAACCTTTCTTGGTCAGCCAGCATTGAATACCGGTTTACATGCTCAGCCCTGTGCAGACGCAACAGTGATGTTCTCAATCACCTGAATGGCATCCTGATTTGCCGCTGAGACATTCACCGAAATCCCTCCCAAGCCCACACCCAACGTGCGCAGAAGAGGATTGATCAAAGCATCACCCAGACTGACGACCACATCCGAAAGCAGATCCTCAATCAAATCGATCACGGGATTCAGCACCTGACCAAGTGATATCCCTCCCAGCGTCCCTTCCAGCAAACTTGCGTTAACCGTGAGCCCAAGATTAAGACCGGCCAAGCCACTTCCCAGATCCTCATAGCCCACCTCAGCACAACCAGTCAGCGGGTCACAATAAAGATCATAGCGAGGATCCAGCACCACCCTTTCCTCTGTTCCTGGTACGGTGCCATCCAGTTCGGCATCAAGATGCAATAGTGGATCAATCGACAACAAACCGAACAAGAGACTGATTCGACCCACATCCGCATCCAGAGGCGAGGATTGCAATTCGCCCTCACTATCCAGGCTTCCTGTCACGATCCGGGCCACTTCCCGTTCCAGCTCGACAGTAAATTCCACGGTATTGGAAGAACCTGCCGCACAATCAGCTGCGACCAGGTACCCACGACCGCCACCGGCGTTCACTGCCAGGGGTATTTCCAGATCGGCCAGAGAAAAGTCCACAATCCCCAATATAGGGATCGGCAGAATCTCGGCTCTTGCCCGTAACTGTAGAGTCACATCCGGTGCGTAAAACTGTGTCCTCCAGTTACCGTCAGCATCCTGCCTCGCCGGCCCGATAGCCACGGTGGGAGGTTCCCCCACGTGTAGCCCCAGATCCACCGTTTCAATATCCGCAATCAGGGGGATATTGAGGTCATTGATATTCAATGGCAGATCCAGCACGCCTCCCTGACCAGCCTGTTGTTGCTCAGCCAGATTCAGCACCAGGCTGATCACCAGATCATAGACCGGAAACTCACTGTCTTCCGGTACTGAGGTCGCCTCAACCACCTCAATGACATCACTGACCTTGATGGTTTCAATACCTTGCGAGGTAGCAATATCATCCAGCAAAGAAGCAACCGGTGCGGCAACGCCACCCACATCAGCAATCGCGGATGCCAGTTGATCCGCATCCAGCCCCAGCAGCTCCGTCAGATCATCCACCGCCAACGCGGACAATAAATCTCCGAGCTGCACGGTGGCGTTTTCCAGGCTATCCAGGCTGGTTGGATCCAGAGAAAAGCCCGGCTGATTCAAGACCACCCCCAACAGCGAGCCCAATAGTGAGCCGTCGCCACCGACCCCAGCGGTGCCTCCGGCAGCACTGATCGTCGCTGTCACCTCGCGACGGGCGGCCGCATTCACCGACATATCCAGCGTGCCAAAGGTGGACTCGGGCAATAGCAGGGAAATGGGCTCACTACGGGTATAGGTCACCAGTACGGCATTACTTTCTTCAACGAAGTTCACCGGCCGAAACGAAAGGACATTGCTGCCGTCCGCGTCTTCAATCAGGCCGACCTGAACCTGCAACGAGCCATCCTCTTCACTAAAACCCTGAGCCTGAGCAGCAGCAAGGGCCCGGGCTTGAATCACAGCCGTGCTAACAAATTGGCCTCCACAACTCTGCGCCTCTGCCGCCCCTGCCTGCGCCGCCACATTCACCTGCGCCTGCATTTCGCCGCGCAGCATATACAGGCGCGCGCCATCCAGTGCCATCACCGACAGGATGACGACAATCAACAACAGCAGCGGTGTAATCACCGTCAGGGCGCCCTGCTGGCGCCGGCGATTACTCGTCGCGGGTCTGTTCACCGAAGGTGTCCGGTATGGCCGTGCGGAATGAATCCGCCAGGCGACGCTGGGTATCCACATAGATAGGCGCCGAGAGCTCACTTTTTGCGGCCGGACGAGAGTCCCGCTGCTGGTTCAGCAACCAGTCGGTCACTGTTTCCGGCACATTGTTTACCACTTGATCGGATACACCGAAGCTATAATTCTGCTCGGGCTCGGCCGCCACGGCCAGGCCCGGCAGAAGAAGCACAAGAAGCCATTTATTCATGGTGCGACCCTCCCGAACTGTTGACTGAGTTTCTCCGCATAGGCCATTTCGTCCTCGGAAAAACCGTATTGAGACTGCAATTCCTGGATGCCTTTTTCGTTATTACTCATCAGGTAGGCCACTGCCAGATTCTGGCGAACCGGCCCCTGGCCATTCGCCAGCTCCAGGGCCGTGCGCAATTCAAATGCCGCATCGTCATAACGGCCAACCAGCAACAACGCATAACCGTAATCGTTGCGCACCTGGGATGTGGCTGGTGCCATATCACGGGCTTTTTCCAGATGTGAAATTGCCGACATGACCTCATGGCGCTTCAGCAACACCATGCCCAGACCATGTTCACTGCGGCCATCACCACAACGGTTGGCCATGGCCCGATACACCTCTTCCGATTCTTCCAGTTTGCCGGACGCCGCCAGTAACTGCCCGTAACGCAACCAGTGATCGATGGCGTTCATCGGATCATTCTCCAGCTGCGCCAACGCCGCGTAGTTGCGCCCTTTGGCCATCAGGGTATCGACCATTTCCAGGTCCACCCTTTGCTCCGGCTGCAGCGCGTCCTTGCAGACAATGCCAGACACATCCACGGTACCACTCGCCTGTGCAGGCGCGCTTTGGTGGGCGCAGCCCGCCAGCACTGTCAGCAGCGCCCCAGCACACAGACCTCCCCAATTACTGCCACGCATGTCCCTGCTCCCTTTCATCGTGTCAACGCCTCGGCAATGGACACCACCGCCGGGCCACCAATCAGAATAAATAACGCCGGCAGCATGAAAGCCATCATGATCACCGTCATTTTCGCCCCGATCCGGTTGGTTTCTTCCCGGATCCGGTTGCGCTCCACGTTCTGTGCTTCGTCAATAATCTGGTCCAGGCTGTGCGATACACCGGCCCCTAACTGGCTGCTCTGTTTCATCAGCACCACATAACTGCGCAGCACCGGAATCCGTTTATTTTCACCCAGCTCATCCAGCGCCTGGGTGCGTTCCGCACCGGATTTCATTAACCGGTTAAACCGGTCAATACGGGCAATCAGGATTGGCAGCAACGGGCGGCCCTGCACACCAATAATGCGCAGCACGCGCTCCAGTGACAGCCCCGCCTCCATCAGCATGCGCGTCATGTGACACAGCTCCACCGCTTCCAGGTTCTGGCGCATTTCCGCCTGCGCCCCCATGCCACGAATGGTTCTGCGCGGCAAAATAAATCCTGCCGCCGACATCAACAGCCCGCCCAGCGCGCCGAAAAACAGAAACCCGATGGCCGCCACCAACACCGGCAACAACCAACACGACAATAAATAAATCACCTGGGACTGTTCACGGGTTTTGCCCATGCCTTTCAGCGCAAGGCGAATATCTTCGTAATCACTGGCCGCCAGGGAAGACTCTGTCAACGCCCCGGAAATACGCCACAGCCAGAAACCGCCACTGTCATTTTCCACACGGACGCCCGCAGTGTCGTGCAACCGGGCATGAACTCGTGCCCGCATTTCCCATTCCCGCGCCTTGAACAACAGCAGCCACAGCGCCACCAGCACAAGGACGACGGACAGCGCCAGAAACAGATCACTCACGCCCCACCCCCTGCACCATGCGCCAGATAATCACCACACCGATGCCCTGCAGCACACCGGCGATAATCAGCATGGTGTGCCCGGTGTCCGTGCGCAAAAGCACATCGGCATATTTTTCATTAATCAGCATCATGTACACCGCCATACCCAAGGGCAGTAGCGTAAAGGCTCCTGCGGTAAAACGGGTTTCTGCGGTGGACGCAAGAAACTCACGGCGCAGTTCCTGTTGCGAACGCAGGGAATTAGCCACTTGCTGCAGAACCGGCCGAATGGATGAGCCGAAGCGGGCGGAAGTGCGCAAGGCAATGGATACCAGCACCAGTGACGGCACCCGATAAAGCCGCGCAAAATCATCGAACAGGCCGGTGTAGTCACGCCCGGATTCCACCGCACTGCGCAGCCGGAATGTCAGCGGTTGAAACACCGGCGGCGCATCCTGAAACGACTCCAGCAACGACGCTTCCAGAGAACGGCCCGCCCCCATGTAACGCAGGGTCGAATCCATGATGCCCGGCAGGGATTCAAAAATGGCACGGCGCTGCTGTTGAAACCGGAAACGCCAGTACAGCCACAGGCTCGCCATAATGAACAGGGCGACCACGGCGGCCGCAATAAAACCGGACGACGCCAGCACCAGCGCCAGCATGACAAAGATGACAATGCCCATCAGCGTCAACTGGGTACGCGACAAACGAATATCTGCGCGCAGCAACAGACGCTCCAGCGGCCCGCTGACCACCCGTGTCTGCCCCAGCTCCTGACCCAGCTCGGTGCGTTGCTGTAACCGCTGGCGCACCCGGTCGCTGACCAGGCTGCGCTGCCGGTAACGGAACCAGACCAGCTGCAACAACACCGTCAGCACGGCAATGATGCCGAGCACCTGTGCCATGCCGAGCAGCTCAACCGCGCTCATCATTGCTCCGGTACAGGTAATCCATGTGATAAAGGTCATCGCTGGTGGGCGTTAACGCCACCACTTCACTCACCCGGCGGCGGCCGTCCGGCGTCCGCTCCAGTTGAATAATGATGTCCAACGCCGAACCGATCAGCCGGCCAATAGCCGTTTCACTGGCGTCATAGCCACTCACCGCCAGCAACGTCTCAATACGCACCAGCGCATCGCGGGAACTGTTGGCGTGGATGGTGCTCATGGAGCCTTCATGGCCGGTGTTCATGGCCTGCAGCAATTCAATGACTTCATTGGAACGCACCTCACCCAGAATCACCCGGTCCGGGCGCATCCGCAGAGCGTTAATCACCAGCTCACGGGCACTGATGCGCCCCTTGCCCTCGGTGTTTGCCGGGCGCGTTTCCAACCGCACCACATGGGGGTGGTTCAGTACCAGCTCCGCCGAATCCTCAATGGTGAGAATGCGTTCCGGGCGGGGAATGTACTGGCTGATCAGGTTCAGCATGGTGGTCTTACCGGTACCGGTACCACCACTGACAATAATATTGCGACGCGACTCCACCGCCTTGATCATGATGTCCAGGCAGGCCTCGGTCAGCGAACCTGAATCGATCAGTTCCTGGGCGCTCAGATGGTTGCGCGTGAACTTACGAATACTGATGCTGGGACCATCCAGTGCCAGCGGCGGGATAATGGCGTTCACCCGGGAACCATCCGGCAGGCGGGCATCCACCATGGGGCTGGATTCGTCCAGCCGCCGCCCCAGCGGCGCCAGCATGCGGCGAATCACTCTCACCACGTGGTCGTCATCGATAAAACGCACCGACGCCTTTTGCAGCACGCCGGACACTTCAATGAACACACTGTCAGGGCCGTTCACCAGGATGTCATTGATCTGTTCATCCGCCAGCAAGGGTTCCAACGGACCAAAGCCGGTGACTTCATCCAGCGCATCGCGGGCAAGCTGATTGAGATCCTGGGTGGAAAGAGGGACCCGGTTCAGGGCGATATACTGGCCCACGGTGGTACGGACAAAATCCGACAGCTGGTCGCTGCCGGCATTGCCGACCTCGATCCCTTCTTCATCCAGGCGCTCTACGACCCACCGATGGGTGCGATCCTTGAGCTGCTGGTATTCCGCATCGATCCGTCCGGCCACAACTGCTCCTGCTATCCGTTGCGTTGACTGTTATTCGGGCCAGGCGCCACGCTCATTGCGCAGGCCAGCTACCCATTACTGCGCACGCGCTGCCACCAGCTCGAACTGGTGACATCGTCCTGCTGCATTTCCAGCTTGCCGACCAGCGCCTGCAAGGTGCGACTGTAACGGCACCGCGGCGACTGCTCATGGATCGGCAACCCACTGTTCATGGCCAACAGCCGGTACCGCCAATCCATCGGCAGGCCACCAAGCAGCGGCACCCCGGCCGTGTCTGCCAGTTCGTCCAATCCCGGCGGTACATGGCTTTCCACACCATCGACGACCAGACTCACCTGGCTCTCGCGACCCAGATGGGAGCGCCAGTCGTTACCCAGGCTACGCACCGCATGGGCCTGATCCACCAAAGGATGCATGGCCACCAGCAGGTGCCGGGCATGGATACCCAGCGCACGCACCCAGTGGCGACTTTCCAGCGTTCCCACATTGATCACGATGCGATCGAACATCTGCATCAGGTGATTCAGGGCAATGAACAGGTCCGCACTGCGATCGCCCTGCAGGTTGCCGCTGTCCACGCCACCAGCAAGCAACCGTAACCCAGGACGGTATTCTTCCAGCGCCGTGCCGATCAGGGTTTCATCCAGGGTTTCAGGGCTGGCCAGCAGGTTTTCCAGGTTGTACTCGTTATGTACATCCAGATAGAAAATCCCCCGCTCACCCGGCTGGGTATCAATGGCCAGGCAGCGCTCTCCGGGAAACAGCCGGTTCAGCGCCAGCGCCACATTCTGCGTCAGGAAGCGGGTATCCACCGTGGCACTCGCCGAGGCCACCAGCGTGAGATTATTGGTGCCGGAACGTACCTCGTCACCGTAATGGCCCACCCGCAATAACTGGTGGCGGCGCAAGCGCTCACGGACATCACCGGCATCGGTGCCGGCAACGAAACAATCCCGGGCACCGGCGCGCATGGCCTGCAACAGCAGTTCCTGATTGGCCCGGGCGCATACGGTAATCACAGTGACCCAGGGGCGGGCGCTGGTCAGCGCGGTGATAATGGCCAAAGACTGGTCCATATCCGCTTCAGAAATTTCCACCATCACTACATGGGCGGTGGTGGCCTCCAGTAGACGCAGCACCCGGGTCAGGTCGGAACGGCTGACCTGTTCCAGCCGAAAGGGTTCTTCGACAACCCGCTCCAGCCAGGCCTCGATGCCATCGTCATCAACAACCGAAAGAACAATGTCGTGGTCACTCATAGCATCACCAGCTCAGTCCATGGCGGATGGGTTGGGAGCCGCGACGGCTTTCCGTGGCCATATCCAGCCAGCCCATGCTGCTGGAGTGATAGCCAGCACCCGGCAAGGTCACCGGCGGGCTGGTGGCCTCCTGCGGCGTGACCAGATGTGGTGTCACCACCATCACCAGCTCCTTGTCGTCTTTCTGGATCCGCGAGGAACGGAAGAAAGCGCCAAGCAATGGAATGTTGCCGATACCGGGCAAGCGGTCGCTGCTGTTAATGGTGTTACGACTCACCAGACCACTGATGATGAAGGTTTCCCCCGGTGCCAGCGACACGGTGGTTTCCGCCCGGCGTACCCGCAGGCCCGGTACCGCCACACCGCCGGTTTCCACCCCGGCAGAAAAATCCAGCTCGGAGACTTCCGGCGCCACCTTGAGAATAATCTGACTCTTGTCGATAACGGTGGGGGTGAGGCTCAGGCCGATCCCGAATTCCTTGAATTCGATCTGCACGCCATCGGTGGTGCTACGGGTGGGCACCGGGAATTCACCACCGGACAGGAAGCTGGCGCTTTGCCCGGACAGGCTGGTCAACGATGGCTCGGCCAGCGTGTAGGCAAACCCTCCGGCCTCCAGGGCATTGATCGCCAGCACGGAGTTGGCGCCGAAGCCGAACAGGTTGAAGCCTTCGGTGCCCAGCGGCGTGGGCACCGCCCCCGGCACCTGGAATCCAGAGCCTGGGGCGGCAATACCCACCGCAGACTGTCCACCGTTAAAGCTGTTGCTGTAACTCATGCCCAACTGATTCAGTTCGGAGCGGCTGACTTCCAGCACGCGGATATCCGTTTGCACCTGGGTCCCGAACGGCAAGGCATCCCCCAGGGTTGTCGCCACCACCACCGTGCTGCGCAGCGGTTTGCTGCTATTGCGCAACCACACCGATAGCACCGCTGACCCTTCGGCTTTGGCCGTCAGCAACAATTCCGCACTGCCGGTGACGGTCAGTGCCGCCACCCCCGGATCCGAAGTCGCCACCTTTGACACCGCCGCCGGGAACGTCAGCACCTTCTGATCCCCGGGCGCCAAACGCATGGAGTCGGTCAGGTCCTGTGCATTCGAGACCGTGGCCGTCAGCCACAGCAGCGTTGCCATTACCGCCCAAGCGGCCCCTTTCATCCCACCCTTAACGCACATAAGTGCTCCTTGAGTCAGATCCTTCATAGACTTCGACTCGCTGTCCCGGCGACTTGGCCTTTGGCGCTGGCGCACGGGTGACCGGGAACAGATCCTTGTAATAGACCGGTTTGCCTTTGCCATCGCTGGCGCTGGCGCTGGCCACAGCCTCTTTGTTGGTGTCCTTGTCGTCGCTGGCAACCACCGCCAGGCGCATCGACCCTTCTTCCGCCGCCAGGAGCAGCGGAGGCACTTTATCCCTGGGCACCGCCAGCACCACCGTGTTGTTACGGCGCTGGGCCTCACGGTCCTGCTCACTGCTGGCGGCGGCCATGGCACCTTTTACCGCCAGCACCTGAATATTGCGCAGCAGCACCAGCGCCGCCGGGTTATCCCGCTCGGCCTTGCGAAACGCCACCACCACATCCACCAGGTCGCCGGGCTGCAACAAGCCGCCCGCCATGACCACATCATCCACAGCAACGCCCACCGCACGGAACCCCGTGGGCAAGGCACCGGGAAGCGTGCCGCCTGGTTCAAGATGATTACGGGAAAGCAGCTCACCCGGACGGGCAAACTGGCGAAGCTCTTTGCCCACCACCGTTTCATCGGCGGTCAGCACATTGGCAATTGGCGCAGGGGATGACACCACCGCCAGGGACTCTTCATCAAGTGTATCCCCGACATTCAGGCTTTGTGTCACCACCCAATAGCGATAGCTCGGCGCCTCCTGAGTGGACGACGTTGTATCCGCCCCCTCATCCTTCACCACCAACGCCGGTGTCGGATCGCGACTCAATCCCACCAATGCCAAAATCAATGCCACCAGCGCCACTGCCAGCGCCGGCAACATGTACAGCAGTCTTGATCCCATGTTCTCTCCGGAACATCCCTGTCTGTTTCTGGTTCTTGTGGCGGGCGCGCAGAATCAGAATGCTGCCCGCGCCTCCGCATCCAGCCGGTCCGGCAAGGGAGGAAACTCCCCCAACATACCGAAACTCAACGCCGGCACCACCGGATTGGTCTGATAATTCGGGTAAACCAGGCGACAGTGGAGCATTTCTATCCCCCCCACTGTTTCCAGATTGCAGGCACCGCTGGCATCCAGCCCCCTGAGGCTTGGCGGTAGCTGTGTCACCAGCCCGGCCAACGCCGAATTGGCGCGCTGCGTCACCGACGCCCCCAGGGCGGCCCCTTGTAACGCAGAGCGATCAATGTACAAGGCGGTGGATACCGCATTGTCCACCGCATCCTGCATCCGATACTGGGCAAAGAATGTCAGGCCGTATACCGCCGCGCCATATAACATGGCGACAACGAAGGGGAATAGCAGCAGAAACTCCAGTGCCACTGCCCCTGTCACCCTACGGCGCATACACAAACCCTTCATTACTGACGCCCTCTACTGGCCTTGGCCTGCAGTTTGCGCACTATCAAACAAATCGGTGAATGCGCCATTTAGGGCCGTACGGACAGCCTGATTCTGTGACAGCACACCAATGATGATGATTAGCGCGGCGGCCAGGACAATGTACTCCAGTGCACTGGCACCACGCTGCTTACGCGCGCGACCTGGCAGCTGGGTATAAAGACGGGCAAAAACGAATTGGGAAATCATAGTCAAAGTACTCATAGTGCTCTCCGTGCACGCTCTTTGTGAGGGTTACCAAACCTGATTAAACACTTATTACATATGCGTAAATATGAACTTCTAGCGCCAATCCTATGCAACTGTGATGTCCTTCACAACGCTCGGCCTGTAGCCTTTTGTTGCGAAACATCCCGTTCCTGTAAAGCTAGCACCGGCGCCGTTTTGTGACGCAGGTCAAACCCCTGTTCGGGGCAGGAAAGGCGATAAACGGCTTTTCCCCGCGCAGATTTGATGTGCAAATCAACTTGCCTGTCGCGCACTTTTCTCCAGGCATAAAAAAACCCGGGAAATCCCGGGCTTTTCTATGTCCGCTGCCAGGCAGGCAAGCCAGAAGATCACTACTTGATCTTCGCTTCCTTGTAGGCCACATGCTTACGCACGACCGGATCATACTTCTTGGTTTCCATCTTTTCAGGATGGAGACGCTTGTTCTTGGTGGTGGTGTAAAAATGACCAGTGCCAGCAGAGGACACCAGGCGGATTTTTTCACGAATAGGACCGGCCATGGGTTAACTCCTTCTGTTAGCCTTAAACGCGATCGCCGCGAGAACGGATATCGGACAATACAGAGTCGATACCTTTCTTGTCGATGATGCGCATACCTTTAGAGCTGACCCGCAGACGCACAAAACGCTTCTCGGACTCAACCCAGAAACGATGGTGGTGCAGATTCGGCTCGAAACGACGCTTGGTCTTGATGTTCGAGTGGGAAACGCGATTGCCCGTTACAGGGCGCTTACCGGTCACCTGGCAAACTTTGGACATTGTCTTGCTCCGTAAAACTTCTTGCGGGGGACGGTAGAGCCCCGGAAAAGGCGCGTTTTATACCAATCCACCGCTCAAGTTTCAAGCGAAATCTTGAATTAAACGACCGCTGGACGCCAAACAGCACAAGCCAAACGCCGGTAAATCGCCGCCCAAGGCTTCTGGAACATGGGCGACACGCGGCATAGAGGGATTAATAGCCCATTCACTTGCCCCAGACACTCCATTTCTTATCAGGCATCCGGCATCAAGAAGCGTCAGGTGTTTTCACAACGCCCCGCGAGAAGCCAGCGACACCCAGCCGCCATCGCCAATCACCAGATGATCCAGCACCCGTACCTCCACCAACCCCAGCGCCTCCACCAATCGCCGGGTGATGGCATGGTCCGACTGACTGGGTTCGGCCACGCCCGACGGGTGGTTGTGGGCCAGAATGACCGCTGCGGCGTTATGTTCCATGGCCCGGCGCACCACCTCCCGGGGGTAGACCGCCGCTGCGTCAATGGTGCCCTGAAACAACTTCTCGAAGGCAATCAGCCGGTGCTTATTATCCAGGAACAGGCAGGCGAACACCTCAAACGGTAACCCGCGCAACTGGGCCGTAAGCAGCTGCCCGGCCTTGTCCGGGTTATCCAGTGGCTGCCCCCGGTCCAGGGGCTCAGCCAGATAGCGCCGCCCCAACTCCAGCGCCGCCAGCAACAGCGCCCGCCGGGCAGTCCCCATGCCCGGCAAATGCGCCATGCGTTCCGGGCTCAGGTCCAGCATGGCCCGCAAACCACCGCTGCCCGCCAACTGCCGGCGCGCCAGATCCACCGCCGTCATGCCCTGCTGGCCAGTACGCAGAAAGATCGCCAAGAGCTCGGCATCACTAAGCGCCCCGGCACCCCGCGCCAGCAACTTCTCCCGCGGCCGCTCATCCGCCGGCCAGTCTGTTATGGCCATGGTTATACGCCCCACGCCTGAGGCCGGATGCCTGACGCTAAAAACGTCTCATCCTTCATACGGGTGATCAATGCTGACAACTGGGCGAACACTTTCTCCGTTTGTCCAATAAGCACGTTGGCACCGGCATATGCCAGCCTTGCGGCTATGGCAATCTGGGTCTCGAGCTCCATCAACGAGCCTCTGGCGATATAAAAGAACCGCAGTCGGTCAGCCTGCGAACCCCGCCCATATCCCTCCGCTATATTGGAGGGAACGCTGACCGACGCCCTGCGCATTTGGCTAACGAGCCCAAATTGCTCGCTCCGTGGGAAATCCTGCGTTGCCTTATAGATCAATACCACCAAGTCCATGGCTGACTGCCAAACCCGAATTTTCTCGTACGTCCTCACAATCTTGCTCCCTCTTTTGCGTCAGGCATCAGGCATGTGGCGTCCTGCCAACCGTCCTGCGTGCCGCGCCTCTTATACAGTGCTACTCTATGCAGCCTGACTTGATAGCAGCCTTGCAGCTGCAGCGGCAGTGGAGATTCGCCATGCCTGCCGTCATCCAAACAAGGGTTTTTGCATGCAACGTCTGATGAACAAACGGGTCCTGCTGGGCGTCACCGGCGGTATTGCCGCCTATAAAGCCGCTGATCTGGTGCGCCGGCTGCAGGATGTGGGCGCACAAGTGCGGGTGGTCATGACCCAGGGCGCCTGTGAATTCATCACCCCGCTGACCATGCAGGCCCTCTCCGGCCACCCGGTGCACACCACCCTGCTGGACCCCACCGCCGAAGCGGCCATGGGCCATATCGAGCTGGCCCGCTGGGCAGACCTGGTGCTGATTGCCCCCGCGTCCGCCAATTTCATGGCTCGCCTGGCCCATGGCCACGGCAACGACCTGCTCACCACCCTGTGCCTGGCCACTGGCGCCCCCATCGCCATTGCCCCGGCCATGAACCAGCAGATGTGGGCAGACCTCAGCACCCAGAAGAACCAGCTGATCCTGCAGGAAAAGGGCATCACCATTTTCGGCCCGGGCAGCGGCAGCCAGGCCTGTGGTGAAGTGGGTGCCGGGCGCATGATCGAGCCACTGGAGATCATTCAGCAAGCCGCGGAAGTGTTCGACTACCAGCTACTCACCGGCAAGCATGTGGTGATCACCGCCGGCCCCACCCGCGAATCCATCGACCCGGTGCGTTACATCACCAACAAAAGCTCCGGGAAAATGGGCTTTGCGCTGGCCGAAGCGGCCGCCGAAGCCGGGGCCAGGGTCACCCTGATTGCCGGGCCAGTGTATCTGCCCACCCCATCACGGGTAGAGCGCGTGGATGTGGTACGCGCCGTGGACATGTACGAAACTTGCATGGACGTGGTGGAAAAGGGCTGTGATGTGTTTATCGCCACCGCCGCCGTAGCGGATTACCGCCCCACCGTGACCGCCGACCACAAGATCAAGAAATCCACTGAGGAGATTCACCTGACGCTGGTGAAAAACCCGGACATCGTGGCGTCCGTGGCCGAGCACGCCAAGCGCCCCTTTACCGTCGGCTTTGCCGCGGAAACCCAGGACGTGATGGCCTACGCCCAGGGCAAACTGGTGAACAAGAAGCTGGACATGATCGCCACCAACGACGTGTCCGGCACCAACGTGGGTTTCAACAGCGACAACAACGCCCTCACGGTGATCTGGCCCAGCGGCCACAAGGTGCTGCCACTGGCCTCCAAGGCCCAGATCGCCAAGCAGCTGATCGAATTGATCGCGATACGGTATAAGGATTGACGCTAGACGCCGGACGCCTGATGCCCGACGCTAAAACATAAAGCCTCTGGAATCCGGTACTTCGCATTTAATGGCGGGTTGTCACTGCAAAGGCAGTAGCACAACCCCATAACCGTTCGGACGGGCGACGTTTTTTGCGTCAGGCATCAAGCGTCAGGCGTCCGGCAATCAGGAACTGATCAATGAAACTGCAATATCGGGTACTCGACGCCCGCCTTGGCGACAGCATTCCTCTGCCTCATTACGCCACCGACGGCTCCGCCGGGCTGGACCTGCGCGCCATGGTCAAGGAACCGATGACACTGCAACCCGGGGATACCGAGCTGCTGCCCACCGGCATGTCCATTTTCATTGACGATCCGGGCTACGCCGGCATGATCCTGCCGCGCTCCGGTCTGGGCCATAAGCACGGCATCGTGCTGGGCAATCTGGTGGGGCTGATCGACTCCGACTACCAGGGCGAGCTGATGGTGTCCTGCTGGAACCGGGGGCAACAGCCCTTCACCCTGGAGCCCGGTGAGCGCATCGCCCAACTGGTGATCGTGCCGGTCATGCAGGTAGAGCTGGAGCAGGTGGAAAACTTCAGTGCCAGCGAACGGGGCGAAGGCGGTTTCGGTCACAGCGGGCGGCACTGAGGCCCGACACAGAAAAACACCGGACAAAAAACAACAACCACAGCAGCACAATAACGCACCACAGCGCGCACCACGACCCAACCACAACAATACCGTGGCAGCGCCGGCAAGCGGAGGGGATATGGGGAACAAGAGCGACAACAAGCAAGGCAAGTCCACCAGCGCCATGAAGCAGCTACTGCCTCTGGTCGCCGCCGGCATCGTAGCCGTAATCGCCGCCACCGGCTGCCTCTACGCCTACCAGGCCAGCCAGCTGCAGCCCGAGCAACAGAACGCCCAGGCCCGGCTGCTGGCCCAATCACTGGCCAGCCAGGCGAGCAACACCATCCAGGCCTCCCGTCAGCAGCTGGACATCCTCAGCGACCGCAGCGATGTGAACAAGGCGCTCTCCGACGGCAACCTGTCCAGCTTTAACGTACACCAGAACCAGTGGCTTCCCGACGCCACCGTGCAGCTCGTCCCGCGCCGCGGCGCAGACACCGCCCAGTTCAGCTACACCGCCCAGGAGCTTCTCAAGAACGTCCGCCTGGGCCAAGAACCCGGCCCGGTGATCATTGCCGGCAAAACACCTCAGCTGGTCATGGCCCGCGCCACCAAGAACCAGACCGGCAGCCTGCTGCTTACCCAGTCCCTGGCTCCGCTGGCCACTACCCTGCGTACCGCCATGCCGGAGGGCAGCGCTCTCAGCGTCACCTACGGCGGCAGCCCCCTGTTCGACAACAAACAACAGGCCAACGGCGGCACTGCCCAGGTCAGCCAGGGCCCGGTTCAGGTCACCCTGACCCTGCGCGCCCCCGACGGCAACAGCCTGATCGTCGCCACCCTGGGCATCGCCCTGGGTGTGGTGGTGATCCTGTTATGCACCCTGCTGGTGAACCGGCTGCTGACCCGGGCCCTGCGCCAGGACGCCGCCGAACTGATTCGCTACAGCGATGAGCTAACGCGCCAACCCGGCGTCACCGCCCGCGACCATTTCCACTTCCCGCTCTTCACCAGCGTCAACGATGCCTCCGCCCGCCTGGCCAAAAAACTGCGCGACCGCGCCGGCCCCGCACGCCCCCAGGCCACCGCCAAACCCGACGCCCTGATAGTGGAAGAAAGCGACGACGACAGCATTCTGTTGATGGATGACGACAACGGCGGCGAGTCCCTGCCGGACAGTATTTTCCGCGCCTACGACATCCGCGGCGTGGCCGGCGACACCCTCACCGCCCAGGGCGTTTACCTGTTGGGCCGCGCCATTGGCACCGAAGCCGGCGAACTGGGCCAGCAAACCGTGCTGGTGGCCCGCGATGGCCGCCTGTCCAGCCCGGAGTTAAGCCGCTCACTGATCAAGGGCCTGCTGGAATCCGGCCGCGACGTGGTCAACCTGGGCCTGGTGCCCACGCCGGTGCTCTACTACGGCACCGAAGTGCTGGAAACCCAAACCGGCATCATGCTCACCGGCAGCCACAACCCATCGCAACATAACGGCCTGAAAATCGTTATGAACGGCGAAACCCTGCACGGTGACCGCATTCAGGCCTTCAAGCAACGCATCCACAACAAGGCCTTCAGCGAAGGCAGCGGCCACGAAGAAGAACGCGATATCAGCGACCGCTACCTGAACGATATCGCCAACGACATCGTACTGGCCCGGCCCCTGAAAATTGCCATCGACTGCGGCAACGGCGTCACCGGCGAACTGGCCCCACGGCTGTTCACCCAACTGGGCTGCGACGTCACACCGCTGTACACCGAGATCGATGGCAACTTCCCCAACCACGCCCCGGACACCGGCAACCCGGACAACCTGGCCGACCTGATCCGTATCGTCCAGCAGGAAGACCTGGACCTGGGCCTGGCGTTCGACGGCGACGGCGACCGCGTGGCCGTGGTCACCAACAGCGGCGAAATCATCTGGCCGGACCGCCTGCTCATGCTGTTCGCCAAGGACCTGCTCGGCCGCAGCCCCGGCGCCGACATCCTGTTCGACGTAAAATGCAGCCGCGCCCTGCCCGCCATTATTCGCAAGAACGGCGGCCGGCCCCTGATGTACAAAACCGGGCACTCGCTGATCAAGGCCAAAATGAAGGAAAGCGGCGCCCCCCTGGCTGGGGAAATCAGCGGGCATATCTTCTTTGCCGACCGCTGGTTCGGTTGCGACGACGGCGCCTATGCCGGCGCCCGGCTGCTGGAAATTCTCTCCCTGCAGGACGACACCGCCGGCCAGGTATTCGACCAGTTTAAGACCGGCGTCACCACCCCGGCGCTCTATATTGATGCCAGCGATGACAACAAGTTTGCGCTGATCGATGCCCTGATGGCCCGCGCCGAGCAGTTCGCCGGCGGCCGCCCCACCACCATCGACGGACTCCGCGTGGACTTCCCCGATGGCTGGGGGCTGGTGCGCGCCTCGAACACCACACCATCACTGGTCGCCCGCTTCGAAGGCCGTGATGAAGAAGCGCTGGAACGGGTCAAAGGCCAGTTCCGCAAGCACCTCAAGGCGGTGGACGAGAGCCTTGAGCTTCCGTTTTGAGGTAGAATTGCCGGGCAGTGAGTTGAAAGTTTAAAGTTCAAAGTTAAAAAACGCGCCAGACGTGTTTGGGGCAACAACGGCCGCAGCCCGCGCCCTCACCGGCGAACGCGGGCACAGCCTTGCGGAACCGACAGACTTAAAACCGCTTTTAAACTTTGCACTTTCAACTCCAAGGCCCCCATCCCCAAGGAGAAGTAATGGACACCAACAGTGCCCACGACACCGCCCGGATTCTGATTGAGGCGCTGCCCTACATTCAGCGTTTTTCCGGCACCACCGTGGTGATCAAATACGGCGGTAACGCCATGGAAAACGAGGAGCTGAAAAACAGCTTCGCCCGTGACGTGGTGATGATGAAGCAAATCGGCATCCACCCGGTGATCGTGCACGGCGGTGGCCCACAGATCGGCGACCTGCTGGAGCGTCTGGGCAAGGAATCGAAATTTGTTCAGGGCATGCGTGTCACCGACCGGGAAACCATGGACGTGGTGCAAATGGTGCTCGGCGGCCTGGTCAATAAAGACATCGTCAACCTGATCCAGCACAACGGCGGCCAGGCCATCGGCCTCACCGGCAAGGACGGGCGCCTGATCAAGGCCCGCAAGATGGTCCTCAAGGCCAGCGACGCGGACAGCCCGGAACTGCAGGCCTCGGAAATCATCGATATCGGTCACGTGGGCGAAGTGCAGGGCATCGACACCCGCATTATCGACCTGCTCGCCGGCAGCGATTTCATCCCCGTCATCGCCCCCATCGGCGTGGACGACAACGGCACCAGCTACAACATCAATGCCGACCTGGTGGCCGGCAAGGTGGCCGAAGTGTTGCGTGCGGAAAAACTGATTCTGCTCACCAACGTGGCCGGTCTGAAAGACAAACAGGGCCAAATCCTCACCGGGCTCACCACCGAACGGGTCAACAGCCTGATCAAGGACGGCACCATCTACGGCGGCATGCTGCCCAAGATCGGTTGCGCCCTGGAAGCGGTACAAAACGGCGTCCACACCGCCCACATTATCGATGGCCGGGTGTCCCACGCGGTACTGCTGGAAATCCTTACCGACAAGGGCATCGGCACCCTAATCAGCAAGGACTAGTTGAAAGATGAAAGTTCAAAGTTGAAAAGCGCGCCAAACGTGTTTTGGTTTTTAACAGCAGCAGCCCGCGCCCTTACCGGCAATCGCGGGCACGCCCTTGCAAAATCCACAGATTCAAACCGCGTTTCAACTTTAAACTTTTCACTTTTAACTAAACCTGCGGCAAAGGGGATTGCCGCGAAACGCTACAACAGTGAAAAACAAAACCGCAGCAACAAGCCCGGAACGTTGGGCGCGGTGTTTGCCTGTGATATACCTCTGGGCCACACTCGCGTTGCAGCCATACGCTTGCTGCTTAGAACTGGGAACGATACTTCATGACCGATAAAAAACCGTCGCGCAAAGAGCAGATTCTGCAGTCGCTCGCCCACATGCTGGAAGCCGCACCCGGTGGGCGCATTACCACCGCCGGGCTGGCGAAGGAAGTGGGGGTATCCGAAGCGGCGCTGTACCGGCATTTTCCCAGCAAGGCGAAGATGTTCGAAGGGTTGATCAGCTTTATTGAAGAAGCCATTTTTTCGCGCATCAACCGCATTATGGAAGACGGCAAGGCCAGTGATCAGGTAGAACAGATTCTTACCCTGCTGCTGGCGTTCACCGAGCGCAACCCTGGCATTACCCGGCTGCTCACCGGCGATGCCCTGACCGGCGAAAACGCCCGTCTGCACCAGCGCATCCAACAGTTCTATGATCGGGTGGAAAGCCAGGTGAAGCAGGTGCTGCGTGATGCAGAATTCAAGGAAGGGTTGCGCACTCAGGCGACCCCAACCATCACCGCCAACCTGCTGCTGGCCGTGGCCGAAGGGCGCATCGCGCAATTTGTGCGTTCCGGTTTCAAAACCCTGCCCAGCCAGGACTGGCCAGCTCAATGGGCGCTGCTGCAGCCCACCCTGTTTCGCTAAGCGTTCACGACGAAGGCGGCCTCAGCCGCCTTCGTTTTGTTGTTTCTCAATCGCCTCAAGCCGCTCGATAATCGGGGCGTATTGCTGGTTGGCCTGTTCAATTTCCTTGTCGAACTCCAGCAGCTTTTGCTCCGCCGTCTGGATCTGGCGCTGCAGGCGGTCGATGGCCTCTTTTACCACCTCCGGCACGTCCCGGCCCGCCCTTTCGTTGCGCGCCGCCGTGGCAATTTCGTCATCCAGCTTCATCTGCAACTGGGCAAGATTGTTCTCTTCGTAGCTGATGCTCAGCTCCAGCGCCTCGACCTTGCGATCGCGCGCGCGCACCGCATCTTCCGGGCCAGCGTACAGCCGCAGCATGTCCCGGTCCTCGCGGGCTTGGCGAGCCTGCTGCATCCGCTGGGCTTTCGCCTCGGCGTCATTCAGCTGCACCCCTTCCACCTCTTCCAGCACACGGCCGTGCTGATCCAGCAGCTGATAACCGTTACGGATCGCATCCATGCTCAAGGTTCGGTTCAGATGCACCACACCATCAGACGTTTGATGCCGGAAGTACGCGCCATCCGGCATGCGCTCATTGGCGCGCTGCCCCGAGCGAGCCCACACTGACGAAGTCAGGATCAGCGCCATCAACAAGACGACGATTTTCATTATTATTGCACTCCATAACGCTCCCGGTACTCACGCATAGGCGCCACCATTGTCTGGCTGTCCGGTTGCTGTTCCAGCCAGTCGATAATATCACTCATAGTGACGATACATCCCACTGGCACCCCCAATGCTTGTTCCACTTCCTGGATCGCCGACAGGCCCTTGCCCGCCTCGGAAGGCTCTTTGCCGCATTCCTGCCGATCCAGCGCCACCATCACCCCCGCCATGGTCGCGTCAGTCTTTTCGAACAGTGTCGCCACTTCGCGAATCGCCGTTCCCGCTGTAATCACATCATCTATCACCAGCACCCGGCCCTGCAATGGCGCGCCGACCAGCCAACCGCCCTCGCCATGATCCTTGGCTTCCTTGCGGTTGAACGCCCAGGGGTAATCCCGGCCATGGTGCTCGGCCAGCGCCACGGACACCGCCGCTACCAGCGGGATGCCTTTATAGGCCGGCCCGAACAACATATCGAATTCCAGCCCGGATGCCATGATCGCATCCGCATAATAGCGACCCAGCCGAGCCAGGGCCTCACCGGTGTTAAAGGTGCCCGCATTGAAGAAATACGGGCTTTTGCGTCCGGACTTCAGGGTAAATTCCCCGAATTTCAACGCCTCACGCTCTTCGGCAAAGCGCAGAAAATGCTTCTTGTAGTTCTTCATACTCAAGCCTGTGTACTAGCCAGTCGGTTCGCAGCAGCGCGAAACCGCGCCGCCACAGCGACACGGCCCGCGTTTCTCTCTTTAGCGATTACCAGCCCAGCGCGACCTGCTGAGCCTTGATGATCTCGCCAATGCCCTTCTCCGCCAGCCCCAAAAGGCTGTCGGACTGCTCACGGGTAAACGGCGCACCCTCTGCGGAACCCTGAATCTCGATAAAGCCGCCCTGCTGGGTCATCACCACATTCATGTCGGTGCCCGCATTGGAATCTTCGGCATAATCCAGATCCAGCACCGGAGCATCCTCGTACATGCCCACAGACACCGCGCCCACCAAGCCAGTCAGCGGATCACTCTTGATCTTCTTGGTTTCCAGCAGGTGGGTAAAAGCATCCACCAGCGCCACACAGGCCCCGGAAATAGAGGCAGTTCGCGTGCCACCGTCGGCCTGCAGCACGTCGCAATCCAGGTAGATGGTGCGCTCGCCCAGCGCCTTCATGTCCACCGCAGCACGCAGGGAACGGCCGATCAAACGCTGAATTTCCAGCGTACGCCCGCCCTGCTTGCCCCGTGTCGCCTCACGGCCGGAGCGGGTGTGGGTGGAACGCGGCAGCATGCTGTATTCCGCAGTCAGCCAACCCTGGCCCTTGCCCTTGAGAAAGCGCGGCACGCCCTCTTCCACGGACGCGGTACACAGCACCTTGGTACCCCCGAACGCCACCAATACGCTGCCCTCGGCATGAACGGTGTAGTTGCGGGTAAAGCTCAGTTCACGCAATTGATCGGGGGCTCGGCCGGATGGGCGCATGGAATCTCCTGAAATAGTGAAAACGAAAGGGCCGCCATTGTAGCAAACACCGGCGCCAATGCCTTCCTTGCACCCAAACCCGTGTTGGCTAGACTAGAGAGCCCGGCAACAGACCCCTGTGGAAGCTTGCCTGCAAGCGAAGGTTTTCCTCGCCTGTCAGCACGCAGACTGCTACAGAGCCGCAATGCCGAGAAACGCCCTATCCATCGATTTCGAGGTTCACCATGATTTGCAGCATGACCGCTTTTGCCCGCGCCGACCGCCCGCTTGAAGGCTACGGCCTGGTCTGGGAAATCAAGGCCGTGAACCACCGCTACCTGGAAATCAGCCCGCGCCTGCCCGACGCCCTTCGCTCGCTGGAAAACGCCGTGCGCGAGCGCTGCCGCAAGGCCCTCGCCCGGGGCAAGGTGGAAGTCACCCTGCGCTACCAGCAGGACGCCAGCGACGCCGACCTGGAACTGAACGAGCCCTTGGTCAAGCAGCTGTCCGAGATCTCCCGCCGGGTAGGCGACCTGGTGCAGCACCCCGGCCAGGTCAATCCCATGGAAATCCTTCGCCACCCCGGCGTGCTCAGCACCCGCGAACTGGACGTGGACCTGCTGCAACGCGAATCCCTCACCCTGCTGGATGAAGCCCTGCAGGCCCTGATCGACACCCGCAGCCGTGAAGGGGAACAACTGGGCAAACTGATCGAAGAGCGCCTCGACGGCATCATCACCCAGGTCGAGATCGTCAAAACCGCCGTGCCGCGCATCAAGGAAGCCCAGCGCGAACGCCTGCGCAGCCGCATCCAGGACGTGATCGACTCCCCGGACCCGGATCGCCTGGAACAGGAACTGGTCCTGCTGGCGCAAAAAATGGACGTGGACGAAGAACTGGATCGTCTCACCACCCACGTCACTGAAGTACGCCGTATCCTCAAAAAAGGCGGCCACATCGGCCGGCGCCTGGACTTCCTCATGCAGGAACTCAACCGCGAAGCCAACACCCTGGGCAGCAAATCCGTCGACAGCGAAACCACAGCGGCAGCGGTAGAATTGAAGGTGTTGATTGAGCAGATGCGGGAGCAGATTCAGAATATCGAGTAAAATCCAGGGAAGTCCATAATCGTATTTAATTCATTGTTTTTAAAGAATTAAATGCGAATCTCAGTCCATGGAAATCCACTGCCATCCACCCCTATCCAGACAAAAGTGGTGGGCAAAATGGTGGGCAAAAACGTGACTTTTTCCTCCCCCGCACCTATATTGACCTGAAATGGTGGGCAGCTCTCAAGGGGCTGCCTGCAAACCATTGATGACAGAGAATTTTTCTCTTCAATCAACAAACAAAAAGTGGTGGGCAGCCTGTTTTTATAGGCTCAAACGCCACAAGGTCAAAATGAGCAAACTCACCGCCACTCAGATCAAGTCCCTGGCAAAGCAGGCCCCCAAGAAACACACCGATGGCGGCGGCCTCTATTTCTGTGTACGCAAGTCCGGCATGCCCTACTGGATGCTGCGCTACAGCGCCCAGGGCAAGCGCCACGAAATCACCTTGGGCCAATACCCACAGATGTCCCTGGGTGACGCCCGGGAAGCCGCTGTGCTAACCAAGCAAGGCATCCGCACGGGCACCGATCCAATCCAGGAAAGAGCCAAAGTTGTCCAGCCCGACATCCGCACCGTCAAAGACCTTTTCCAGGACTGGCATGAGACCGATCTGTCCCGGCGCCTGAAACACCCCAACATCCCCAAGCGCATCTACCAGAAAGAAATTCACCCGGTGATCGGCCTCTACCCGATTGCCGACGTCACCCCAAGGGATATCCGGGCCGTCCTGCAGCGCGTCCAGCGCAGCAACCGCCCCACCATCGCCAATGACACCCTGATGTACATGAAGCAGTTGTTTCGTCATGGCATCAAACTGGACCTGTGCCAGAACAACCCGGCCAGCCCATTCACCGTCAGCGACGCCGGCGGCGTCGAAGCCAGCCGGGAGCGCACCCTGACGCAGGAAGAAATCGAACATGCCTTTGGGGTCTTCCGTGAACACATCAGCAGCTTTGGTCGAGACAACTATCGGGCCTGCTGCTTGTTCCTGGTGCTAGGCGTGAGAAAAAGCGAGCTATGCGAGGCCCGCTGGGAAGAATTCGATCTGGAAGCCGGAATCTGGGATCTCTCCAAAGAGCGCAGCAAGACTGGCGCAGCGATCACCATCCCTCTGCCAACCCAAGCCATTGAGTGGCTAAAGGTACAGCAAGGCCATGCCTGCGGCTCCCCCTATGTGTTCCCTGCCAGGCGCGCCAGCAAACGCCCACACATGGGCCCTGACACCCTGAACCGCGCCATTTCCAAGCTATTTGGCCGAGAGCCAGGCCGGAAGGTGCAGCCACCCAACAAAATGGGCGACCTGGAACACTTCACCATCCACGACCTGCGACGCACCTTCCGCAGCCTTGCGGCTGCGGAAGGCGTGCCGAGTCATGTGGCGGAACGGTGTTTGAATCACAAGCTGAAGGGAGTTGAGGGTATTTATGATCGGTATGATTATTTTGAGGAGCGAAAAGTGGCTCACCAGAGAGTAGCTAGCCTCATAGAAACTATGACACACCCATGATGCACAGGTGTGTTTGCGGCTGTTTTTACTGCTTTGGATAAGGGATATAAGGCTAGCTACACCATAAGCTATACAAAAACCGTGGTTTCAGCTGGATGGACATGGACACTCTTGGACGAAAGT